>Ga0209512_1004253_pt1 | contig 12681 bp, 12 predicted proteins | sample frozenSSSSmetaG_FD_184142 | JGI IMG/M metagenome (GOLD analysis project Ga0209512, IMG submission 184142) | Glacier valley bacterial and archeal communities from Borup Fiord, Nunavut, Canada, to study Microbial Dark Matter (Phase II) -... | ecosystem: Environmental > Aquatic > Freshwater > Ice >... | reverse complement strand
CGCTCGGCGCGATTGATGGAACTACGCACGTCTTGCCACTTCTTGCCCGTCATCGAGAAGCCCGCAAGGTCGATGATCGTCTCCTCTGCGACGACAGTGGTAGACCAGCCCATCTCGATCAAGAGCGTGGACCACTCGCCGTGGATGCCGTAGAACGCGGGAGTCCAGGCGTTCCGATCGCAGAACCGGATGAACTCCCCCACGCTGGCGCGGGCGTCGTTCGGGGTTCCTACCGGACTCGAGACCGTGATCGCGCACCCGTTGGCGATCCGGTACGCGATCGCGAGTTGCCGACTCTCGTCGAACCAGTATCTGTTGCCATCCCAGGTGGCCGGGTATGCCATCGAATTCGACGATCGGCGCATCAGCGCTACGAACTCGATGAGCTCCGCCGGACGGTTGCGCGGCGACCGTCGCCCGCGAAGCAGGCCGATGAGGGCCGCGATGACCACGAGCCAGAGCAGCGGGCCCACGCCGTGGAAGATAATGCGCGCGGCGATCGTCACCGGCGTGAAATCACGCCGTTCCGCAATCAGGTAAGAAAGCGGGATGAATCGTTGCGGTAGATCGACCAATATGTCGAAGAACATCACCGCGGGTCGGAACTGGTCGCGGAGAATCCACGCGGTGGTGAGGTACGCCAGGCATATGGTCGCGGCGGCCGCCCCGATCGTGATGACGAAGCGGCGCCGTGCCCGGGTGGGTGCTCGGATGGAGAAGTGTCGGAGCTGACTCAGCAAGGCAGCGGCGAAAGCAAGCGGGATCGCGGCGTTCAGCAGGATCCACAGCGAGAATTCGGGCGAGAGACCCACACGGGATGCCGCACTAGATGGCTGACCGACGATCGGCACCAGGCCAAAGTAGAAAATCGCTAACGCGCCGTTCAAGACAGCGAGTGAGGCTACGACCCAGACCGCCGCGCGCCGTCCGTTGAAGAGACCCCACGCCCCGATCAGGAGAGTGATCAACGGGAGTACGGCTAACAAGAAGGCGGAGGACCCTCGCGGAACACCGTCGGTGATGAAGACCCCGAGGGGGGCGAGCAGGCCGAACTTGCCTTGGGTGCCCAGCGTGACAACCGGGCCCATCGCAAAGATCGCGGTCAGAGTCGCCAGGAGCACGCGGGTTTCGTGGTGCGAACTCGTCCACCGCTCGAGGTGCGGGCGCTGCCGCGCGAAAAGGGCACCCAGCCCGAGCCCGAGCACTGCGGCGATCACCCGGTAGAAGTCGGCGGGCTGTCCGGAATAGAGCACATAAACGATGGCGATCGCCAGAACGACGATGCGGATGCGACGACGCCACAGCAGAGACGCGTAGGCGGTGCCCGCCATCACCGTGCCGAAGATCGGGGTCAGCGCGTCCACCGTGTCGATCGAGCCGACGATATTCGCCCAGTATTCTCCCGCCCCTTGAGCGATGCCCTGGGCCAGGAGGCCGAGGGCGGTTCCCAACACTCCCGTCACCACGAAGGCCACGATGGTGCGCACCGTGCCCATCAGACGCTCAGCGACGCCAACGCCCAGCGCCGCGGCGATGACGACGACGACCAACTGCGGGCCACTGTCGGTGAAGAGCCCGGCAGTCAACAGCGACCACCACTCGTTACGGGCGAGTTTGTCGATGTCGATTCCGACGACATCCCGCAGTGTGGTGGCGCTGATGGTGCCCGTCACGATGGGTAGAGCGATCAGCACGATCAGAAGGACGACGGTGAAAGGCACCCGGGAGAGGAATTTCATGAATAGGGACCGGCCAACCCCATGTGGCGATAGATGATCGGCAGCCCGTTGGTCAGGGCGTAACGAACGGTGTACCAGTCGTGACCGGTACCGGGAGAGGTGAAGACGTCAGTCTGCATGCCGGCTACGCGGGCCGCCGCGGCCAACTCGGCGATTCCCGGGGAGAAGGTCGAATCCAGCGAACCAGCTGCGAAGATCGCCACGCTGTCGACGAACGGTGCGTTCTTCTCGAGGAGGGAGAGGGGCTGAGCCGCTTCGTAGGCCACGGCATCTCCTCCGAACCCCTTGAGAACGGTAAGCGCGTCCGTGCCGAGAGTGGGTTTGACCTCGCCGGACATATCGAGGATGGATCCGAACAGTGCCGGATAGCCGGCGCCGAGCTGGATCGCGCAGGTGCCTCCCTGCGACCAGCCTCCGATGCCCCAGGATGCCGGATCGGCGTCGACGGCAAGATGGGAACGGATCCAGGCGGGAACGTCGACGGTGAGGTAGGTCGCGGAGTTACCTAACGCGGAATCCACGCACAGCGGGTTGATCGAGGGTGCGCTCAACTGGTCCGGAACGACGACGATGGGGGCCAATCCACCGTGCGCGGCGGCGGCGTCATCCATCACCGTCTGCACACGGCCGGCCAGGAAGACATCCTCGGGGTTGCCCGGTTGCCCGGAGAGCATGATCATGACCGGAAGCGTGGGGGGTGCGGCGACGAGAGCGGCAGGCGGCAGGTAGATCACCGCGGTTCGGGCCGGGAACGTGGAGACCGTGCCCGGGATGTGCACTAGCCCGACCATCCCCCTGGCAGGCAGGTCGACCGGCGCCTTCCAGGTTCTCCACAGTGGCGAGCCGCCGGGGCTCGCCGCATCCTTCTGGTGCTGGATCACCGACCGGGACATTTGCGGAAAGTTCGGCAACCCCAGAGCCTGACCGACGGTCTGATATTGCCCGAAATCGGCGTTGACCCCGGTCGCACCGAGCAGCACGAGTACGAGCATCGCCGAGATCGCGCCGACAACGCCCCGCGCGCTCGAACGTGGGATGCTCGCAACCGCCAACCCGATCCCTGCACATGAGGCGGCTACCCATAACCGCGTGACCGGGGTGAAGGAGACACCGAACGTGTTGAGCACATCGCCGACGATCCAACACAGGAGAAGCCCCCCGCCGAAACCCAGACCGAGTGCGGCAATGGCGCTCATCGGTTTGCGGCGACGGCGCAACCAGGGAATGAGCAGGGCGCCTATCGAGAGCGCAGCGGCAACGTAGATGGAGACGGAGAGGGGCCCGCCGATGAGCGAAACGCCCGCGAGCCACGACGCGAGACTGCCTTCTTCCACAGTGTTCGAGTGTGGCGTACTGCCGCACCCGTGACATTCAAATCTGCGAATGCTCTGCGAACACACGGACAACGATCAGGGAGGATTCAGCGAACGCCCACCGTGGTTCTTAACGACCCCTAGAACCCCAAGCGGCCCAGCTGCTTGGCATCGCGTTGCCATTCCTTGGCGACCTTCACCCGCAGCGACAGAAAGACCTGCTTGCCGATGAGCCGCTCGATCTCGGCTCGAGCGCGCGCGCCGACATCTTGCAGCCGCGCGCCCTGGTGACCGATGATGATGCCCTTCTGGCTGTCCCGCTCCACGAACAGGTTGGCGTAGATGGAGACGAGCGCGCCATCCTCTCGCTCGATCATGTCGTCGAGGGTCACGGCGATCGAGTGTGGCAACTCGTCTTGCACCCCCTCGAGCGCGGCCTCACGAATGAGTTCGGCGACACGATCGGAGAGGGTTTCATCCGTGACGGCCTCAGCGGGGTACAGCGGCGGCGAAAGCGGCATGAGCCTGAGCAATTCGCGGGCCAGCACATCCAGTTGACTACCGTTTTGCGATGACACCGGGATGATCGTGTCCCAGTCGCGCAATTCGCTCACGGCTTGGAGGCGCTGAGCAACCGCGGGTCGGGATGCCGCGTCGATCTTGGTGACGATCGCCACCTTCCGCGACCCGGGGAAGGAGTCGAGCTGCTCGTTGATGTAACGGTCCCCCGGCCCGATGCTCTCGTTGGCGGGCAGGCACAGCCCGATGACGTCCACTTCGGCGAGGGTGTCGTGCACCACTGAATTGAGGCGTTCGCCGAGAAGGGTGCGGGGTCGGTGCATCCCCGGTGTGTCCACGATCACGAGTTGTCCGCCCGCCACGTGCACGATGCCTCGGATGGCCCGACGGGTGGTCTGCGGCTTGGATGACGTGATGGCGACCTTCTCGCCGACGAGGGCGTTGGTGAGAGTGGATTTACCGACGTTGGGGCGACCGACGAAAGTGACGAACCCGGCGCGGAACTCCGGCCCGGGGTCGATCGGGCCGCTCATTCGCCAATCCCCACGGCGGCCTCGGCTTGCATCAGTGACTGGTCGCGCTCGACCAGTACCGTGCTGACCCGTTTTCGTCGTCCATCGGTTCTGTCGGCAGTCAGCACCAACCCGGATATCCCCGCGCAGGAGCCGACGACCGGCAATCGACCGAGCATCTTCGTTAGCAGGCCGCCGACCGAGTCGACCTCATCATCATCGAGTTCGAGTCCGAATAAGTCGCCCAATTCGTCGATCGGCAGGCGTGCACTCACCCGGAAACGCCCACCGCCCAGGTCTTCGATCTCCGCGAGATCGCGGTCGTATTCGTCGGAGATGTCCCCGACGAGTTCCTCGATCAGGTCCTCGAGTGTCACCAGTCCCGCGATTCCCCCGTACTCGTCGACCACCATCGCAAGATGGTTGGACTCGAGTTGCATCTGCCGCAGCAGGCTGTCGGCTTTCTGGGACTCCGGCACGAAGAGGGCCGGTCGAGCCAAGTCATCGACCTGCAGCGTCGTGCCGTCGGGAGCCACGGCATCCACGCTTTGCTCGTACACGATGCGAGCCACATCTCGCAGGTAGAGCACGCCAAGCACTTCGTCTACGTCCTCACCGACGACGGGGACCCGGGATACCCCCTTACTGAGGAATAACCCCATCGCCTCACCGAGTGAGGCATCCTGCTTGATCGTCACCATGTCGGTGCGGGGCACCATGACTTCGCGCGCTACGGTGTCGTTGAACTCGAAGATCGAATGGATCAATTCCCGGTCGTCTTCTTCGAGCACGTCGAGTTCCGTCGCCTCGTCCACCATGCTCAACAACTGTTCCTCGCTGGAGAACGTGGCCGTAGGAGGGTGCCCCGGTGTCACCCGGTTTCCCAGGGCCACGAGCGCGTCCGCCACCGGACCGAGTAGCAGCCGGGTGCCCCGAACGACGGGCGCCGCGAATCGCATCACCGATCGGGCGTTAGCCCGCCCGACACTGCGCGGGCTCGAGCCGACGAGTACGAAGGATGCTCCCGTCATGATCAGAGCGCTGAGCAGCAGAGTGACCCACCACTGCTCGATCGAGTACGCGAACGCGAGAGTCACCAGCACGGCGGCGGTCGTCTCGGAGACGACCCGCATGAAAATCAGCGCGTTCAGGTGAGCACCGGTGTCGCGAGCGATCGCCAATAACGATGCTCGCGAGCGGCTCTGAGCGGCTAGATCGACGAGATCGATGCGACTGAGCACGGAGAGCGCGGAATCGGCCGCGGCCAGAAGCCCTCCGAAAACGACGAGCGCAATAGCCGCGCCGATGAACACACCGATCAGCATTCTCGACTACCGGCGACGTTCATCGATCGCGAACCCGACCAGGATGTCTCGCTGCAGGTCGAACATCTCCTTCTCCTCGTCGGGCTCCGCATGGTCGAATCCGAGCAGGTGCAGCAGCCCATGGGCCACCAGCAGCAGCATCTCCTCCAGCGCTGTGTGACCCGCGTCACTGGCCTGGGCGATCGCCACTTGTGGGCAGACGACGATGTCCCCGAGAAGGCCAGCAGGTGCGAGATTGTCCTCCGTACCGGGGCGCAACTCGTCCATGGGAAAACTCAGTACATCGGTCGGGCCGGGCTCGTCCATCCATTGCACGTGCAACTGCTCCATCGCAGCCGTGTCGACGAAGACGATCGCCAGCTCTGCGTCGGGATGCACATGGAGCTGATCGAGGGCGTATGCGGCCAGGCGCAGGATCGCGGCGGCGTCGACATCCACGCCCGATTCGTTGTTCACCTCGATCGACATTCTCAGCGCCCCCCGGTGCGACGTGAGTCGCTCGAGCGCACATCTCGGCGTTCGAAGGCGTCGCGTTGACGCTCTGCGTCGTAGCGGGTGTAGGCATCGACGATCTTCCCGACCAGCGTGTGGCGCACGACATCCGCACTCGTGAGGCGGGAGAAGTGGATGTCATCGATGTCGGCCAGCACGCGCGTCACCAATTCCAGCCCCGATGCCCCCGCAGGCAGATCGACCTGGGTGACATCGCCCGTGATGACCATGCGCGATCCGAAGCCCAGCCGGGTCAGAAACATCTTCATCTGCTCGGGAGTGGTGTTCTGCGCCTCATCGAGAACGACGAAGGAGTTATTCAGCGTGCGTCCGCGCATGTAGGCCAGGGGGGCGACCTCGATCGTGCCCGCTGCCAGGAGCTTGGGAACGACGTCCGGATCCATCATCTCGTTCAGGGCGTCGTAGAGCGGCCTGAGGTACGGATCGATCTTGTCGGTCAGCGTGCCCGGCAGAAACCCGAGCCGCTCGCCCGCTTCGATCGCGGGCCGGCTCAGAATGATGCGCTCGACCTCTTTGCGCTGGAGCGCTTGCACTGCCTTGGCCATGGCGAGATAGGTCTTGCCGGTCCCGGCCGGACCGATTCCGAACACGATCGTGGAGCGATCGATCGCGTCGACGTATTCCTTCTGTCCCAGGGTCTTGGGTCGAATGCTGCGCCCACGCGAGGTGAGGATCGCCTGGCTGAAAAGCTCTGCCGGGCTTCCCGACTTGTCGTTGAGGATCTTGGCGGAACTCGCCACCTCGACCGGTCCCAGATCCACCCCGTTGCGCACGAGGACCACCAGTTCTTGCACCAGGGCGCGCGCGGCGTCCACCTGCTCGGGCTGACCGCTCAGCGTTACCCGGTTGCCCCTGACGAGAACCTCCACGAGCGGGAACCGTTTCTCGATCGTGTCCAGAAGCCGATCCTGTGGGCCGAGCAATCTGATCATCGACACCCCATCGACCTCGAGGTCCACGCGAACGGCCGCGCTGTCGGCGGACGCTCGATCACGCGCTGGTTCGCTAGATGGCAATGGTGCCTTCCTCGAGCAACCCGCCCAGCACGTGTGCGTGTACGTGGAAAATCGTCTGACCGGCGTTCGCCCCGGTGTTGAAGACGAGCCGGTATTGACCGTCAGCGTGTTCCCGGGCCAGAGTCGTAGCGACAGCGACCAGTTCAGCGAGGAGGTCGGGGTCGGTTGCCGCAAGCTCCGCGACATTCGAGTAGGCGTCCGTTCTCGGGAAGACCAGCAGGTGCACGGGGGCCTTCGGCGCGATATCTCGAATCGCCATCACGCGTTCGTTCTCGAAAACAATGTCGGCGGGGATTTCACGCGCGACGATTCGCGACAGAATCGAGGTGTCAGTCGACATGCATACAGCTTAAGCCGGATGACTACCACCTGCCGAGGAGACCATTCAGTACCGCGATGGCAGCAGGCCCCGCCGTCGAGGTACGGAGCACCCCGGCACCGAGCCGCACCGCATCGGCCCCTGCGCCCGTCAACATCTCGAGTTCATGGCCTGAGATACCGCCTTCCGGGCCGATGACCAGCACGATGTCCCGCTGTTCGGAGAGATTGCCGTCGCGCGGCTCGCGATCATCCGTGGGCGCGCCCACCACGTCGACGAACTGCTTTGACGCAGCTGGCTCGAGCACCAGCATCCTGGTGGTGGCAGCCAGCAGGGCGAGCTCCCGGGTCGTCACGATGTCGAGCACTTCGGGCACCCAGGCCCGCAACGACTGTTTGCTGGCCTCACGCGCAACCGCGGCCCAGCGTTCACGGCCCTTCGCACGTTTCGCCCCCTCCCAGCGCGGGATGCTTCGCGCCGCCGCCCACGGAATGACCACATCGACGCCCAACTCGGTCGCTGCCTGCACCGCCAACTCGTCGCGATCTCCCTTGGCGAGCGCCTGCACGAGAACGACGCCACCGGCGGGAGCGGGGGCAACCTCGACCGCCTCCACGCGGATCGTGAGCTCGGTCGGAGATGCCGAGACAATGGGGCCAGTCGTGACCAGTCCGACTCCGTTGCCGATCGCAACGACCTCCCCGACCGCCAAACGACTCACCGTTACGGCATGCCTGGCTTCGGCTCCCCGGACGCTCACCCGGTCGCCGACCGCCGCGCGCGCGAGTGCATCGGCGAGGAAGAAGTGCGCCATCAGCCCAGGAATCGGTCCCGCAGCTTGGTGAACAAGCCCTGCTGGAAGTGGGCGAAGTGCGGCGGTTGGGGCTTGCGAGACGAAGCCAGCGAACGAATGAGCTCCTGCTCCTTGCCGCTGAGTCGAGTCGGGGTCAGCACCTGAACGCCGAGGCGCAAGTCTCCTCGCCCGGCCCCGCGCAGATGCGTGACTCCGCGGTCCTTGATAATGATCACCTCGGCACTTTGAACGCCCGGCTTGATGTCCAGCAGCACCTCACCGTCCAGGGTCTTGAGGGTGGTTCGGGTGCCCAGAATGGCATCCGTCATCTGCACCTCGACCGTGGCGAGCAGGTCGTCCCCGTTCCTACTGAAGGTTTCGTGGTGACGCACCTTGATCTCGAGGAAGAGGTCGCCGCTCGGGCCTCCCGCCGGCCCCACCTCGCCCTGGCCGGGCATCTGCAGGCGCAGTCCGGTGTCGACGCCGGCCGGGATATCGACCGGGATGGAGCGCGTCGCTCGAACGCGCCCTTGGCCTGCGCAGGTGACACACGGGTAAGGGATCGTGGTTCCGTAGCCGCGGCAGGTGCCGCACGGGGTGGATGTCATCACGTTGCCGAGGAGGCTGCGAACGGTGCGCTGCATCTGGCCCGAGCCGCGACAGATATCGCACGTGAGCACGGATGTGCCGGGCATGGTGCATTCGCCGTGACAGGTCTCGCAGAGTATGGCGGTGTTGACCTCGAGATCACGTTTGGTGCCGAAAATCACTTCTTGCAGCTCGACTTCGACGCGAACGAGAGCATCCTGACCCCGTTCCTGACGCGCGCGCGGCCCAGTGGTGCGCCCGCCTCCCCCGAAGAACGACTCGAAGATGTCGCCGAAACCGAAGTTGGCGCCGCCGGCGAAACCGGCTTGTGGGCCCCGGTCGTACTGCTGGCGTTGCTCGGGGTCGCTCAGCACGTCGTACGCGTGAGTGACCTGCTTGAACTTCTCCGACGCATCCTCACTCGGGTTGACGTCGGGATGCAACTCCCGCGCCAGGCGTCGGTACGCCTTCTTGATGTCGTCAGGGCTCGCACTGCGGTCGATACCGAGCACGTCGTAATGATCTGCCAAGGTGGTGCACTGCTCCTTATGAGCTCGAGGGGTTCAGGCTTCGCCGAGCAGCCGCGACAGGTAGCGCGCCACCGCTCGGACGGCCGCCATGTTGCTGGGGTAATCCATGCGCGTCGGGCCTAACACTCCCAGACGCGCCACACTTCCCCCCGAGGTGGAATATCCGCTCGACACGACGGATGTTTCTTCGAGCCCGTACCCGGCGTTCTCGCGCCCGATGCGTGCAGAGACCCCGCCGACATCCACTTCCATCTCGCCGAAAAGCCGGAGGAGAGTCACCTGTTGCTCGATTGCCTCGAGAACGGGAAAGATGCTACCGCTGAAATCTTCTTCGGCTCGCGCCAGGTTCGCGGCCCCCGCCATCACGAGCTTGTCGTACCGGTCCGCGAGCACCTGTTCCCGCAGGCTCGCCACCACTTGTTCGACGACGGGGCGGCGCTCTTCGATGAAGTCGTCGGGCAGCGTCGTCAGTCGAGCCGCAGCATCCGTGAGCCCGAGCCCTCCCAATGTCGCATTGAGCCGCACCCGGAGGTCCGCGATGAACCCGTCGTCGAACGGCGCGAGCTCTAGGAGGCGCTGTTCGACCCGCCCGGAGTCGGTGATCAGCACCGTCATCACCCGTGCACCGCCGATCGGCACGACCTCGATGTGCTGGATGCGCGAGGTCGACAGCGAAGGGTATTGGACGAGAGCGACCTGGTGCGTCAACTGGGCCAGGAGACGCACGGTGCGGGCGAGAACGTCATCAAGATCATGGGACTCACCGAGGAAGGTTTCGATCGCCTGCCGTTGCGCTGAGGTCAGGGGACGCACGTCAGCGAGCTGGTCGACGAAAACCCGGTAACCCTTGTCGGTCGGCACCCGCCCCGAGGACGTGTGCGGGGCGACGATGAGCTCCTCATCCTCGAGCAAAGCCATGTCATTGCGGATGGTCGCCGCGGAGACTCCGAAAGAGTGCTGGTCGACGATCGACTTCGACCCGACCGGTTCGCGGGATGCCACGTAGTGCTGCACGATGACACGCAACACCTCCAATCCACGATCGGAAACCATTGCCACCCGCTTCCCGTGCTGGCACTCGCCCACGCTGAGTGCCAATCTTATCGCGACACTCCGTGACGGCATCGTTGCGTCGCCGAGTGCCGAGGCACTACCTTGTGTGCATAACCCTCGTCTCCTGAAAGGCAACGACCCATGACCGACGCCACCCCGCAGCCCAGCGCGCAGCCCACGCCCGCTCCCGCTGCCCCATTGACCCCAGCCGAGGACAAGCAGTGGGCATCGTTCGCCCACCTCGGAGGAATCCTCGGCATCCTGCCATCGCTCATCATCTACTTGATTTTCAAGGACCGCGGAACCCTCACGCGCCAGGAATCGAAGGAAGCACTGAACTTCCAGATCACCATCCTCGGAGCCGAAGTCGCGATTTTCATTCTCAGCGTGATCCTCGGCGCCATCACCTTCGGCATCGGCAGCCTGATCGGTGGCCTCGGCTGGATCGCCTGGGTGGTCGGCGTGATCTTCTCGATCATCGGCTTCACCAAGGTCAATGGCGGCCAGTCCTACCGCTACCCCTTCGCAGTGCGCTTCGTCAAGTAACCGACGACGTGTGTCAGTAGGGCCGGGCCGAAGGGCGCCGGCCCTACTGCTTTAATGAAGCCATGACCGACCTGCCGACACCACCCGTCAACCCGTATGCGGCTATCGAGCCCATGAACCCGAGCGATGAGAAGCTGTGGGCGACGCTCATTCACATCGGTGGGATCATCCTGGGATTTCTCCCCGCCGTCATCGGCTATCTCGTTCTCCGGGATCGTGGGCCGTTCATCCGCTCTCACACCGCCGCCGCACTCAACTTCCAGCTCACGATTCTCATCGTCTACGTGGTGGGCACGGTGCTGACCCTCGTGTTCATCGGTCTCTTGATCGTGATCGCAGCCGGCGTGCTCAGCGTCGTCTTCAGCATCCTCGCCGCGATCGCGGCGAACGAAGGCAAGTACTACCGCTATCCACTGACCATCACGTTCGTGAACTGAGCTCTCAGGCGAGCAACCGCCGAACGACCTCGTCGGCCATCAATCGGCCTCGGAGGGTGAGCCGCACGAGCCCGGCTAGGGCCTGTCGGCCCTCGATGAGACCATCGGCGATCAAGCCAACCACCGCGTTTCGCCCACTGGCGTCGAGCCCGACTACGGGCAGGCCGTCGGCGAGACGGACTCCCAGCATCACCGCTTCGACATTCTGGGTGTCCGCGTCTAGGGTTTCGCGACCTGCCGCCGGGGATCTGAATGCGCTGATCCGGTCCGCATAGGCGGCGGGATGCTTGACGTTCCACCAGCGCACACCGCCGACATGGCTATGTGCGCCCGGGCCGATCCCCCACCAGTCATCCCCATTCCAGTATCCGAGGTTGTGGCGTGACCGATTTTCGGGTGATCGAGCCCAATTGGACACCTCGTACCAAGAGAAGCCCGCTCCCGCAAGCGTGGCGTCGGCGACCTCGTAGCGGTCGGCCTGCACGTCGTCATCCGTGGTCGCGGTCTCGCCGCGGCGAATCTGGGCGGCGAGGCGGGTACCCGGCTCGACGATCAAAGCGTAGGCGGAGATGTGATCGGGCTCGAGATCGATCGCTTCACGGAGGCTGAGCTCCCAATCCGCGGGGCTTTCGCCCGGCGTGCCGTAGATGAGATCAAGACTGACCTGGAGTCCCGCCTCGCGCGCCCACGCAACGACGAGGGGAATCTGGGCCGGGTTGTGAGTGCGATCCAGGGTGGCCAGCACGTGAGGTACCGCAGACTGCATACCGAATGAGATGCGGGTGAACCCGGCATCCCGAAGGCTCATCAGATAGGCGCGATCTACCGAGTCGGGGTTGGCTTCGGTGGTGATCTCGGCCCCGGCCGCCACGACCCACGTGTTCGATACGGCGGTCAGTATGCGCCGCAGATCGTTCACCGGTAGCAGGGTGGGCGTGCCGCCGCCGAAGAAAACGGTCGATACCGCGCGCTCCCCGATTCCCAGAGCGGCCAGCACGCGCTCAGCCTGGACGATTTCAGCGAGGGCTTGATCGGCGTAGTCGATGCGGTGCGCCCCGCGCAGTTCTTCACCCGTATACGTGTTGAAATCGCAATAGCCGCACCTGACACGGCAGAACGGCACGTGCACGTACACGCCGAATGCGCGGGATGACGCGCCCACCGCGGCACTAGCCGGCAGGGCACCATTGCGCGGGGCCGGGTCGGTGATGGGAAGGCTAGGCATGCACGCTGCAGGTGCGGAACGCCGGTTTCACTCCCCAATTGTCTCAGTGAGACGATGGGGAGGTGAGCACATACATCCTCTGGGACATCGACGGCACCCTGATCTACAACACTCCGACGGCGGGGGTGCTGTACCTCGATGCAATCGAGCATGTAACCGGGGTGCGTCCGACCATTCGGGTCACCGAACCGCACGGCATGACCGAGGGTCAATTGCTCACCGCCATCCTCGAGACCAACGGTCTGGATACCGC
>Ga0209512_1004252_pt1 | contig 12682 bp, 12 predicted proteins | sample frozenSSSSmetaG_FD_184142 | JGI IMG/M metagenome (GOLD analysis project Ga0209512, IMG submission 184142) | Glacier valley bacterial and archeal communities from Borup Fiord, Nunavut, Canada, to study Microbial Dark Matter (Phase II) -... | ecosystem: Environmental > Aquatic > Freshwater > Ice >... | reverse complement strand
CCGAAACCTGTGCAGCCGAAGCCGTGGGGCGGCCCGCTGAACCAGCCAATGCCGACGCTCATGACCCGAGACGGCTCAAGTGTTCCGCACCTTGGCCGTTTTCGGCTCGCTCAAGATCAGGATTCGGTCGTCGTGAACGAGAAACCACACCGGAACCGCGTGGGGGAACCCATCGGGCCCGGCTCTAGTGTCGCCGACGGGGGGCCTGCGCGCGACTGGGCTTACCCGCGAAAAGTTCGCGTGACTTCGATGTCGAAATCGAGCGCTCGACTTCGTCGTGTCGGTAGAGGCTCCCTCCGGAGTCATCCCTCTGACGAAAGGATTCTCCGTGAACGACCAGATGTTCCCCGCGGATGCGGGCGCCGAAATCTACCTGCTCACCGTGTTCGGCACACCCAAGGGGGTCAGCCCCGAGAATTCGGCTGAGGTGCACAACATGACCGCAGGCAACCCGGCCGGTGTTGCCGCGGCGAAAGCCTTCGGCGACCTCAGCCACAACGTCTTCGTGCCCGCCATGGCTGAAACACGATTGCTCTTCCTCGACACCTGGAACAGCCCTCAGGGCTTAGGCCAGTTCTTCTCCGACGAAGCCACCCAGCAGGGCGCAGGCATGATGTGGGAGAACTACCAGCCAACCCTGTGGATGCCCGCCGCCGGCTTCGGCAGCTACTCGCTTCCCGCGCCCGCCGGCAAGTCGGTTGGCGCTGTTGGACTCATGCGTGCACCGGTGAGCTCGCTTGACGCAGCTGAGCCCGCCTTCCACGCCGACTCCGCCGCGAAGATTAACACGTCACGCCAACACGGGATGCTCGGCCACAGCCTCTGGGTTCCGGTGCCGATGATGCCCGGCCAGACCCCGGCCGTGGAGGTTCTTGGCGTGGACTACTGGACCGACGTGGAGGGCATGAACGCGTGGTACGAGATCGCTACCTACGACCACCTGTCGCCCGTGTTCACGGGTGCGCCCGAGACGAGCGCCTGGAAGCCCGCAGGAACCGCCTGGATCGAGTGGTGATGTAGGCAAACGAGGCTGGTCACACGCCCGGCTCGACGACTAGGCTCGGTGCATGAGCGAAGCATCCTCACCTGTGTCTCCGTCCGCCGAGCCGGGCGCCACGGCTGCGGCGACCGCGGTACTTCCCCCGTCTGCTCCGACACCTCGCCGCGGCAACGGCTTCGGCCTCGCCGCACTCATCCTCGGAATCGTTGCCTTACTGGGTGCCGCGTTCCCGTTCGTCAACATCCTCTCGACGATCCTCGCTGTCGTCGGCATCATCCTCGGCATCATCGGACTCACGCGAAAGGGTGCGGCAAAGGGCACCTCCATTGCGGGCACGATCATTTCGGGCGTCGCGATCATCGTCGCAATCGTCGCTGGCATCGTCCTGTCGCTCGGTCTCGCTGCGCTCAATTCGGCCCTCGAGACGCCCGGCCCGGTCGAATCGACGAGTGCCGCGACCGACACTCCAGTCAACGACGATCTCAAGCAAGTTCCGGATGGCGGGGTCGGGTCATTTGCGAACCCCGTGCCGATCGGTGTGCCGGTCACCTTCACGATCAAGGACGTCGACACCTGGGTCGTGACCGTTCAGAGCTCGACTCTCAACGCCAATGACCTCGTGGCCGCCGCCGACCCGACAAACCCCACGACCAAGGACGGCTCGCAGTTCGCCCTCGTGAACGCGCGTTTCGAACACGTCGCCGACGGCGCGGCAACACCGTCAGACGACCTTTCGATCGTGTACGCGACAGCTCCGGGCAACTACTACCGCGAAGGGGACGTTCCGGCCGTGACACCCGCACCCTCGTGGCGAGACATTGTGGGCATCCAGCGCGCGAGCATCGCGGGCAACGCAATCGCGGTAATCCCGACCGACGCCGTTGGCGTCTGGGGAATCACCCCGGTCGGCTCGAAACTGATCATCTACTTCGCAACGAAGTAGGGGAGTGGGCAAGGGTCAATTGCCTCTCGATTGCACCTTTTATAGTAAGCGCGCATGCTATATCCATGATCGAATTAGCGAACGCAACCAAGTCCTCTTCCGCTGAGCCACACGAGTTCTTCGCTCGGTGGGTCGACCATTCGTCGTGGCCCGAGTGGTCCCCCGACACCGAGTGGGCTCGACTAGACGGGGATGTCCGTGCCGGAGCTCGCGGTGTGCTCAAGCCCGTCGGCGGGCCCAAGACCAAGTTCACGGTCGGCGAATACGAGCCGGATCGGGTGTACACCGACGTTAGCGATCTGCCTGGCGCCCGCATGACATTCCGTCACACGGTCGAGCCGTCGGCATCCGGCTCTGACCTGACGGTGACGGTCTGGCTCGACGGCCCGCTGTCATGGCTGTGGGCGCGCACGGCGTTCAAGGGCTTCGCCGACACGGTGCCGGCCGACCTCGATCGACTCGTCGCGGTCATGGAACAGTGATGATGTCTTCGTGACCAATCAACTCGGCAGCCGCTTCGACTCCGACCGCGACAGCCCGGGATTCCTGCTCTGGCAAGTGACAAACCGCTGGCAGGCGGCCATCCGCGCCTGCCTGCGCCCCTTCGACCTGACCCACGTGCAGTGCGTGCTCCTCGCCGCCCTCACTTGGGCCGACGCGGAATTGACCCAAGTGGAGCTCGCGAACCGCACCCACGCGGATCCGATGATGACATCGCAAGTGCTTCGCGCCCTTGAAGCCAAGGGATTCGTTGTGCGCAAACCGCACCCGGATGACCGTCGCGCGAGGCTACTCGAAGTCACCCCCCAGGGTGCCGAGCTCGCCCGGCGGGCGAACGCAGCGGTCGAGGCCGCCGATGCCGAATTCTTCGGTCCGGAGTCGGGGCGCGCACGCACGCTTGCGGAGCACTTGGCTGGACTGGTGGAGTAGCGCTGAGCACTGGCGAGCGCGGACTGTCGCTGTGCCCCTGGAGGGACTCGAACCCGATACCCGTGCGTGTGGTGGTGCGACGGAGGATCGCAATCCCAGTGTTTTACTGGGATTTTTGATCAATCACCATCCCTGTGATCAGGGTGTTTTGTTTCAATTGCAGTCAAAATGCAGTCAAAAATGGAATCGGCTAAGTGGTAGTAGCGACTCACAGTATTTACGCTTAGGCTGCTAAGTGTAAATAAGGCAATGCGGCGATTTCACCTAGGAAGCGAGCTGCGACATGTCCAATGGTAGGACGAACGCCTCTGACTCGCTCCGCTGGCCGGCGCTCGGGAGCGAACAGCACCCGTGGGTCTCGCGAATCAACAGCGACGATCTCACCCGCACCCAACGCGATCGCATTCGCCAGCCCTACACGTCGGCAATTGTGCCGCCGATCGCGAACCTCTCCATCGACATCCCCGGCGACCTCGCCACCGAGATCGACGAGGCCACCCAACTCCTCACGCGATTCGACGCTGAGGTCGGTCCGGGTGGGTTTCCGTTCGCCTCGATCCTCCTGCGCACCGAGTCGGCCTCCTCCTCCGAGATCGAGAACCTGACCAGCGGCGCTCGAGCAATTGCCGAGGCCGAGCTCGGTGAACGCGAGACCGGCAACGCCGCGCAGATCGTGCGCAACGTTCGGACGATGGAGGCGGCGCTCGCGCTTGCCGACCGGATCGACGGCGAGAGCATCATTGCGATGCAGACGGCCCTGCTCGGTTCATACGCGCCCGACCTGACGGGACGGTGGCGCGATGAGCAGGTGTGGATCGGCGGCAACTCCCTCAGCCCTCACCTGGCTGACTTCGTACCCCCGCACCACGCCCGCGTGCCCGCGGCAATGGAGGACTTGGTGAGCTTCGTCAGACGAGTCGACCTCCCCACACTTGCCCAGGTCGCGATTGCCCACGCACAATTCGAGACGATTCATCCGTTCCCGGATGGCAACGGCCGGACCGGTCGCGGGATCGTGCAGGCGATGCTACGCCATGCGCGGGTCACCACGAACATCGCGGTTCCTGTCTCCGCTGGGCTTCTCCACGACGTGAAGGACTACTACGACGCACTCACGGCCTATCGGCGCGGCGAGCTTCGACCCATCGTCACGGCGTTCACTCGCGCCGCCGGCTACGCGGTTGTCAATGGACGTCAGCTCGTTCACGACATCATGAGCATCGAGGCCGCGTGGGAAGTTCGGATGCGCGGCCTCCGCTCCGACGCTGCCGCGCGGCGCGTCTGTGCACTTGCTATCGCACACCCTGTTCTCAATTCAGACATCGTGGTTGACAGACTCACCGTGGCGCCACCAACGGCCTTTAGAGCTCTGGACGCTCTGGTCGAACGCGGCGTCTTGAAGTCCGCCAACTCGAAACGTCGAAACCGCATCTGGCTCGCGGAGCCCGTGTTGTTGGCGCTGGATGACTTCGCTGCGAGAGCTGGACGACGGCAGGGATTCCACTAGGGCCGTAAGGGGCCGACCTGTCTCGCTAGGTCGGATGTCCTTCTGATAGCTCCAGCAGATGACACTTGCCCGAGCAGAAGTGTTCAGGTGGACGCCGTGACCGATACACCGGCGAAGTCCTCGGCACCTACTCCATCGACCCCACCAAGAACTACTGGCCCAAACAAAAAGAGGGACCCGACCAACGGCCGAGCTCCTCCTGAATATCAACGATGACCCGAGTCATCTATCAACTATGTTTCGACTCATCACATTGGTGCCTCTGGAGGGACTCGAACCCCCGTCACAGCGCTGAAATCGTGCGGAACTGCCCCAACATCCCCGGAAATCCGGCGTTGTTCATTGAATGCGGCGGCGTTCGTTCTGGTTGGTTTTCCCACAGTTGTGGGCAAACGGTGGGCAAGCGACGTTTCGCACGATCCATATAAATACGGATGACATCTTCCATATTTATATGAAATCTGCGAGCATGGTGCTATGAAGAACGTGGAAATAGTCTGGCGCACTTTGGCCGACACCGCGCTAGACGGTCAGCGCGATTGGAGCAGCATCGGCGACATTGCCGCCGTTGCATCGGTTGCGCCCTCAACTACTCATCAGGCTCTCGGGCGACTCGTCGACATTGGTGCCGTTCGCCCGAACTCGCGCCGTGGCTACACAGTCGTCTCGCCGGAGAAGCTCCTCGAAGCTTTCGCTGCGCACCGCAATCTCCGTGCCGACACGATGGTCTCCACAACCTTGTATGCCGCCCAAGGGTTCCTCGACGATGCCGAGGTCGATTACGCGCTCAGCGGCAGCAGCGCCGCGGTGCACTACCTCGGTGGACGCAACACTGTCTCCGATCTGGGCCGACGGATCGTCTACACAACCCGTCCTCTCTCTCAGGCTGACTTCCCTCAGGGAGATGAGGTGATCTTCCTCGCCGAAGATCCACTGGCGGCACGCGCGTGGAAGTCTGGATACGCCAGCCTCGCTCAGACCTACGCCGACCTGTGGGCGAGCCCAGGATGGCAGGCAGCCGAGTTCACCCGTGCCCTCAAGGCGAAACTGTTCGCTGAAGCCGATTGGGAGCAGCGAACGAGTGCCTAACCTCTACGAAGACGAGAGCGGAGTCATCCGTGCCCTCGTCGACCGGCTCGGTCACGACCTCGAGCCGTCAATCCTCATCGGCGGGTGGGCGACCTTCGTTCGCGTCGGTGGGGAGATCAGCCTCGACATCGACCTCATCACCTCGCAAGAGAGTCGCCACAAGCTCGAGAGTTTGATGACGGACCTCTCCCCCAGCAACAATCACCAGGGTCGAAAGCTGCGGGCGACGATCGACGACGTACACCTCGACATCTACCTGCCTTTCGAGTCCCAACTCGGCAGCAAGCTCCGACTCAAAGTCGAGGTGCTTGCGGAGTACCCCGACGAGCTCTCGTTCGAGAAGTGGACGCTCCTGCGGCTCGAAGCACACATCGCCACCAAGATGGCGGCACTGCTCGACCGACACTTCTCGGAGAAGGGCCAGAAAGATGCCCGCGAGATCCTGGCGCTGCTGAAACTCGAGGGTGTCGACCCCGCGCTTGCGGCGGAGGTTCTTGATCGCGCGTCCACCGTCGACATTCAGGAGCTGCCTGCCATGATCGGCGATGCGTTCGATCTCATAGGCAAGATCGTCACACTACCGAAGATCGACCAGCACCTACTGGCTGCGGCGCGGAAGTCGTGGGTGGCCGAACTCAAACTCCGCAGCGTCCCACCGCAGAAATTGCGCCCCCTCCTCTGAACGAAAATGCGCGCCGCGAGATCGTGATTCAGCCGGTCAGTGCTGGTTGTTGCCCGTGAGCGAATATGCGGCGTGGTTTCTACAGCAAACAAAGGCAAGGGCGCACAGAGGCCGTCTCGTGCGCCCTTGCCAGTCAGTTGGGGATCAGCCGATCCCGTTAGCCCTCGTGACCTGGGCGAACCAGCGGGCGCTGTCCTTCGGCGTGCGAGCCTGGGTCGCGTAGTCGACGTAGTACATGCCGAAGCGATACGCATAGCCCCAGGCCCATTCGAAGTTGTCCATAAGCGACCACGGATAGAAGCCGATCAGGTTCACGCCATTCTCGATTGCGTCGTGCGCCGCGCGCATATGGCCCTCGTAGAAGTCGATACGCTCCGCGTCGTGGATGTCGCCCTCCGGGTTGGCGTAGTCGTGCAACGAGATTCCCGTCTCCGTAATTATCAGAGGCAAGGTCGTGTACTCCGAGCTGACTCGTTGCAGTATTTCGCGAAGGCCTTCGGGATGGACCCCGATGCCGACAGTTGTCGGATGCGCGTCCATCACGCGCCGCCATCCACGGACCGGATCTCCGGGGTCGGCCTCGACGAGATGGCGCTCGTAGTAGTTGATGCCGAAATAGTCGATGGGCTGGGCGATCTTCTCAAGGTCCCCGGCGTGCACGAAAGAGAAGTCGCTGATCCCCTCGTAGTACGCGCGCGCGTCTTCCGGATACCTGCCGTGGAACAGGGGATCGAGGAACAGGCGATTCTCATAGAGGTCGAGACGGCGCCAGGCAGCGGTGTCGGCCGCGGTGTCAGTTGCCGGATGCGGGGAGGTCAGGTTGCACGTGATCCCGACCTGGCCGACAACGCCGTCCGCCCGAAGCGCCGCAACGGCCTTGCCGTGGGCGAGCAGCAGGTGATGGAGGACGGTGATCGCGGTCGACTCATCCTTGATGCCGGGGGCATGGCGGCCTTCGAGGTTGCCCACGAATGCCGTGCAGTACGGCTCGTTGAAGGTCAGCCAGTGCGTGACGCGATCGCCGAGGCGAGCGTGAACGGCTCTGGCGTATTCGACAAAGCGGTCGGTGGTGTCTCGATTTACCCAGCCGCCCACGTCCTGCAGGGCCTGGGGGAGATCCCAGTGATACAGCGTCACCATCGGCTTGATTCCACGCGCGACGAGACCGTCGACGAGCTTGTCGTAGAAGTCGAGCCCGGCCTCGTTGATGGCCCCCGAGCCGGTCGGGAAGATCCGCGACCAGGAGATCGAGAAACGGTACGAACCGACCCCCAGGTCGACGAGCAGATCGAGGTCACTCTCCCAGCGGTGGTAGTGGTCGCAGGCGATGTCGCCGGTGTCTCCGCGGAGCACCGCCCCGGGCTGGTGGCTGAAGGTGTCCCAGATCGACGGTCCGCGACCGTCTTCAGCGACGGCTCCCTCGATCTGGTAGGCGGCAGTAGCTGCACCCCAGAGGAAGCCCTGGGGGAAAGTGATTTGTGGCATAACTGTGGTTCCCAACGTGACAGAAGAAGAAGGATGGAAGTGGTCGCGCTGCGATCAGTCGGAGGCCCCGCGCGCTAGTCGCCTGCGCCGGCCGATCGCATCGATCGATACCGCGATGACCAGGATGATGCCGGTGGCGATGTTCTTGATGGCCGCCGGTTGGCCAAGAAGGTCGAGCCCGTTCTGCACACTGCCCACTACCAGCGCACCGAGGAGCGCGTGGTAGAGCTTGCCCCGGCCGCCGAACAGGCTCGTGCCTCCGATGACCGCAGCGGCGATCGCGTTGAGCTGGAGCGTTCCTCCGCCCAGCGAGTTCGATGCGGAGAACTGGCGTGAAGCCTCGATGATTCCGGCAAGCGCGGCGATCGCCGAGATGATCACGAAGACCGCGATCGTCGTGCCCTTGACGTTGATGCCCGCACGCCGCGCGGCCTCCTTGTTGCCGCCGATGGCGATGATGTGCCTGCCGAAGGTTGTGCTGCTCATGACCAGCGACCCGACGAGAAGCAGCAACAGCACGAGCACGAAGACCCACGGGATGCCGAAGTACGAGTTCAGCACCCAGGTGACGGCAAGCACCGCGACCGCCACCACCGCGACGGTGACTATCTCGGAGCGAGCGCCCTGCGTCGGGAGCCCATGTGCCAGGCGCCGGCGGCGGCGCAGCAGGCGACTGCCGGCGAAGCCGAGAATCGCGACCACAGCGAGAACCCATCCGACGGCGGGCACCGCATAGCTCGAGGCGATCGAGCGGATGAACGGATCGCGCAGGGGGATCTGCCCGTTGTCGCCGATCAGCGCGAGCTGCACGCCCTGCCACACGAGCAGGCCCGCCAGCGTGAGGATGAACGAGGGGATGCCTGCGCCGGTGATGATCAGCCCCTGCAGCAACCCGATCGCAGCACCCGCGGCGATCGCAACGAGGATGGCGATCCAGGCCGGAACCGACAGCTGGGTGATGAAGATCGCGAGTACCGCGGCGCTGACGCCGGCAATAGCGCCGACCGACAGGTCGATCTCGCCCAGCACCAGCACGAAGACCATGCCGATGGCGAGAGTGCCGAGGACGGCGATCTGAAGGAGCAGGTTCGACAGGTTGCGCGGCGACAGGTAGTTGTCGTTGAGCACCTCGAACACGGCCCAGACGATCGCGAGGCCGGCAACGACCGTGTAGGAGCTTGCGTGCCTGAGCATCGGAATTCGCTCGAGTAGTGAGGTCATTTGTTCTTCCCCGCTTGTTCGCGGCTGCCGGTGATCGCGGCGACGACATCGTCTGAGCTGTCGCGCCCCGGGATGAACGTGCCGGCGTTGCGGCCGAGGCGCAGCACCTCGATGCGGTCAGCGACGGAGAAGACGTCAGCCATGTTGTGGGAGATGATCACGACGGCCAGCCCGCGCTCCTTGAGCTTGCGCACCAGCGAGTAGACCATTGCCGTCTGGGCGACGCCGAGAGCCGCGGTGGGCTCGTCGAGCAGCACAACCCGCGAACCCCAGAGGGCGGCGCGGCTGACCGCGATCGCCTGCCGTTGGCCGCCGGAGAGCGCGGAGACCTGCTTGTCGAGGATCGGGATGTGCGCGGCCAGATCGGCGATGATGCCCGCGGCGCAGGACTCCATGCCCTCCTGGTCGAGGAAAGGCGATCCTTTCCTCTTCTGCTCGCGGCCCAGGTAGAGATTCGCGATCACGTCGAGGTTGTCGCAGAGCGCGAGATCCTGGTACACCGTCTCGATGCCGAGCGCGGAAGCGTCCGAAGGCGACGAGATGGTGACGGGCGCGCCGTCGACGAGGATCGTGCCCTCGTCGATCCGGTGGGTGCCCGAGATCGCCTTCACGAGGGTGGACTTGCCCGCCCCGTTGTCGCCGACGAGCGCCACGATCTCACCGGCATCCACCGAGAAGTTGACATCGCTCAGGGCTGTCACGCCGCCATAGCGTTTGGTGATGTGCTGGAGGTCGATGGCCGGCCCACGGCCGGGCACGAATGCCCGGCCGTGAACCTGTTCTTCTAGAACTTGCACGCCGCTGCCGCCGCACCCACGCAGATCTTCTCCTTGGTGGTGAAGCCGTCCTTGATGACGGTGTCAGCGATGTTGTCCTTCGTGACCTCTATCGGATCGAGGAGCAAGGCGGGCACGTTGCCGGTGCCGTTGTTGACCGTCGTGGTCAGCAGCGACTTCACCGTCTTGGCATCACCCTGGGCCAGGGCGACCGCCACCTTTGCGGCCGCATTCGCCTCGTCCCTGATCGACTTGTAGACGGTCATCGACTGGTTGCCCAGCAGGATGCTCGTCAATCCCGGGTCCGTCGCGTCCTGGCCGGTAACAAGCACCTTGCCGTTCAGCGACCGAGCCGTGAGGGCCGCGATGACGGCGGTCGCGAGACCGTCGTTCGGCGCGATGACGCCCTGGATGTTGTCACTCCGCTGCGTCAGGGCCTGCTCCATCGAGCGCTGTCCTGTCGCGCCATCCCACCCCGCGGTGTCCGACTCGTAACCGAGGACAAGGTCCCCGCTCGCGAATGCCGGGTCGAGGATCTTGTGCGCCCCGGCCTTGAACTGCTGGCCGGGAGCAGAGGTGATGTCACCGTTGATCATGGCGACAGTGGAGCCCTTGGCGAGATTGTCGAGCAGGTACTGGCCCTGCATCTCGCCGACCTTCTCGTTCTGGAACGAGATGTAGGCGTCAGGCACCGCGCCCTCGATCGCGCCGTCGTAGGCGATGACCTTGGCGCCCGCGGCATTCGCCTTCTCGACGATCGCCGCACCGGTTTCGGCGGTGAACGGGCTCACCACGATGACGTTGGCGCCGTTAGTGAGGGCCGCCTCCGCCTGCTGCAGTTGCACGCCCGCGTCGCCCTGGGCGTTGTTGGCAATCACCTTGATCGAGGGGTCGATTGCCTTGACGGCATCCTCGAAGTAGGGCTTGTCCTTGCTTTCAAACCGGTCCGCGCAGGTGGAACAGGGCATCAGGAAGGCGATTGTGATGTCGCCGCCGCTGCTGCCCGAGGCCACGGGTGACCCGGTGGTGCAACCGGTGAGGGCTACCGCGGCAAGCGCAACGCCTGCCAGAGCCATTCCGATTCGCTTCATTGCGATTCCTTTCTCAGTGCTGATTATTGGGGCCAACCCATTTCGATGAAGCGGTCAAGCGGGAGAGTTGCCGCGCCAAGTGCCACGGCGTCCTGCCCCAGCTTTGACCGCTTCAACACGGCCTCACTTCCGGGTTGCTCTAGGGAGAATCGGCGGCTCGCGCTCGCGATCTCATCCAGGTAGTGCTCGGCGAGCTGGTCGCCGAACCACCCGCTGACCACGATGGTCTCGGGGTTGTACATGTTGATCAGGTTCGAGAGGGCGAAGCCGAGGTGCTCGATCAGGGTTCTCATTACCCGCTCGGCTTCCTTGTCGCCAGCGCCGATTGCCGCGAACATAGCGGCGATGCCTTCGGTTTCACGGCCCGCCCAGGTCGTCTCGGACTGTGTCCAGTCGTGAAGGGCCGCGGATGCACCGACAAAGGTCTCGACGCAGCCATATGAGCCGCAGATGCACTGCCGGCCGGTGAGGCTGATCTTCGTGTGGCCCCATTCGCCGGCGCTGCTGCTGAACCCGCGGTAGAGACGCCCGTTGGTGACGATGCCGGCTCCGGCTCCGGCTCCGATGAGGACGACGATCGCATGGTCGGAACCGCGTGCCGCGCCATACCAGGACTCAGCCTGCGTGGTGGTCTTTGCGCCGTTGTCAACGTAGATCTGAAATCCCACGATGTTTTCAAGTCCGCTGAGTCGTACAGCTTCCCAGCCAATCGCCGGTGCGTGGATCACCGACTCCGAAGCGGTCCCGGAATTCTCGACGATCCCCGGAACGCCGAGTCCGAGTCCGAGCACGATCTTGCGATCGATATCTAGTTCGGCGAGCATGTCGCTCGTCTGCTCGTGCAATACCTCCATGACACGTTCGGGGGTGATCCTGCGGTCCGGGAACGCTATGCTCCGCCGAGCGAGGCGGTTGAGTGTCAGATCGAATGCTTCGGTGGTCACATGTGTCTCACTGATGTCTGAACCGAACGCAACCGCAGCAGCCTTGTTGACCGCGACGACGACCCGCCGGCGTCCGCCGACAGAGTCGAGGAATCCCTCCTCCTGCACGATCGCCTCTTCGATCAGTTCGCTGATGACGTTGGTGACCGTGGCACCGGACAGACCCGTGCTGTCGCCAAGCGCCGAACGGGAAGTAGCACCGGACAACACCAAACGACGCACGAGCAGCGCGCGGTTCGTTCGACGAACGTCGCGAACTGATGCCTTCATTGCCATGTCCATCCAAACTTTAGTTATTGATTTATATACCAAAATAACTCAAGCCGCAAATGCCCCGATCATCACGGCTCCGCTCATAAGGTTGGGTGTGGTCCCGACGAAGGTCCGTCCACAGCCGCCCGCTTCCGGATCGCATGAAGGATCTCCCGGGCTCAAGGCGCCCGGAAGGTCAACGTGGATGGCGGGAGCTGCGTCTCGGCGCGAAACCAAAGCAACGACTGCTGGATGAGGCTGTCATGGAATTCGAGGCTCAGGGCTACGTCAGCAACAGCGGTAAGCCCAATCGCCGCGACGGCCGAGGTGACCGTGCAGACCCTCTATCTCGCGTGGGGGCAGTGAACGGAATTGCTGCGCGCCGACCTGGAGTCCCACCCTCGCCGACGACGCGCATGCTGCCGGCGATGTCGCCTCAAGGTTCTTGTCCCGAGACTTTCGACCTCCTCGTGAACCACGGCAACTACTCCCCCGCGCAATGCTCGAGTGGCTGGGCGGTACCTAGCGATCAGCCCTGATTGGCCCCGCCATCAGCCACAGCCCGCTCTCATAGTCTTCAAACGTGGGCAACCGGTGGGCAAAAAACTCGGAAATTCAGTGATGTGCGTTTCAGTTGTGGGCAAACTGACTTCATGATCCACGACATCCCGCGAACGTCCCCAGTGCTTATAAGGGATTCTTGGGGAGATCCGGGGTGCCCCTGGAGGGACTCGAACCCTAGTTTTACCCCAATTGTTGAGC
>Ga0209512_1004251_pt1 | contig 12690 bp, 10 predicted proteins | sample frozenSSSSmetaG_FD_184142 | JGI IMG/M metagenome (GOLD analysis project Ga0209512, IMG submission 184142) | Glacier valley bacterial and archeal communities from Borup Fiord, Nunavut, Canada, to study Microbial Dark Matter (Phase II) -... | ecosystem: Environmental > Aquatic > Freshwater > Ice >... | reverse complement strand
GTACTTCTGCGGCTACTTCCGCTACCTCGTTAATTTCGGGGTTTTCGTTAATTTCACTCATTCAAATTTGCTCTTAATTTTAATAAATTAGACATTATTTTATTTTGTGCCGCAAAAGTAGGATTTATCCCTTTAATATCAAACGATTATTTGTTTTTTTAAGGTTAATTTGTAGTGAATCTTATTTAGTACTATTTTATTAAATCAAAAATCGGGTTTATATTTGGTCTTTGAATCCGATCTGAAATATAATATTGAATGAAAAGCCTTAAAATTTATAGAATATGAAATCAACTGATACTCCGGCAATTATTCTCCAAAAAGCCAACGAATGGCTAACCGGAAATTACGACGATAGAACAAAGGAGGAAATTCGTCTGCTTATTAATAATGAAGATAATACAGCTTTAATTGATGCGTTTTACCGCGATCTTGAATTTGGAACAGGTGGTTTACGCGGAGTGATGGGTGTCGGATCGAACCGCATGAATATTTACACGGTTGGGGCGGCCACGCAGGGGCTTAGCAATTATCTTAAAATTGCTTTTGCCAAATTACCTCAGATTGGGGTTGCGATTGGTTATGATTGCAGAAACAACAGCCGTCTTTTTGCAGATACGGCAGCTGGAATCTTTTCAGCAAACGGATTTAAGGTTTATCTTTTCGAAGATTTACGTCCAACACCCGAGTTGTCGTTTGTGATCCGCGAACTTGGTTTGCAAAGTGGAATTATCCTTACTGCGTCACACAATCCGAAAGAATACAACGGATACAAAGCCTATTGGGACGATGGTTCACAGATTGTTGAACCGCATGATGTGAATATCATCGAAGAAGTTTCGAAGGTAAAAGTTGACGACATTAAATTCAACGGACCCAAAGCGAATATTACAATGATGGGCGCCGAGATGGACGAGAAATTCCTGAAGAAAGTTGTTTCCGTCTCTCTTTCACCCGATGCCATTAAGCGTCAGCATGATCTTAAAATCGTATACACCCCGATCCATGGAACTGGTGTCCGGTTGATTCCTATGGCACTGGCCAAAATGGGATTCACGAACGTGATTCATGTACCAGAACAGGATGTTGTGAGCGGTGAATTTCCAACGGTTATCTCCCCAAATCCTGAAGAACCGGCAGCATTGAAACTTGCCATCGAAAAAGCGATTGAAACGGATGCCGATATCGTGATGGCCTCCGATCCTGATGCTGACAGATTGGGTATTGCCGTAAAAAACGACAAGGGTGAATTTATTCTTGTTAATGGCAATCAGACGGTGCTTATCTTCCTCTATTACATCATCACCCGACGGAAAGAGCTTGGCCTTCTGAAAGGAAAACAATATGTCGTGAAAACGATCGTTACCTCCGAACTGGCGGCCGAAATGGCTGTGAAAAATGGCGTTGAGTATTACGATTGCTATACAGGATTCAAATATATTGCCGAAGTAATTCGCGAAAATGAAGGAATCAAGGAATACATTGGTGGGGGAGAAGAGAGTTTTGGATTCCTGCCTGCCGATTTTGTCCGCGATAAAGATGCCGTTAGTTCTTGTGCACTGATGGCTGAAATTGCGGCGTGGGCCAAAGACAATGGACGTACGTTGTTCGAAATGCTCCAGGATATCTACCTGACTTATGGCTATTCGAAAGAAAAAATGAAATATGTTGTTCGCAAAGGAAAGACCGGGGCCGAAGAAATTGAACAAATGATGGTCAATTTCAGGAACAATCCCCCCAAACACCTGGCAGGATCGGAACTTTTGGTCGTAAAGGATTATGAGACTTTGATTGAAAAAAACCTGTTTAGCGGAGCTGAAAAGCCAATCAATCAGAAAATAACTTCCAATGTATTGCAGTTTTTCACAAAGGACGGAACCAAAGTTTCGGTACGTCCATCGGGAACTGAGCCCAAAATTAAATTTTACATCGAAGTAAAGGATGCACTCACTTCACGCGACCAGTATTATGCTGTTGAGGCTAAAACTGACCAGAAGATTGAGCAGGTTATGAAAGATTTAGGTTTATAAATTGTACTTTTATATTTTAATTAACTGTAATAAAAATTCAACGTAAAATGAAAAAGATTCTTTTAGGACTTTGTGTCGTAGGTGCTTTCACGGCTAACGCGCAAAATCAGAACCCCGAAGACGCAAAAATGAAACCGGAAATGACCGAATTCTGGGATCCCGAAGTGAAAGTCGTTACACCGGCAGACAATAACCTGAATGCCCCTGCGGATGCGATCGTACTTTTTGATGGTACAAGTGCATCATTGCTTCAAAACTGGGCAAACAGCAAAGGCGAAGCCCCTGTATGGAATGTAGCCGACAATTGCGTGACGGTTGCAAAGGGTACCGGAACGATTCAGACAAAAGCCGTTTTCGAAGATTATCAATTACACATCGAATTTCGTACCCCCGCGGTGGTTGATCCTAAAAATGTAAGTCAGGGACGCGGAAACTCTGGTATTTTTATGATGGAGCGTTACGAATTACAGGTGCTCGACAATTACAATAACCGCACTTACCGCAATGGTCAGGCAGGTTCATTCTACAAACAGTATGCGCCACTTGTAAATGTTTGCAAAAAACCAGGCGAATGGCAGACTTATGATATCATCTGGACCGCTCCAAGATTTAAAGAAGATGGCTCGTTGTTTCTACCTGCCCGTGCCACAGTTCTTCAGAATGGCGTTCTCGTTCAAAATAATGTTTCGTTGTTAGGCCCAACAGAATACATTGGAATTCCAAAATACAAAGCACATGGCCCGGGTGCCCTTGTACTTCAGGATCATGGCAATCCTACCAGTTTCCGTAATATCTGGATCAGAAAACTGTAATTCAAAACGATATAAAATACAAAATGCCCGGAAATCCCGGGCATTTTGTATTTATAGAAATCATGAATTAGCTGGCATGAATTTTTGTAAGCCTGTCGCAAAGATCTTTTAATCCTTCAGGGCAGTTCTCGGATAACTTTTCAGCCTTTTTTTTCTCTGCTCCGACACAGGACGCCAGCAATCCGGCAGCACCAAAAACTATTCTCTGGTAAACTGATACTCGTAAACTTCATCCTCTGTAGAAAAAACAACGCTGTAATCTCCTCTGTCAAGTTTTGATAAATCAAATCCTTTTTTAATACTATTTGTATTCTTCATTTTTTTACTCAGAATTAAATCTGCTTTTTGATACAAGTTTAAAGTCAATTCCTCATTGTTGTGATTCTGAAAGGCTAAAATGAGTAAATTATCCCTGTAACTAAAAATCGGATCTGTTTTTTTTATGGTTTCACCAACTTGAACACCGGATTTGGTGACAGTCAGCAGTTGCTCGTTTGATTCTCCATCACGTTTGACTTTTAATTTGTAAACACCGAATTCCGACTTTGAAAAATCGAATACTTTATTGAGTTTCGAGTGCTCACCTTTGGTTTTATGGCGATAAAGAACTTCACCGGACTCGTTTGACAGGCTGATCTCATACTTCTGCTCTGTATTATTTGAAATCTCCATAAGTGCTTTACCTTCTGTTTTAGGGGCGATATTAACTCTGAAATTTCCACTTGCCAACGAAAGTTCTGATATTAGACTTGCTGAAACCAGAATACAAATTGCAATAATTGTTTTCATGACTTTAATTTTAAATTGTTACTGCTATTATTACGTTGGGAAGGTTAATAATGTTTAGTCTAAATCCATAAAGATTAAACAAAAATGAAATAAAATTATTAAAGCGCTGAAAAACAGGTGATACATTTAACGTTAAAAAACATTAATTATTCAAATAGGCGAATTTAATTCTTTCGAAGAGGTTCAACAGACCAGCATTCGTTATTGAATTCTTATCAAAGGAAAGTTTCCATTACCTGACCTTTGTTCTGGGGTGCAATAAATAAAAAAGCCTGGAAACTTATGCGTTCCCAGGCTTTCGGATTATTGAAATTGATGTTGTTATCTTGTTAACTGATATTCGTAATGGTCTTCACCTACTGAAAATGACACTTTATAATCACCTTTTTCCAGTTTTGACAAATCAAATTTTCTTGAGAGATTCTCTGAATTTTTTAACCCCTTTTCCCAAATCAAATTTCCTTGCGAATAAATGTATAATGCCATTCTATCGTTATTTTGATTCTGAAATGATAGTGCAAGTACATTGTCATTAAAAGCAAAAACGGGATCTGCTTTCCGAACGATTTCACCAATCTCGATGCCGTTTTTGGTGACAGTCACCAGTTGCTCGTTTGATTCGCCGTCTAATTTTACTTTCACTTTGTAAACACCAAATTCCGAACCCGAGAAATCAAATATTTTTCTTGATTCCGCTTTTTCACCCTGGGCTTCGCGGTGGTAAAGAACATCACCTTCCAAATTTGAAATTGTGATTTCATAGTTTTGCTCTGAATTATTTGAAATCTCCGTAAGGGCTTTACTTTCTGATTTAAGAGCAACTAAGACTCTGAAATTTCCACTTGCCATTGCCATTTCTGAAAAAAGACTGACAGCGATTAATAAACTAAATGTGATAATTGTTTTCATAACGTAATTATTAAAATATAATTGTATTACGTTTTCACGGTTTCGAAAGTTTAACCTGAAATTTTAAAATGATAAACAGAGCCCGAATATGAATTGCAAATCACTGAAATACAATGGTAAGTGAAGCTATTAACAAATCGTTAAGCGATTGGTACCTCCGATTTAACATACCTTTTGAGGGCAGAATGATGGTTGTTCGTTAATGAATTCTTATCATTTGCCCGAAGATTTCGGGCTAAGGCAATAATCCATATCTTTGCCGCAAATTACCACCCGTTAAAATTTACGCTGATGCAGGAAAAAATAATCATACTCGACTTTGGCTCCCAATACACGCAATTGATCGGACGACGTGTCCGCGAACTCAATGTTTATTGCGAAATCTTTCCTTTTAACCATTTCCCGGAAATCGATGCTTCCGTAAAAGGCGTCATCCTTTCGGGAAGTCCTTATTCGGTGCGCGACAACAATGGCCCACGGATCGACCTGTCTGATATTAAAGGTAAGTTTCCACTACTTGGCGTTTGTTATGGGGCACAATACCTCGCTCATTTTTTCGGTGGCGAAGTAGCGGCTTCCGATTCAAGGGAATATGGCCGTGCGAACCTGCATGTTACCGATAAGGAGAGTGTTTTATTGCAGGGCATCAGCGAAAACTCACAGGTATGGATGTCGCATGGCGATACCATTATCAGCTTACCTGAAAATTGTAAGATAATTGCTTCGACCGGTGATGTCGAAAATGCTGCCTTCAAAATCGGAAACGAAGATACCTACGCCATCCAATTTCATCCCGAAGTTTTTCACACCACGGAAGGATCGAAGATTCTGGAGAACTTTCTTGTAAACGTCTGCGGTTGCAAACAGGATTGGACACCCGATTCATTTATTGAAACGACCATTCAGCAATTGCGCGATAAGATTGGGGACGACAAAGTGGTTCTCGGACTTTCGGGCGGCGTCGATTCATCGGTTGCAGGCGTTTTACTCCACAGAGCAATCGGGAAAAACCTTACCTGCATTTTTGTTGATAACGGATTGCTTCGTAAAAATGAATTTCAGGACGTGCTCGATTCTTATAAAGATATGGGATTGAACGTTGTGGGTGTCGATGCAACAGAACGGTTTTGGAACGATTTGAAAGGCGAACGTGATCCGGAGACGAAACGAAAAATCATTGGCCGCGATTTTATCGAGGTGTTCGACATCGAGGCCCATCGGATTCAGGATGTGAAATGGCTGGCACAAGGAACTATCTACCCCGACGTTATTGAATCGGTTTCGGTGAACGGTCCTTCGGCGACGATCAAATCGCATCACAATGTGGGTGGACTTCCTGAAAAAATGAATTTGAAAATAGTTGAACCACTAAATCTTCTTTTCAAAGACGAAGTCCGCCGTGTAGGACGAGCCCTTGGAATCAAACCCGAACTACTTGGAAGACACCCTTTCCCGGGTCCTGGTCTTGGAATCAGGATACTGAGTGATGTTACACCCGAAAAGGTGCGTATTCTTCAGGAAGCCGATGCCATTTTTGTAAATGGATTGAAAGAATGGGGATTATACGATAAAGTATGGCAGGCCGGCGTGATGTTATTGCCTGTGCAATCGGTCGGCGTAATGGGCGATGAGCGTACTTACGAAAATGTTGTTGCATTGCGTGCCGTCGCCTCAACAGATGGAATGACAGCGGACTGGGTACACCTTCCGTATGAATTTCTTGCCAAAATATCGAACGACATTATCAATAAAGTGCCCGGCATCAACCGCGTTGTTTACGATATCAGCTCCAAACCACCTGCAACAATTGAGTGGGAATAGACAATTAGCCAATTCATAATTTATATAGCCCGGGGTAAGTGAATAAACGCACGACGCCCCGGGTTTATTATGCAATATGGAATAGGAACAACAGCAAAGAACCTTTGAAACGCAAATCATCATTTATCGCACGAACCTAATATTGGCAGAAACCGATTTGTGTAATCTCGCGGAGTTGCAATAAATTTAGTTTTTCAGGCGGGCTTGCTACAATTTAGCAAGGTCAAAATGATTTTCAGGCGAGCTTGCTACAATTTAGCAAGGTCGAATTGATTTTCAGGCGAGCTTGCTATAATTTAGCAGGTGCAAACTAAATTCCATTAAATGTATTTCCCGTCCTGTCTGTCATATTTCTGTTTTTATAAGAAAACTAAAGTGATACACTGATGATATTCTCCTTTTTAAGAATCTTCTCCCCACTCCAACGGTAGGCTGACAATTGTTCCGATCCGACAACGCAGCTATCGATGCAACAGATATTCGACTGAACGATTGCTGCACCCTCACTCAGACAATAATGCCCTATGAAAACAGGAGGTTTATCTAAATCGTATGGCTCAAATGACGGGGCAATTTCTTTTGGGATGGTATAATTGGGCAAAATGAATTTATTGCCGAATGAAATTTCCCGAAAGGTCTTATTTTTGGGCGATTTCCACCAGTTCATCCGAAACACCTTACGGCTCATTCCTTTGGAACATTTCAGAATCAAATCCTGCGGACACCAGTATTCAAGCCCTTTGAGAAGCCGGTAAATGATGGAAGCTACCGGTTGTTGCGTTTCATGAATATTTCTTAGAAAATCTTTTTTCAATCTACCTTCAGGTAAATAATTTTTGAGATAATTGATTTCGTCATCGTTCCAGTAGGCGTGTGCAATTCTGATTTCACCAAGATCGATAAAGAAAGGTAACGTACGAAACCATTTAAGATGTTCCTTCCACTCTAACTCAAACCCCTTGAAAGAAGTTAGTGTACTTTGAATCTGGTTTCTGTTCCCTGCGATGTGACGCGAAAGATACATCCCGTTTGAATCCTTTATATGATACAAAATCGCATTGTATTCATGATTTCCCAGGATTGTGAGTGCGTAACCCGCTTCTGTCATTTGGTGGACAATCTGAATTGTTTCCCTGATTTCAGGCCCACGGTTAATGAAATCACCAATGAAAATGGCTTTACGTTCGGGATGTTTCCACACTCCGTTCGTTCTAATGTACCCCATTACCTTTAAAAGTTTCTTTAACAGCAATGCGTGACCGTGTATATCACCGATGATGTCGTAATACTGATGGCTCATAGCGTCCAAAATTAGAAATATTTAGTAAACAACATCCCGGTTTTGTCAGATAAATAAATTAATTACGATTTGCCGGTTACGAAAAATGGCAGGATGACCATTTCGGGTTCTCCTGCCATTTCAAGACATTGTGATATTAATCGGTAGAACTTATTCTACAGGAATATCTTTATTGACATTCTTGCTTCCGATTAAAGCATAAAATAACAGATAAGCAAGACCTGCAACAATTACCCAGTAACTAGGCATATAACCAGCGATATCAGCAACCCATCCCTGAAGTGCAGGAAGAATACCTCCACCGCAAACCATGACCATGAAAATTCCTGAAGCTGCTGCCAGATATTTTCCCAAACCTTCAACAGCAAGATTGAAAATACCGCCCCACATAATCGAAGTACAAAGTCCTACTAATACAAGGAATGCAGCATTGATAGGCACTTCCAATAACCCAAATGAAGTTACACCGGCCACACTTTTCAATACAGGCATTGAAACTGGTATAGCTGGCATAAACATAGCCAACAATACAAGTACCAGACCCAGCCCGGATGCAAAAGTTAGCATTGTTTTACTTGATACCTTTGCTCCTATTGAAGCTCCAACCAAACGGCCTATCAACATCAGGAACCAATATGTACCTGCAACGAATCCTGCAGTAGTAGCATTCATTGGATTAGGGGTATTCGGATCAACAAGGAAATAATTCAAAACTCCGGGAGTACCTACTTCAACGCCAACATAGACAAAAATACCGATAGCCCCTAAAATGAAATGACGGAACTTCAAGGCACCAGCCATCAGGTTTGCCATTGGTTCAGAAGATTGCTGAGCGTGTGGTTCCGGAATATTTACAAAATACAATACAACAAATACGATCGCGAATACAGCCATTGCTGCATACATGAAGGGGAAAATATCAGTGATTCTGGCTTTTGCAGCATCTCCAATTAAAATACCAACGATCATTGGTGTAGCAGTAGCCATAACTGAATTGAAAGATCCTCCAACCTGAATCAGCTGGTTACCTTTATTACCGCCACCGCCAAGAGTGTTAAGCATAGGGTTAACAACGGTATTCAACAAACACATAGAAAAACCTGCAACAAATGCGCCTGCAAGATAAACGGCAAAAGCTGAATCCTGCCCTGCATAACCTGAAAGATATTGGATACCTACTCCAACAAAGCCAACTGCAACAGCAATCAAAGCCGTTTTCTTGTAACCTATTCTTTGTAGCAAAATACCGCTTGGTATTCCCATTACTGCATAAGCAATAAAGTTGGCAGCATTCCCAAGAAGTCCTAAGAAATTAGTAACTGCAAATTGGCTCTTTAGCACAATTCCCATCGGAGCTGCCAGGTTTGTTACGAACGAAATCATACCAAAAAGCATGATCATCATGATTATTGGTACGGTGTAATTTTTGTTCTGAGTACTCTGAGTCATAATTTTAGATAAATTTATTATTAGTAATTATGTGAATTAATAGGGTGATTTATTGCTAACTGATAATGATCAAATTTTCAGTTAGCAATAATACTATTTTTTTTAGAATAACTTTTTACCTCCGTCGCCTATTTCTGCAACATAAAATACTGGCTTCAAACCAGTTTTTTGTTCATAGTTTTTACCAACTTGTGCAATGAAAGTATCGACCGCTTCGTCTTTTACAAGACTCACTGTACAGCCACCGAAACCACCACCGGTCATTCGTGTGCCAATAACACCTTTAATCTTGCGGCCTTCTTCAACCATTGTATCCAACTCTATACCTGTAACTTCATAGTCGTCGCGCAAAGAATCATGTGAAGCATTCATGAGTTTTCCAAATTCAACAAGATTACCTGCCTTCAGAAATTTTACTGCATCTTCGGTTCTTTTGATTTCACTGACAACGTGACGTGCGCGTTTGCGGACAGTAACGTTTTCAATTTTATCTTCAACTTTCAAAAAATCTTCCCACGAGATTTCGCCTAATGCAGAAATTTTCTGGAACGGTTGAATCGCTTTAACTGCAGCCTGACATTCGGCAACACGTTCGTTATATTTACCTGAGTCCAGTTTATGTGGACTGTTGGTGTTGCTGATCACAATTTTTACACCGTCGAGTATGACGGGAACTAAATCGTATGCCAATGTGTCGCAATTGAGAAATACAGCATGGTCTTTTTTGCCCATTGCAGAAACAAACTGATCCATGATACCGCAATTAACAAGCGCATATTCATGCTCTGCTTTTTGGCCCATTAACGCCAGTTCAATTTTGTCGATGCCGAAGCCGAACATGTCGTTGATGGCAACACCTGTAACAACTTCAAGTGCTGCTGACGAAGACAATCCGGCACCTGTAGGAACATCGCCATAAAATAACATATCTGCCCCATTATCGAAGGTCAGACCTTTTTTCATAAATTGTGCAAAAACGCCAATTGGATAATTAACCCATTCTTTGCCAATCGCTTTGTTTAAATCTTCCACTTTCACCTCGGCCACAAAAGGCATATTTATGGAGGCAAATTTCACTGTTTTCCGGTCTGTTTTCCTGACTAAACAATAGATTCCGAAACTAAGTGCGCATGGAAATACAAAACCGCCATTGTAATCTGTATGTTCGCCAATAAGGTTTACGCGACCCGGTGAAAAGTAACCACTTACTTCACCTTCGCCAAATTTTTCAATAAATTTTGCTTTTAATTGTTCGATCGTCATATTTTAAAAATATTAAAGTTTTAACTGGTAGGTACTAGTAGGGGCAAATGTATAATAATTTGACGGTAATGCAGGGACGTAAAAAATGTTTTAAAGCAGAATCACAGCGATCTTCTTACAATAAGCTTCGAAGGATTCCGGATCTTCGTGTTTTTGTGGTTGAGTATCATATCAGCGAGCGTCTTTCCCATCTGGATGAAATCGGTTGAGATTGTTGTGATTCCTCCTGCCACCACCTCTTTCAGCATCGTATCGTTAAATGAAACGAGGCCAACATCCTTACCAAGTTTAAGATTCATCGCCGCCACACTCTTCACAATTCTTACAAGGTTGCGGTCCGAAGCAACAATATACGCTTCCCCTTTGTGGACAATCCGTTTTTCGACCGAACGGATAACCTCAGCTTCAAGGTTCCATTCGGCGCAGAATCTTTTAAACCCATCGACTCGCTCTTCGGGTTCTTTTCCTCCGGGGAAAACCATGATCAGTTTTTGATATTTGCAAAAAAGTTCTTTGCCGGCCATCATCCCATCGTAAACATCCTGCTCAAAATCCTGGTAGATGACCGGGTAATCGGTAAGATCGGGTTTGAGCCGGTCGAGGATATATACTTTTTCGGATGGAAGCTGCCTGACAATATCAATCGAACTGTTGAAAGTAGCAGGCATAATGATGTAAGCACTGTATTTCCCCGCAGAACTTTCAATCAGTTCCTTGTAAACATGGTAGTTGAAATGGTGAAAATAGATATCAACATTGATCCGGTTATCTAATTGGGCAAGAAATGAGGTGTACAAATCTTCTTTGAATACATTTAATTCGTCGAAAAGCAGAAAAATCTGTTTGTCGAAATTGAGATCCGTCTTTTCAATATAGTAACCCTTTCCTGGTACGGTGATTACAATTCCACGCGAGCGTAACTCGTTAAAAGCAAGCATTACCGTATCGCGCGAAAGGGATAATTCTCCGCAAATCTGATTGATCGAAGCAATTTTGTCGCCTTTCTTAAGGATTCCCTGCTCGATCGCCATGCAGACAGAATTGATGATCTGTCTGTATTTCGGAATTCCTACCGACTCGTCAATATTGAAGATATTTGTAATATTCACTAAGGATGGTTTTTTTCAGTCGATAAAAATATGTTTTTTTTATATTTATCTTTACGTTTGTGTCCAGATAACTAAATTTCATTTTATGGAACTAAAACGTGATGTTTTCGGAAATGCCCGCAGAGGCGAAAAGGTCTTCCTATTTACGCTTCGCAATGAACATGGGATCACCATTAAAATTACAAATTACGGTGGAATCGTAACCTCGATTGAAACACCCGACAAAAACGGCAAAAAAGCGAACATTGCTTTGGGCTTTAAGTCACTTGAGGATTATCTAACCGATGCGTATATTGAAAATGGTCCTTATTTCGGATGTATTGCAGGAAGATATGCCAACCGGATTGCCAATGGAAAGTTTTCTATCGACGGGAAAGAGTATACTCTTCCGGTTAATAATGGTGAAAACTGTCTGCATGGCGGAATTACCGGATTTGATAAAATTATCTGGGTTCCTAACCTGATCGAAAAGCCCGATCTTATAGGTGTTGAACTGAAATACCGCAGCGTTCATATGGAAGAAGGATTTCCTGGAAATCTTGACCTTACGGTGACTTATACGCTAAATCATAAAAACGAATTTCATATTGACTATAAAGCGACTACTGACCGCGAAACGGTCATTAATCTAACGAATCATACCTACTTTAATCTTACGGGAAATAGTGAGACAACAATCCTCGAACATACACTTCAGCTCAATGCAAAAACTAAAACCGTAAATGATGCAGGGTTGATTCCTACCGGAGAAATTGTGGACGTTGCCGGAACCCCTTTCGATTTTACAGTTCCTGCCTTCGTAGGATCGCGCATTGCTGGGTTGTCTGATGGTTATGATTGCAATTTCATTCTGAATAATCCGAATGGCAAGTTGGTGAAAGCCGGTATTTTATCGGAAGAAACGTCAGGCAGAACTGTGGAAGTGTCTACAACAGAACCTGGAATACAATTATATACTGGTTATTATATACCGGAAATGACCGGTAAGAATGGCGAAAAGTTAGGGCGGTTTGCCGGTCTTGCACTCGAAACCCAGCATTTCCCTGATTCTCCAAACCATCCCGAATTTCCATCCACATCACTTAAGCCAGGTGAGGTGTTTAAATCGAAAACAATTTACAAATTTGGGGTCAGGTAATTCCTTCTAAACTTTTAGACTCAAAGTCTGTAGCTCACAGTTACAGACTTTGTTTTTAATCGAAGGTAGC
>Ga0209512_1004250_pt1 | contig 12690 bp, 11 predicted proteins | sample frozenSSSSmetaG_FD_184142 | JGI IMG/M metagenome (GOLD analysis project Ga0209512, IMG submission 184142) | Glacier valley bacterial and archeal communities from Borup Fiord, Nunavut, Canada, to study Microbial Dark Matter (Phase II) -... | ecosystem: Environmental > Aquatic > Freshwater > Ice >... | reverse complement strand
AAAGGCGCGAAATTCGCATGTATCCTTTTTTGATCCGTACATTCACCGGGAAAACAAAGGAAGAATAGATCTTATAAACCGCTTATATTAAATAGAGCACAGGCCATCCCACGGCTGATAAGAAAAAAGCCGGGCTGCTTGCCCGGGCGGAAGTAAAAAGTAAAACCTAAATCTATGGATGAAAATCAGTCGGCTGAACAATCCCACGCTACGCCTGCCGCACATCCGCTCTTCCGATTGGTACTGCTAAAAGAACCAATCGGGCTGCATCTGTTTAACATAACGTGGATAAATTATAATACAATAATGTTTTTTTGATTGAGCGATGTCATAATCTTTCGGCCAGGTACGATTAGTCCACATTTTCCGTTATCATTTATTAAGAGTAACCCCTTACTACTAAATCCAATTAATGAAAACATCTACGCCTGCATAATTGCAGTAGTTATCTTTCTGTCTGCGACCATTCCGACTTCTGCCCAGATCAATATGACCTTTCCAAAAGCCATAACCTATTCAAACAATATACCTGTCGGTTGGACAACCTCCAGTCCTCCTACCAGCATTCAGCTCATTTTTACCTCCAGATCGAATACATCGCTGGTATGGACACTGACTTTTGCCAAACCAAAATCCTCCGGGACCTTTATTTTCAGCCCGCTTAAAATGCTTACGGATACGAATTTCTCAGCAGTTTCTCCCTCTACAGTGATGCCTGATGGCGCCTATACCGTGTCCATGTCATACAAAAGGGCTTCTGTTGGAAATATCTTTTTTTCCGCTTCGGTGGTACTCACTACTGATAATATAACCCTTCCGGGGTTTATTGTAACACCGATAGAGAATTCTTTTGTAGGCGCGAAATTCGTGCTGAAGGATTCTTTACCTGACGTTCCTACCTTAACAGCCGGAGCAAAAAAAATAAAATTTACTAAGGGTACCAATACAACGATCCTCATCATGTCGCCTTCTACCAGGAAAGATAGTTTTGAGCTGAACGTAAACAATATTACCGGCTCCTCCTCTGCCGTCGTATCTGCTTCTCCTAATACTTTATCTGAAGGACTATACGACATCATAACAGCATTTCTTTTTCTACTGTCGGCCGGGTAAACGCGGCAACCTACTCTTCTTCCGAAAAAGAATATCACTATACTCACCTGAATCCTTCGCAGCGCAATAATTACTATCGCCTTCGCATGGTTGATGAAAGCAACGTATCAATTTATACCCCGATTATTTCATTGTACAGAGATAAAACGATCAGCGACTTTAAAGTTTTCCCGGTACCAGCAAAGACTATTATCAATATCGCGATGATCGCCACTGCTGCGAACGTATCTAAAGTGGTTACCATCTGGGATCATAATGGTCAGATAGTAAGGCGCCTGAAGTTTAATACGATCAGCGGTTTTAATCTTTTTACTATTCCGGTTACCGGATTTTCGCCTGGTGTTTACATATTACAGAATGGAGACAAAGTAACCAGCTTTATAAAATTATAGAATGAAATTACCTAATTTGCCGCATGCTCAAAAAGCGTGTGGCATCTTTTTGGTTGACGGCGATGTTTTACACAATGCTGCAGCGTGTTTCCCTTTTTGTTTTTGGTGTTACCGCTTATATGATCCTCGTCAGAGGATTTTCAACTGAAACCAACGGTGTCTGGGCACTATATGTAACGCTGTATTCTTTATTCGAAGCAGTAAAACAAGGCCTCATCAGGAACGCATCAATTAGATTTTTAAGTGTAACAGCGTATGTTGAAAAAAAAGATGCCGTTCAGTCATCCTCCCTGCTTATCAATACTATTTTTTCATTGCTGGTTATTGCCCTGGTTTTTTTATCAGGTAATATTCTGGCGCTCTGGCTCCATTCACCTGCTTTGTTGCCCTTATTACTGACCAGCACACTGATTATCTTACTGCTTATTCCCTTTAATCACTGTGAGATCCTGCTGCAATCCAAATTCCGCTTTGATGTATTATTCAGAGCAGCATTTATAAGGCAGGGCATTTTTTTTATCGGTCTGGTAATACTCTATTTTTTTTATTTGAATTATTTTACACTGATCAATGTGCTGCTGCTGCAGGTGCTGGCACTTGCCGTGGCAGTAGCGTATATCGTAAAAAAAACTTCTTCCAGTTTAATTAAAAAATTTATACATGAACCCGGATTGACCTTGAAATTATTTCATTTCGGCAAATACACTTTTGGTACAAATTTATTTGCCGGACTGTCCAGAAGCTTTGACCATTTTGTTACCGCAGGAACATTGAATTCTCCTGTGGGAAAAGATTATATCGCTTACTATAATACTGTGGCAAGAATTAATAATATGGTCGATGTTCCTTCACTTGCGGCGGCAGATGTACTTTACCCGAAAAATGTAGAGGCTCACGAAACCGCGGGAATAGAAAAAGTAAAATATTACTTTGAGCAGGTTATAGGCACTATACTTGCTTTTATTATTCCACTCTCCCTATTCATTTTTATTTTCCCAAGGCTGGTGATCTTCATTATTGCCGGCCCGCAGTACTCTCCTGCCATTGTTATCCTTCAGCTTACCATTTTATTCAGCATGGTCAGACCGCTGAGCTACCAGTTCGGCTCAACGCTCGATGCAATCGGAAAGCCGCATATTAATTTCTGGGCCAATGCTGGTTTAATGGCCACAAATCTTTTGCTGACGTACACATTTATTAAGTTGTATGGTGGCATTGGCGCTGCTTATGCCACCATGATCTATTATTCACTTTCTTTTTTTGTGATGCTGTTCATCCTCAAAAAATACATACGCATTGAACTAAAAAATATTATCCGGTACGGACTCGGCAGATATAAAGACTTTTATAATTACATTAAAATGTCATTCTCCTAATATAATAACCTGACTTTTAAGGTACCTTTTACTTTCTTTAATATAGAAAGCGCCTTGTCGGACAATTTATTATCAAGATCCAGCACCACGTATCCTACCTCATCATTGGTTTTAAGATACTGCCCGAGGATGTTGATACCGTTGGCAGAAAGCTCAGAATTTATTGCAGACAGAACACCCGGAATATTTTTATGAATATGTAATATCCTGTGAGCGCCTTCCAATGCCGGAACATTCAGCGATGGTACCGTATGGGATCCTAATGAAACACCTGTTTCCAGGTATTGGAATAATTTATTGCTCACGTCTTCTCCGATATTCAATTGCGCCTCTTCGGTGGATCCACCAATATGCGGGGTAAGAATAACATTGGATAATCCTTGTAAAGGACTTTCAAAACGGTCACCATTTTTTTCGGGTTCAATAGGAAAAACATCTATGGCGGCGCCGGAAAGCTGCTTTTCGGTGATTGCAACGGCTAATGCAGTAAGGTCAACCACTTCTCCCCTGGCATAGTTGATAAGGATTGCACCTTTCTTAAAAAATTTCAGAACTTCTTTACTAATCAGGTTCCGCGTGGAAGGCAGTTCCGGTACATGCAGGGTGATCACATCACTTTGGCTCGTAAGATCAGCCAGTGTTTTGCAGGGCACCGCATTTCCAAGCGGTAGCTTGGTAACTACGTCGTGGTATAATACCGTCATGCCCAGCGCTTCGGCGAGCACGCTTACTTGTGTGCCTATATTTCCATACCCGATGATCCCAAGCGTTTTTCCCCGCAACTCATAGCTCCCTTTTGCTTCTTTGAGCCATACACCTTCATGGGCAGCTTTATTTTTGTCGGGAATCCGGCGTATGAGCATAATAGCTGATGCTATTACCAGTTCTGCCACTGACCGCGTATTGGAATAGGGAGCATTAAACACAACGACTCCCTTATTGCGCGCAGTTTTTAGGTCTACCTGGTTAACGCCGATGCAGAAACAACCGATGGCCTGAAGTTTGTCTGCTGCTTCCAAAACCCGAGAGGTGATCTTCGTTTTGGAACGGATGCCGAGCAGGTGAACATCCTTCACAGCCTTAATGAGCTCCTCCTCCGACAAGGCGCCGGAAAGCTTTTTTACTGATGTATACCCCTCATCTTTGAAGAATTTTACTGCTGTGTCACTAATGTTTTCCAGGAACAAGACATTTATTTTTTCTTTGGGATAGCTGGTATTTTTTTTGTCATTCATAATTTAATCCGTTCAATTTTCGTTACGTATCCGTGTGAGATTTGCAAAGATGTGCGTTAATATTGAAACGAAAAAACAGATGACTATGTTTACCTGAATATTTACTAATCTTTGTGCTATATAACGCTATTCATTTTAAATTTGCGGCAATAATCTAGAAAAAAGTTCCTTTTGAAAAACTTATCATTTATCATTCTAGCGGCAGGGTTCTACAGCTGTAATGGCCAGGCTAAAACACCTGAGACTGTCGCTTCGATCCTTGTATCACCTGTTGTCAATCGTGCTGCTCCCATTCCCGCCACGGAATTAAGGTATTACCAGGCGGAGGTAACACACTTCGTGGACAGTGTTTTCACCCGGCATCCCTTTAACGGCAGTATCCTTGTTGCCAAAAATGGCGAAGTGATATTTGAAAAATACCAGGGTTTTCGAAATCCCCGCATCAAAAAGGATTCCATAAGCTCAACTACCCCTTTTCATCTGGCTTCCTGCTCCAAGACCTTCACCGCCATGGCCGTGCTTAAACTGAGGCAGGATGGCAAAATCGATATCAATGATCAGGTTTCAAAATATCTTCCGGGGTTTCCTCTGCAGGGCGTTACGGTGAAAACACTGCTGAATCACCGCAGCGGGATCCCTAATTACGTGCATTACATGGAAAATTTGGGCTGGAACAGGAAAAAGATCATCAGTAACCAGGATGTACTTGATTTCATCATTGCCCACCATAAAGATATACAAATTGCTCCGCCAGACAGGCGGTTCAGCTACTCCAATACCAATTTTGCCCTGCTGGCGCTTATCGTGGAAAAAGTGTCGGGTCAGGCATTTCCGGATTTTATGCGACTGACCTTCTTCGAGCCGCTGGGCATGCATGACACGTATATTTTTACCCAGGCAGACAGTGCCAGGGCACTGGGTTCATTTTTTTCCAGCGGGCGGCCGTACCCGTTCGAATATCTCGATAAAGTATATGGAGATAAGAATGTGTATAGTACCGTACGGGACATGCTTAAGTGGGACCAGGCGCTTTATGGCGGAACTATCTTTAACAGGGAAACCCTTGACGCTGCATTTACGGGTTATAGCCACGAAAAGCCCGGCATTAATAATTACGGACTTGGCTGGAGAATGTTTAATCTGAAAAATGGACGCAGATTCATTTATCATAATGGTTGGTGGCACGGCAACCGGACCGCATTTTACAGGCTAATAGATGATAAGGTCACCATCATCGCTTTCAGCAATAATGATTTCACGAAAGTCTACTCCTGTAAAAAAATGGCAGATATCTTTGGTAACTACTTTAAAAACCCTGAGGAAGAAAGAGCATCGGAGACTGAAAATAATTTAAAGGATGCGACGACTCCGGGGAAGTGATTTAACGGGTATATCCCAGCATCCATTCATAAATATTCTTCCCATCTTCCTTATATGCCGGATCTGACGCCTTTGTCCAGCTGTCGTGGTTAAGCCTTTTTTCCCCTTTCTCAAAAAGAGTAAATTTAGGAGGCACTGCCGGGTTGAAACTGTTGATAGTGCTGATAAACTTTACAGACTCAGTGTACACCCAGGCAGAATCATTTTTGGCATGAAACTGCCAAAGAGGTAGCCTGCCATCTGCAATTGCCTTGCATTTGCCATCCAGTGAAGCAGTCATTCCGGGCATACCGGACATGGATGTCACAGCGGCAATTTCGAGAGGCTTATAAGCGGCATATTCGCAGACCTGTTTACCTCCCATGCTGAACCCGGACAGATATACCCTTGAGGAGTCTATCCGGTATTTTGCCTTAGCATAATTTATCAAAGAGTCCAGTTCACTGTTATCGTTAATCTTTTTAACAAGTTGTGGAATGATGACTATAAAGGAAAACGTGCCGGAAGCTACAGTAAATGAGGGTGGAAATATTTTATCCCGGAGCAATTTCCCGATCCCGTCTGTCAATACTGTATCCAGATGAGTATGTCCATCGCCATACTGTCCTCCGCCCTGGAAGAAAAATATAACAGGGTACTTTTGATTAGTTTGCTGATAATGAGCTGGCAATGCCTCATAATAACCAAAAATATTAGCGCTGATTCTGCCTGGTACAGGAGTGAGAACGGCAGGACCTGTTTCTGTTACTTCAGGAACAGGCGCAGTCCCGGTTTCCGAAGAGCGCAGTAAAGACTTCTTGCAAGCTGTGCCCATTACCGAAAAAAAGATCAGGACGGTTACATATGTTAATACTTTTTGCATAGAGCCTTAAATTTGAACATTTAAATATTATGCAAAGAATATACCGAAGATGTAATATATATGTATCGTAATTTTACGAAATTAGCTTTTTTGGACTGAAATGCACGCCCAGACCAGGTTCTGCGGATACGGTCACTTTTCCGTTATCATAAAAAAGTCCGGTGGCGATGTCTTCCGCAAGCAATAAAGGACCATCAAGGTCCGCAAATTCCACCGTTGGGAGCAAATGGGCTATCGCTGCAGATCCTATAGTGGTCTCATTCATGCTTCCGATCATGACTTTCAGGCCAAGCCGGCGGGCGTTGGCTATCATACGCCTTGCAGGAGTGATGCCCCCGCATTTAGTGAGCTTAATATTGATACCATGAAAATAACCGACACATTTTTCCACGTCCTGTTCAGTTACACAGGCTTCATCGGCGATAAGCGGAATCACATTTTTTTCATGCAGTATCTTCATGCCTTCCCATTGGTCTTTGGCCAGCGGCTGCTCGATGAATTCAACATCCAGCTCCTTCAGTTCATATAAAAGCTGCAGCGCCTCCTGTAACGACCATCCTGCATTAGCATCGACACGGATACGGGCGGATGTATGTTCCCTGATCGCTTTTATTATTTTAATGTCTTCCGGAGTGCCGAGTTTAATTTTATAAATGGGCCAGGGATTTGCGCTAATTTTTTCCAGCATGTTACCCAGGGTATCGATTCCTATTGTATAGTCGGTGAGCGGGGCATTTGCGAAATCATATCCCCATAGTTTATACAGTGGCTTCCCTCTCATTTTCCCATAAAGGTCCCATGCCGCCATGTCGAGCGCGCAGATCAGAAAATTATTACCGGGAATTAAATGATGCAGATAGTGCCAGTACCTTTCCGGATCGGTAAGTGAATATTTTTCAATAAGGTTTTTTTTCTTTTCAATATCCTCAATCATCTTTTCAACAGGAATATTATAATAGCTGATCGCCGGCGCTTCACCGTACCCCTTTAATCCCATGTGCTCGAGTTCTACGATCAGACAGGGCTGATGTGTTTTTGTGCCCCGTGAAATAGTGAACGGATAAATAAAGGGATTGTCGTATTTCCAGTAACGTAATTTCATCGGCCACTCGCCTCAACGTATTTTTTTATTTCCTCATTAAATTCTTTCTCCCGTAATAATTGTTCAAGACTGATATGCATTCTGTATCTCCAGTAGTAATCAGAAATAGCGGGAACATTTATCCTTTCCGCGTAATGATCAGGCCGTCGGACGTCTTCATCTATTCCGAAGATGTCCTGCAACTGGAAAATGCTCCAGATGGCTGGTGAATATAAATGCTGGATGACAATCGCTTTATTGATCCATCCTTCGCAGGTTGCTGGTGCATCGCCCCATTGTCCTAATTCAAAATTGAAAAATTTCTGTGTGATTTCTTTATTCTCTTCCCACCACGAACGAATGGTGCTCATGTCGTGCGTGGAAGGGGTAACAACCGATAAATATGGCGCATCCGCCGGATGAAAAAATTGTTTGGTTTCATCCTTGGGCATGCGCTGTATCTCAAGACTTAATATGCCTAATAATTTCATTACCTCAGGAACGCCTTTCGGTACCATTCCTAAATCCTCCCCGCAAATCAGCATATTGGTAGACCGCTTCAGTGAAGGCAGTTTTTTCATGGCTTCCTTTCTCCAGAATTCATCCTGCCTGTTATAAAAGTAGTCATTATACATGCTTTTCAACTGCTGCTGTATGTTCCGGTCAAGGTGACGAAAAGAGGTTGTACTCTCCATTGATATCCTGAAATGAAATTCCTGACCGCTAGACCCCACCTGCTCGAATAATATTACATTGGAAATAAGATTGTATAAGCCATCACGGATATTTTTGTTATCCACGGTTTCTTCAAGAGTATTAAAATATTTTTCCACTTGTCGCTGCGTGGTGAATGCTTCTTTTAAAATATAATGTTCATTTCCATCCCGTGTAAAAAAAGATAAAAATTTATCTTTATTCGGACCGAAGAGTTCCCATAGTACCGCATCGGTTATATAAGGTTTACATAAGCGGGAATAATTAAACCACATCCCCCTCTGGCCGAATTCATACACATGAATCGGCAGGGCCGGTGCAAAAAATCCCATAATACCCTCAACAGATTCTATGGGTATGTTCCATATCCGGAAAAAGCCAAGAATATGATCTATCCGGAATGCATCGAAATACATTGCCATTTGCGCAAACCTCTTTCTCCACCAGGCAAAATTATCCTGCGCCATGCGCTCCCAATTGTAAGTCGGAAATCCCCAGTTCTGGCCCTTTACCGCAAAATCATCGGGTGGCGCCCCGGACTGTACGGTCAAATTGAATAACTCCGGATTGATCCAGGCATCGCAGCCATAACGGTTCACGCCAATCGGAATATCGCCTTTAATTATTACCCCGTTACGGTGCGCATATTCCACGGCTTCTTTTAGCTGCAGGTGTAAATGATATTGAAGGAAGTAAGTAAATGAAATGTCCTCATAATGTTTTGCCTTCGGCGAAACATATTTTTCTATTGCCGGCTGGTTATATACACTGTATATCTTCCACTTTGAAAAATCGGCCGTGGCATTACGGTCACGCAGGTAACAGAATGCTGCATAGGGCACCAGCCAGTGCTTATTTTCCTTGAAAAACTGAAGGAAGTCTTCATCTTCCAGGAATTTAATTTTCCTGGACAGGAACATCTCCCGGAGCGTGGATAGTTTAAATTTCATGACCTGCTCATAATCGAGATCAGGGAGATCATTTAATTGTTTTTGTTTTTTTCTTAATGACCTGATGTGAGGATCGTGACGGCCTCCGATCGCTTCAAGATTAAGATATATCGGATGCAGCGCAAAAGCTGAAATGGATGCATATGGATAAGAATCTTTCCTGGTATTAGTAGAGGTGGTATCGTTTACGGGCAGCAGTTGAATTAATTTCAATCCTGTTTTTTGCGCCCAGTCTGCCAGTAATTTCAGATCCATAAACTCTCCCACTCCGAATGAATCCCTACTTTTCAGACTAAATACAGGTATACTTACTCCGGCCCCTTTCCAGGTATTATTTGGCAGCCGGACAAATCCATCATGAACAATGGTAAGTTTTTTATTATGTGCATCTCCATGCAAGAGGCGGTTCTCCCCTCCTTCAAATTTTACCAGCACCTTGTCTTTTACATTATACACACCGTATTTATATACAAGAGGCAGCGATTCCTTTGGCAATTTTATCTTTGCCGTCCACCAATTATTTTCCTGGCACATCAGTAAAGGATCCGTGGTATCCCATTCGCTGGTAGCCACCGCATTGCCGGAAAGAATAAGGACCTCATTTTTTTTCAGCAATGGAGCCTTCACACGGAATATATGAGTAAAGATTTTAGGTGTTTTGGTCTTTACCCTCGTTCCGTTATCTTTTAAAAGGATATGCTGAAAGGGGTCAGTGTAGAACACATTTTCATATTCGCCGGGTGGATCCCAGGCATCCATCAGCTGTAACTCTTCTATGCCGGTCTTGCTGATATCCGCAACGCGGAACTGGCCGCCTTCATGCAAAAGTTCTCCATTTATGTCTTTAAACGCATAACTGTAGTGGATCCTGGCTACCAGCGATGTATCCACTTCCAGTGTGCCATACCAAAACTCCTTATCAAGGAAAGAAAGTGAAAATAATTTATTGTCGTCATTATTCCCGAGTCCGGGAATATTTCCGGTCACAAATAATGATTCTCCGGGTTTGGTAGCGTATCTTATATAAAATTGAATTCTCACTGTGATGTTTAAAGCAGGGCGAATTTATTACAAATGTGTGAATGTGAATTTTTGTATTATTTTCGCTTAAATTTAAAGCATGGAGACTACTAAAAAATCAACAGGTTTGTATTGGATACTTTTTTTTCTTTCAGTGACCTCCTTTTTCTTGTTGCTGGCGTTTAAAGGTGAACTGCTGACACTTTCCCTGCCATTTATCTGCACTTCTTTCGCGAAAGCAATGAATATCATGTAAAATAGTTTTTATTTTTTTTCAATTTCAATAGACTGCTTCAGTTTGAGGGATACTGTTTTGTCAAGTCTCGTAGCAGGTTTCCAGGAAGGCATATTCTCGAATCTTTCCTGTAGCTTGTCATTCAACTGATCGTTTCCCCCTTTTATAACTTTTGTATAGGCAGGGTTACCGTTTTTGTCGATGATAAACTCTATCATCACATATGTCTTTTTCTGGTTGGCATCGAGATACTGGCTCATTTCCCTGCTTACATCATCCAAAAACGACTGAAAACCTTCATTTCCTCCGGGGTAGACAGGCAGCTTATCGACTACTTTAGCCAATTCTTCTTCGTTGAAATATTTCACTGGCCGCCGTTCCTTTTTCTTAACGATCATCGGCTCCGATTCAGGTTCCTGCGTATAGTTGCCTACCACATAATCTCCATTGCCGTTGATAAGGATCAGCGGAAGCTTTTTTGTCTTGTCAAAGTATTGGTAAGCGTGTTTCAGCTCATTGGAAAGGTGCGTGTATTCAGGAAACTCTTTAAGGTACTTCAACAGGTATGCGGTGCTTTTCTGATTTTTATATTGAATTGGAAAAATATGAACCGGAATAAAATCCTGGCCCTGGGCCCGCGCCTGGGCCGCAAGGATGTATACTTCCTCGATCTGCTGATCGGTGATGGGAATGCATCCTGTAGTAACGCATTTGCCATGGATGTAGATGTCGCCTCCGGGTTGAAGGGAATCGCCAAGGATCCTGTCGGAAGCATTTGGATAATTGAGCCCAAGGGATAGATAATACGCGCTTTTTGCATTAAATTCATTGATGTAATAAAATCCTTCCGGAACCTGGTAATCACCCGCCATGCGTTTTGGCCCCAGGGAGCCGGCCAGCGCACAAACCTTATAGGTCTTAAAAATCCTGTACTGGTCAGAGTTTTCCAATTTTACCCACACTTCCAGCTGGCTGTCATATTTAAAGGAGCGGATGTAAATGTTCTTAGCGGGCCATTCGAGATTCTTCTCCCGGAATTGCTTCATGAGCGTATCTTCCCTGTGTTTCAGGGCATCGCTAAACCGCGGAAAAGAACGCTGGTAATCAATGAAATTAAATGCAGGAGCTGATGTTTGCGCGTTAACGGAGCAAAAAAGAAAAAATGACAGGACGAAAATGGGTATATGCTTCATGAATATCGCTCGAATTACAACGTAAAATAATACAAAGCATTGTTTCTGCTCAACGTTGTTTATGCACTGATGTGCATTTCAGGACGGGCATGGGCCTGTCCGGTAGCAACACCCGAGAAAACAAGGAGTAATTACAGGTTTCCTCTCAGGTCCTGCTCTCTTTCAATGGCTTCGAACAAGGCCTTGAAATTCCCCTTGCCAAAACTTTTTGCTCCCTTGCGCTGGATGATCTCAAAAAATAAAGTGGGCCTGTCCTGGAGTGGCCTGGTGAATATCTGGAGCAGGTATCCTTCATTGTCCCTGTCTATAAGGATGCCCAGTTCGCTGAGTGGCAACAGGTCTTCATCAATTATACCAACCCTGTCCAGCACCGTATCATAATAGCTCGGCGGCACTTTTAAGAATTCCACCCCCCTGCTTTGAAGATCGGTGACTGTTTCAATAATATTGGAAGTGGCAATTGCCACATGCTGTACCCCTTCCCCCTTATAAAAATCAAGGTACTCTTCCACCTGTGATTTTTTCTTTCCTTCAGCGGGTTCATTTATTGGAAACTTAACATAACCATTTCCATTGCTCATCACCTTGCTCATTAAAGCCGAATACTCGGTAGATATATCATTATCATCGAAAGTCAGTATGTTACGAAATCCCATTACCTCTTCATAAAACTCTACCCAGGGGTTCATTTGATTCCAGCCTACATTTCCTACACAATGATCAACGTATTGTAATCCGCTGGGAGGCGGCCCATATACGGAGTTCCATTGTACATATCCCGGCATGAAAAGTCCGTTGTAGTTCTTTCTTTCAATAAATAAATGAACCGTTTCTCCGTAGGTATGAATTCCGCTGATTACCACTTCGCCCTGTTCATCTTTTAATATAGTGGGCTCCATATAACTTTTCCCACCCCTGGAAGTGGTCTGGTGCCAGGCGTCGGCAGCATCCTCCACTTTAAGAGCTAAAAATTTTACCCCGTCCCCGTGCCTGTAGACATGGTCGGCTATGGAGTTTTCGGTTCTCAGCGGGGTAGTTAGAACAAAGGTCAGCTTGTTTTGCCGGATCACGTAACTGGACCTGTCCTTTACACCGGTTTCAGGGCCGGCATAAGCCAGGGACTGAAATCCAAAGGCTGT
>Ga0209512_1004246_pt1 | contig 12699 bp, 10 predicted proteins | sample frozenSSSSmetaG_FD_184142 | JGI IMG/M metagenome (GOLD analysis project Ga0209512, IMG submission 184142) | Glacier valley bacterial and archeal communities from Borup Fiord, Nunavut, Canada, to study Microbial Dark Matter (Phase II) -... | ecosystem: Environmental > Aquatic > Freshwater > Ice >... | reverse complement strand
GATATGACGATCGGCTTTCGCTTGCCATTGGACGTGCCGCCGGACGCACTCAAAGCGCAGATCACGCCGTTGATCAGCGGATCGCTTGCCCCGGATGCTGAGAGCGAATTGAGCTGGCGCGGCGAGGAAGTGGCGTATCGTGCTGACAAGAATACCGAATTGACGCGCTTGTTTCTGAACGCGATTCGTGATGTGGATGGTAAGCCGGGCTTTTTGTATAAGACCGGTACTTCCGATATGAACGTAGTAGCGCCCGTCTGGAATTGCCCGATCGCAGCTTATGGGCCGGGCGACTCGGCATTCGATCACACGCCCGAAGAACATATCCCGCTCGCTGACTATCACCGCGCGATCGACGTGATCGCCAACGTGCTGCGCGGCTTGAATAGTTCAGCGTGAGTGCATTCGCGCGCCTTGAGCCGCCGCGCGCCGCGTGATACAATAGGCTTCACATTTTTGTCGATTGGATTTTCGCGATGAGCCGTTCTTACCATATCTGGACGTTAGGCTGCCAAATGAATCTGGCCGACTCGCAGCGGTTGGCGAGCGAACTTGAAAAGATCGGCTACCATGCCGCCGATAACCCGGACGATGCCGACGTGTTGGTCGTCAATACCTGCGTAGTACGCCAGAGCGCCGAAGATAAAGCGTATGGACGGCTGTACCGTTTGCGTCCGCTTAAAGAGCAGTACCCGGACAAAGTGATTGGGCTGATGGGCTGTCTGGTCGGTGTGCGCGATCCGCTGCGGCTGCGTAAACAACTTCCGTTCGTGGATGTGTTCCTGCCGCCTTCCGAACCCGCGCCCATGATCGCCTTTCTGCATGAGCGCGGCCTGGATGTCACGGTGCAGGCCGAAGAAATCGCGGCGCGTGCTTACCGCGATGCGCTGCAAGACGGCATTCAGGCTGACGCCGCGTTGGTCTTGCCTGTTCAGGAACGCGGCGAACTCGTGTCAGCGTATGTGCCCGTGGTGTACGGCTGCTCACACGCGTGCAGCTTTTGCATCATCCCCTTTCAGCGCGGCATTGAGCGCAGTCGCAGCGTAGGCGAGATCGTGGGCGAAGTGCGCAGTCTGGCACGGCAAGGCGTGCGCGAGATCACGCTGCTCGGCCAGATTGTCGATCGCTATGGCAAAGATATTGCGGACGGCCCCGATCTGGCCGATCTGCTGCGCATTGTTCATGACGCGGGCGTGCCGGAGGGCTTGCAGCGCATTCGCTTCTTGACCAGCCACCCGAATTGGATGAGCGATAAACTGCTGGATACCGTCGCGGAACTGCCGCACGTCATGCCGCAAATCGAAGTGCCAGCGCAGGCCGGTAACGATGAAGTGCTCAAACGCATGAAGCGCGGCTATACGCAAGATAATTATCGTCGCTTGATCGATCGCATTCGGGCGCGCGTGCCGAACGTGGCGATTCACAGCGATATTATCGTTGGCTTCTGCGGCGAAACCGATGCGCAGTTCGATGATACGTATAACATGCTCGGTGAGCTGAAGCTGGACAAAATACATCTTGCTAAGTACAGCCCACGCTCGCATACGGTCAGCCAGCGCAGCATGATCGACGATGTGCCGGAAACCGAAAAAGAGCGCCGCCGCATCGCGATCGATACGCAGCAGGCCAGCATCAGCGCCGCGATCAACGGGCAATGGCTCGGCCACATGGTCGAAGTGCTGGTTGAGGATCAACTTGACGGCAAATGGCGCGGACGCACGCCGCAAAACAAGATTGTCTTTTTCGATGATAGCAGCGCTAACCGTAAAGGCGATCTGGTCAATGTCGAAATCACCTGGACGGGGCCGTGGTCGATGCAAGGGCGCTTACCCGGCACGGACGCGCTGCCTATGCCACCCGCCATGCACGCTGATATTATTCCGCTGATGGGCTGAGCGTGCGCCGTTTTTCGCTGCATCGGCTGTACAGTGTTGGATTGATCCTATGCGGCGCGATGCTGGCGTGCAGCGTGCCATTCATGAGCGCTGCGCCGCCTACATCGGTGCTCACGGCGACGCCCACGGATCCGCCGTATACTGGCGCGCCGCCTCAAATCAGCATTGATGGACCCGCTGCTAACTCGCAGGCAATCGTGAATCAGCCGCTGCGCATTCGGGCGCACGCTACCGATGGGGCGGGCATCACACGCATCGAAATGCACGAGTCAGGGCGCATCGTGGCAGCACAATCAGCGGTCACACCGAGCAAGGATTTTGTGGCACTGCTGGAATATCGTCCGACGCAAACGGGCAATGTCACGCTGGACGTAGTGGCTTACCGCAACGGTATTGCGAGCGATCCGGCGGCTATCACAATCGGCATCGTGGCAAGCGTGGCGCAGCTTGCCAATCCGCTTGATCCAACGCTGAACGCCGCCGCCGGGCCGATATGTACGGGCAAAACGACGGTTTCCGGGTTGGCAATGCACATTGCTCCCGGCACTGCATCGAAGTTAATTGCGACGCTGAGCGCTGGCGAAACGCTGAATGTGAGCGCCCGCAGCAGCGACTCGCGCTGGTATCTGGTGCGTCGTCAAAGTGGCGTCACTGGATGGGTCAGCGCCGCCTATCTCAAGCTCGATGGGGATTGCTCGACCGCGCCAGTATCGGCGGCAACAGTGGCTGCGCCGTAAGCAATTAATTCGCTCAAATCGCTGAACTGCCTTGATGTTATGGGAACGGCGGTGGCAGCCACAGCAAGCGCACTGACGCGTACGAATAGGCGCTCATCACCACTATCAAGCCAGCAAACAGCACCAGCCCCGCGATTTTACGGTATCCAAAACATTTCCACAAACAGGTCACACCGACAACAAACAGTGCAACGTACAAAAAAGCCGAATAGCGCGCGTGAACCACGACTGCACGCACTACAGCAAAACTCATGTAACGCTGAATCTGCGCGCCTTCCGACGCGAGCGTTACCAGCACGATCAACAAGCTGCCGTCACGCAGCGCGAAACGTCGCCGGAATATTACACGGTACAGCGAATAGAAGAAGCCAAATAACATTACCGCTGTAATCGGAATGCCTAACCAGACAATTAGTTTGGCATCCGCATAGTGCGTCAGCGGAAACGGGCTGCGATGATTGGGAGTGTACATGATCGAGCGTGGGTAGGTGTTATAAGCCGTGCTGCTCCAATGATTGTAATAATCGTTATGGAGCGTGATATATTGCATACTCCAATACGAACCTTCGCCCGGCCCGTATGAAAACGGATTGCTGAATATACTCAGATCGAGTGTTGTCAAAAAGCTAAGCGGCATCGGCGGGATGTACACATGCTCTGGAAGGGTTATTCCCAATAACCCATCGGAAATATAATGCGAGGTGTGCCAAAGGTTGACAGCCATTGGCAGCAGCACCAGCGGTACACTCAGCGCGCTCATGCCGATCACGCGACGCGCGAGGACAGGCTGATGCTTCAAAAAGTACACAAGCGCAGCATAGGCGGCGAGCGCCAGCACTACCCCTAACATGATCACACCGTTACTTTTGAAAGCCACGGCCAACCCGATCACCGCCGCCGCTCGCAGCCACAAACGCCGCTGTAATATGCCACCCCGCCGCACCATGTACCACAATAGTGTCAATCCCAGAAACATGAAAACGTTGACCAGCAAATCGTTGCTGAACATCGAACCCATCTCAACGTTGGTGGGGAATAACATCACCACGCATACGGTCAGCGCCCGCAATATACCCGGCACGCGCCGCATGATGTGCTGCACAAAATTAATCGTGAGCAGCAGCCACCCCGTAGTCACCAGGAACAAGGCCATTGCTACATAATAGCCCTGAAAGTTCCAGGGCCCGCAAAGTTTGATGAACAAGGCCATCAACACATAAAATAATGGCGCTTGAAAGGCTTGATAGTTGTTCGATGCGATCGGCGGTGGTGGCATGGTGCCCGTCTCAAAGACCACGTAAGTATTATAAAGGTGCTGTCCCATATCGTAGCCGTAGAGCGTGTTATACCTTAGGTGAGCATTGATCTGTACGGTAGTCACGACGATCAGCGGCACGATCGCCCATGCATAAGCGCGCAGCAGCCGAATAAGCGGCATTCGCAGCACAGTCTCAAGCAATGGATTGATACGTGTTGACAAGAGTTTGGAAAGCATCAGCTTATTATTTGATGGCTCGACACTTACCAAACTAACAGCACTGATTTCCTGAACCGCTTCGGACGCAGGTTCTTCCTCAATAATGGGTGGCGCAGGTGGTGGTAGTAATAAGGGCGGTGCAGATGGAGGCAGCTCTTTTGGTGGCTGTCTATGTGGCGGCTCAGGGTCTTCGGAAACAATCGTAGTCGTCATGAGGACAGCAACGCGTCCCGCAGTCCAGCCTAAAGCGCGTATCAGCTGCGGCGGCACATACGCATCGATGCGCAGGATATACAAGATGAAAAGAAGCGCGCTCAGCATCGTAATAACGCCACCGACATACAGCTTCACCGGTCGATAGCTGAAAACGATCGATAGTGGTGCGCCATCTGGCACTTTATCAGGCAGGAGCACGCCTAAGCGCCCGGCAACCGACTCGACCGTGGCCGCTTTACCGTCTATAGTGACTGTCCAGCCAGGATATGCCGTCTCATTGATCACGGCCACCGAGTCCTGTGAGTAGTCATTGACCACCAGCGCGATGCTGTTTATGCGGTGAAAATAGGTGACTGCTTGTGTTTCGGAAGCAGTCAATGGGTGCCAATCGCGTTGTACCAACAGCGGGCGATTCACCAAAAAGGCATAGGCGGGTACAGTCGGATTGTACCAGGCACTGTATTGATTGTACAGTTTGGGCGCATCGCTGACTGCTACATATCCATGATCACGCGCCCAGTTTGTGAAATCACCGTTGACGCCGACTGCATACGTCGGCCAAAAACGCATGGTTGAGTCCGGGCCGAGTGTCGAAGCGACGCCCGTTGTGAACACATCGGCATCCCCGAACGCATGACGCGCCAGAGTATCGGCAAAATAGTAATGGATCAACCACGCCTGATTTTGAACCATCAGCATTTCGTTCGGATGATCTGCCCGAATGGTAAGCAAGCCGTCTTTTTCACCAAGCGCCGCATTGTCATCGCCATCTACAGACGACAAATAGGGGTGACGTGACCAGTTATCCATAATCTGTACGATGGAGATGAACATCCCGATCGCCAATACAAAGCTGAGTATCCAGCGCAGCGGACTGACGCGCGGCGCACTGAACCAGCGTGGAATTCCTTGCGGGATTTCTGGCAGCGCAGTCGGTAACGTGCTGGCTGATAGAAGCGTACCGCTGGCAGGCCGTGCGGCAAGCTGCCACAACAGCGTCAAAATATCATCGAAGCAGAGTGCACACAAGACGATCACCCACGGCGATGCAGCAGCGGCAATACGCCCGGTATTACGCCAATCGGCCAGCAGCGGGATATTCGTTTGCAGCCAGATCACGAGCGGCACCTGACCTTCTGACCACGCCGTGAAGATCACGATGATCAACAGTCCCGGCATAATCAACCGCCAACGACCAGCCGCCAACGGTTTGGTGCGCAAAAACAAGATCAGCCACAACACGACCACGGGCAGCACAAACAACAGGGGAGCGACGTAGTGAAAGTTTTGCCACCACAAACAACAGGGGAACGACGTAGTGAAAGTTTTGCCACCAGTCGCTTTGCTGTGGCCTGGGCGTAATCGGCGCAAAATAAGTCGCCAGCATATCGAAAAAACCAACCGCGATGCCTTCCGAGCTTTGCGGGTGAAATAGCTGGACGCGGTTGATTGTCAGCAGACGCGTCGCGCCGATACCGACCGTCAACAGCGCGGCAATGAACAGGCGCTGTACAGCGTGTATATCAAGCGCTATCTGTTTGCGCCCATACTCGTTAGTGGTCTGAAAAAATATCCCGAATAAGACAATAATTACCGCCGAGATAATCGTCGGCAGCACGTACCAGAAGGTGCCCGCAGTGATCAACAGCACACTGGCAAGCGCCAACAACCCGACATAGAAGCGTTTGCGTAAATAGAGCGTACCCCACAAGCCAGCCATGACCCACGGGATGTACGCTTGACTTAAGCCAAGCTCATACAACCCGCGTCCGAGCGCGGCGGTCATGCTTCCGCTGCCAGCCAGCAAAGCGCCTGTCAGTAAACGTCCGCCGGATCGAAAGCCAAATGCACGCCCCAAGGCCCAACCACCCAACCCCATGATCGCCAGATGCAGCAGCACGCCGACTTTGCCACCCTGCACGGCGCCAAATATCAAAATAGGCAGGCTCATCAAGGGGTTGAGGATGAACGATTGGGTGCTTTCCAGCATCGGTTCGCCATTGCCGACGAACGGATCCCACAATGGAATGGCACCCGTCTTGTGAAAAATATTGGAAGCAAAGGCCGCACTATCGGTTAAAAGCGAAAAGTCAGCGCCACCAAAACGCAGCTTGGGTGACCAATCTTGCAGATGCATCGTGAAAAATAAACTACATAACAGAATGAAGCCGATTTCCGAACACAGCATGAGCAGGTTGATCGACGGCAAGCGGCGCGTTTGGCGGACTTTGAACATAAAAACGATGCCCTTTAGTTCGGCTAGTTCAGATTATGAGCGCACTAAACGCAGCACAGCACCAGTCAGCATTGGCGTGTTAAGTGTTAGCGCGCTCCAGGCATAAAATCGATTCAGGAGTCGATCAGGGTACTGCCAGCGCCAAGGCCAGCGAGCGCCGGAAAGTAGCGCTGTTGACTGCACTCCAAGCCAGCGGTAAACCATCCGCCAATTCATTGAGCACGTTCATCTGCGCCACGCGCATCGCTTCGGCAGCCGTGTTCGTTTCCGCTGAACGGGTCGGCTGCTGTGCCGGATCAAGCGTGCTGAGCATCAACTGCACAACGTGGATCGTCGTCAGGTAACTCTCGAAAGGTGACAGCATATCCAACGCTTGCCCGGCTTCGCTGCCTAATAAGCTGCGGAAATACAGCAGGTAGTCTTGCAAGCGGCGGGTTGCCGTCAGTGCATCACGCACCGACTCGCCACGATCCATCACATCGCGCAGTTCGGTGAGCTGTGTCCAGATGATCGAACCGATCAACGTGTTGACCAGCGTACCCGTTTCATCCGGCGTATCGCTGCTCAGTTCGCGGCGCAGCTCACCCATCATATGATCATAATGGGCAAAATCCAGCCCATCTAAAGCAGCTTCGAGCGTCTTTTGCCAGCTGGATAAGCCGTCCGCGATCGCTCCTGCATTAGGATCGTCGGGATCATCGGCAAATTGCGCCGCCCGATCGTACAGCGTCAGCGCTACCAATGCGTCATAGGCGCGCTCTGATAGCCAGCGCATATCACCCTCAAAACGATCGACCGCAGCCAGGCTGAGCAGCCCCTGAACCCGATCAATCTCGCGCACCATTGCGGGCAGCCGATGCGGATCGCTGCTGCGAACGTGAGTCGCCAACCGATCCAGCCGATCGGTGTAATGCAGTGCTAAGCGGCGCATGGCGCGTAAGCCGCTGACCGTCGGATCAAGCGTGAGCACCAGATCAGGCATTTGCTCACGTGGGACAGGGAGTATTGAAAGGGTGCTGCGGGTGGGTGCTGCCCCCGACATGCCACGCACGCGTACATGCTGCTTAAAGAGCCGTTCCCAAAGATCAGCTTTCTTAGCGGCGCGATCGGCGTCGGCGTCTGCATGAATGCCATGCAGCACGATCAGCAGTTCGCCGGGCTGCGATTGCACTTCTGCAATCGTGGTGGTTTGTGTTTGCGAGTTGTCGCAGCCATCCGCAATGCGCAGAATAGCTGACAGCGCCAACGTATCCGAGCGTAGTTCGGGCACAAGTTGCAGGTAGACAGGTTCGCGCTCCGGGTGAACTTTTTTGCGGTGAAAGGCAGTGATCAACGCGATCATGCGTCGTTCATCGTCGCTGAAACCTTTGAGCGGCGTTGCCAGAATAATGTCACGTCCGCGCGTGTGGTGCTCCGCTTGATCGCGCTCGTAGGCGACGTTATGCAGCAGCGCAGCGGCTTCTAACAGGGAGCGAGTATTATCCGGCAAATGATGAATTTCAGCAGTGGCGTCAAATAATAAGAGTGCTTGTTGTGCCACATGCTGCGCGTGTTTCAGATCGACGCGATAATAATTGACCAATCCGGTCACCGACGTGATAATCGGCTCTGGCAGCGGTTCCGGCTCAATTGCCGGTTCCGGCGATACATCCGGCTCAATCTCTGGTGTCGGCGGTAATTCCGGTTCTGGTAGTACATCCGGCGGTGTTTCCGGGATCAGTTCGGGCTGCATCGGCTCTGGCAGCACTTCTGGCGGCGGCTGCACAACTTCGGCCACGGGCTGAATCTTACGCGGGCGGCCACCCTTGTTGCGCGGGGGTACGATGGGTGTTTCAACCAGCGGCGCGGCTGCAACAGGAGCGGCGGCTTTCGGTTCAGGCTGCGCGACTGGTATGGGTGCAACCTCAACAGGTGCAGCGGCATCGGGTCGAATTTTACGCGGGCGGCCACCTTTATTGCGTGGTGGCACAACGGGCGCAGCTTCGATAATCGGTTCGGGCTGCGTTTCGGGTTGTGCATCTGCACTGCGCAGCTCTACGTTATCGAACAATTCAAGGCCGCGCTCGCGGTATAATTTGAGCCAGTGATGGACGCCGCTCAGGCTCATCCCGATTTCTTCGGCAATCTTACCAATCGTAACGCCTGCGTGCCAGCGCAAAAACACGGTGGCGCGGCGGCTTACGGCTGGTTCGGCGTTTTGCACAATGGCTTGCAAGCGACGCCGCTCAGGCTCATCCCGATTTCTTCGGCAATCTTACCAATCGTAACGCCTGCGTGCCAGCGCAAAAACACGGTGGCGCGGCGGCTTACGGCTGGTTCGGCGTTTTGCACAATGGCTTGCAAACGCCGTTCGTTGTCAGGGGACAATTGCTCCCGCTGAATGTTAGACATCATCGCTAATCCTTACATTTCGTGCAGAGTGCGTGCCAGGTGAGCAGCATCGTTGCAATTTAGACAATTCGTTCTTATTCTATCAGGACTCGCGCTTTTTTGCTGATCAATCCGCACATGTCGTGTATCGTGTATAGTGGAGTCATTTGCAGTGAAAAATCAGGGGATGTTAGTGAGGCTGGTTTGTGTGAGTGTCAGCATGATGCAGCTTATTTTTTGGTTGCATGTGCCAGATAACCGTCAAGTCGATCCGCTTGCGCGCATTGGGCTTGATTTATGCAATGGCAGCCCTTGTTTCATAGGCATAACACCCGGCCAAACTACCTGGTCGGAAGTTACCAGAATTCTTGCCATGCGTACAGACGCAGTGCTAGATTCGCAGCAGCTACACATGATAAAAAACGACTCTTTTGATGCTCGAATCTACTTTGATAGTGGTGGCCCGGTCGATATATATGCGCCTCAGCCAATAAGTGCCGCTCCAAACATTGTTTCAATTGTCCTGAAACGTATAACTATCACTTTACAGATGATCATTCAAAAGTTCGGCTTGCCATGCGGTGTCAGTTTGTTTCGCCAGCAGTGCAACACTTATATTGCAGCAATCCCAGGTAATACGGCGTGTCAGCAGTACGTATCGATGCTGATTAACTATCCAAAGATGCGATTGAGTGTTGAGCTAAGATCTTCTGGTGCGTTACCGCCGAAAATCACTGAGATTACGCCTGATATGCCTATCAACCAGATTGAACTGTTTGATCCAACGGGTTTACAAGTGGACTCAAAAACGTGTATCGTAAGTTTTACGGATCAGGTTGGGTCCAATAATGTGCCCTGGTTAGGGTTCGACTCAATGCGAAATTACGGTTTGCACAACGATGAAAATTATATCCACATGCTCCTTGAAGCCGCTCACATTACGCGCAATCGCTAAAGTCTCTCCTTGTGGGGAAACGGACTTTACACGCGCCCCGCTAGCAAAAAGGGATTGAGCGCGTTATGCTTGTAGATGATGTGATCGTAAACGGTTTTAGGGTGGAATGAGTCAGGCTATGTCCAGCGATCCCTTAAATGGAAAAACAGCAGTTATTTTAGGCTTTGCACGGCAAGGGCAAGCACTCGCGCGCTGGCTGCCAACCGTCGGCGCAAATGTGATTGTGTCCGATGCGCGTAAGTTCGGTGATCTGGCTGATGCGCTGATCGATTTTCTGGATGCGCCGATCCAGTACGCGCTCGGCGGCCACCCCTTAGAATTGCTCGATGACGCTGATTTAATATGCGTCAGCGGTGGTGTGCCCCTCTCGCTGCCCATTGTGCAGACCGCGCTTGAGCGGCAAATTCAGGTTACCAACGACGCGCAGTTGTTTTTGGAGCGCTGTCCGGCGTCAGTGATCGGAATCACCGGCAGCGCCGGAAAAACGACGACTACCACGCTCGTCGGCAAAATGTGCGAGGCGGCGGGGCGCACGACGTGGGTAGGCGGCAATATTGGCGAGGTGCTGGTCGATCACCTGACCGATATGCAGACCAGCGATCTGACGATTATGGAGCTGTCCAGCTTTCAGTTAGAAATTATGAAGCGCAGTCCGCCGATCGCGTGTGTGCTCAACGTGACTCCTAACCATTTGGATCGACATGGCACGATGGAAGCGTACATGGCCGCTAAAGCCAACATTTTCCTGCATCAGCGGCCTGACGACCTGTGCATTTTTGGCTATGACGATCCGGGCGCGAATGTGTTGGCCGATCAAGCACGTGGGCGCGTCGCCTATTTCAGCGCGCGCGAGATGATCGCCGATGGCGCGTTTCTGGCGGGCAATCGTTTGATGGTGGTGGGACACGGTTCGCCGGATGGTCACCCGCACGTCGTTTGTATGCGCGAAGATATACAACTGCGCGGCGAACACAATTTGCGCAATGTATTAGCGGCATGTGCATTGGCTGGCGCGGTCGGCGTCCCGATTGAGGTGATGCGCGAAACGATCCGCGCGTTTACAGGCGTTCCACATCGGCTCGAAACGGTGCGCGTGGTCGATCATGTGACGTATGTGAACGACAGCATCGCTACTGCGCCCGAACGGGTGATCGCAGCACTGCGCAGTTACGATGAACCGATCGTCTTGATCGCGGGCGGGCGCGATAAAAAGCTGCCGTGGGAAGAAATGGCGACACTGACGGCACAGCGCGCGCGCTTCATGGTCACCTTTGGCGAACATGGTCCATTCATCGCGGAAGCGGTACGCGCGGCGCGGCTGATGGGTGGACGCCTCGAAGCAGTTGAGCAGTTCAAGACACTTGAGGAAGCGGTCAAGCGCGCGGCAGAAGTGGCTCACGCGGGCGATGTGGTGCTGCTCAGCCCTGGTGGCACTAGCTACGATGCTTATGAGGATTTCGCGGCGCGTGGCGATCACTTCCGCACATTGGTCAACGGTCTGGAAGAGCGGCATCGCGGCGCACAGCGCTAAGCAGCACAGCTATGGCCGATAAGTCACTCGTTACAAAGTTGGGCATCAAGCCCGCGCAAACGGTGCTGGTGATGAACGCGCCGGATGATTATTTGCGCATGTTGGGCGATCTGCCGGAACGGGTCACGCTGGCGACCGATCCGCCAGCCAAACCTGTTGACGGATTGTATGACTGCGTACAAGCGTTTGTCCGCAACGCCGCTGAACTCGATCGCGACGCACCAACAGCACTGCAAGCACTCAAAGCGGGTGGATTGTTGTGGTTCATGTACCCAAAGCTGACCTCGAAACTCGCCAGTGATTTATCGCGCGATGTGTTGTGGGATGTGCTGCTGAAACTCGCCATTCGGCCTGTGACGCAAATAGCGGTGGATAATACGTGGTCAGGGCTGCGCTTTCGCCCGATTAGCGAAGTCAAGAGCACCCGAACCAACGATGACGATCAGGGGTGAACTTTACCCCTGATTTGGACATGCTTATGGAGAAACACATTAGACCTGTCCAAGAAGCTGACGAAGAATAGGCGGAACATCAGCGAGGGCAGAGGCGATAGTGAAAGTGGTGGTGGAGAGGGAATCAAGAAAAGCAGATTTGAGCAGGGAAAATTCAGGAAACGTATGGTTGTGGCTGACGGCAGCGCGTGCCTGAGACCAGACCTGTTCCTGCGGGTTGAGGTCAGGACAGGCCGGTGGAAAATGAACAGGTTGCAGGCGTGGATGGGAAGTGAAGAAGTCGCTGACGAGCTTGGCGGTGTGCCAAGGTGCGCGGTCAAGGAAAAGCAGAACAGGTTGGGTCGGATAGGCGACCAATACATCCTCGAAAAACAGGCGGGTCGTTTGAGCAGACAGGCGGGCGGTGGGCAGCGCGAACTGGTGACCGGTCGGCAAGTTGAGTGCCCCATAGAAATGGATGTGGTCGCGTGACCCGCTCACGTATATTTCCGGCGTATGACCCACCGGCGACCAGACCTGCGTCACAGTGGCCTGGAAGTACAGGCTCATCGCGTCCATTGCCAGTACGACCCCATCCGGGTGGTTTTGTACAAAGTCGGTCACTTTTTTTCGGCGTCTGCCTCCCCATCGCTGATGACCGCCGCACTCGGCTGGTGGCGGTAGACTTTGGTCGCCCGCTGGAAGCTCAATCCTGCCGCGTGCAGCAACGCATGGTAGCGTGAGCGTCCCACGTACTCCACCCTATAGCGCGCCTTGACCACCTGCGCCACCTCCGCCACCGTCCAATACGCGCGCTCACTCAGCCCGGCCGTGACCGGTGTCGAGTCTTT
>Ga0209512_1004245_pt1 | contig 12699 bp, 11 predicted proteins | sample frozenSSSSmetaG_FD_184142 | JGI IMG/M metagenome (GOLD analysis project Ga0209512, IMG submission 184142) | Glacier valley bacterial and archeal communities from Borup Fiord, Nunavut, Canada, to study Microbial Dark Matter (Phase II) -... | ecosystem: Environmental > Aquatic > Freshwater > Ice >... | reverse complement strand
AATTTTCAACCCATGAGGAGCTAAATAATTATTGGCTTTGGCTCCAATAATTCCGGGCTCCAATTTTATTTTAGTATTACCGTCCAAAAGTTCAAAACTTTTCCAACCGTGCGTAGCTACTACCAAAACAGAATCTGTAATAGCCTGACCTGACAAACTAGTTCCAGCCGCTCGAAAAGTCAAAGCAATATCCAATAATTTGGCTTGTTTAATGATTTCAATAACTTCAGTTTCGTTATGAGCCAGAATGACGATTTTTGGAATCAGTCTATAAAAACTGGCATCGGTTCCATAAGCGAGCGTTTGCAAAGGGTTGGTCAAAATACGTTTGGGATCAATAGATACCGATAATTTGTCTTTTAACTTTTGATAGGAAGGAGCTAACATAGCGATCGTAATTTTAATTTTTTTTATTTGCCAAAGAAGTACACCATCAAACCGGCCACAACTATATAAAATAAGGCATAAGGTAATGCTTTTTTCATTATTTCGCCTTCCTTTCCCTGTTGATTACACGCAGAAGTTGCAATGGCGATACTTTGAGGTGATATTATCTTTCCACCAGTAGCACCGACAGTATTTGCCGCCGCAAACCAACTCTGTTCAGCGCCAGTTTGATGTGCCACATGAGCTTGAAGTTTGCCAAATAATATATTGGAAGAAGTATCGCTTCCTGTTAAAAAAGCGCCCAAACAACCGATTGCTGGGGCAAATAGCGGATAAAAGGAACCTGTTGCTGTAGCCAATGCAATTCCCAACACTGCAATCATACCCGATAAATCCATTATAGTCGAAAGCACAATAAGACATATCACTGTAACATACGTTTTCTTTAATTGAAGAATCGTTTTCCAAAGTACCTGAAATAACTCTTTTAGTTTCGTTCCTTGCAATAAACCACCAAGTATGGTTCCAAGAAAAAGCAGAATACCTCCATCCGTTAGCCAAAATATTTTAATGGTCTTTTCGGCACCCTCGATAGTTAAATGAATTGGGGTGGCACTAATGGATTGAAGATATGTCCTGAAATCATTGAATAACGGACTGGTCCCGATAATGAAGAACAAAATCAAACCATATATTGACCAGGCATTCATAATCTCTTTGGTGCTTTTACTTTCCAAGGTAGCTTTATCGTCTTTTTTGGCTGTTATTTTCCCCCATAAAACGATAACAATTATCGAGGCAATACTTCCTAAAACAGCGGGAGTTTCTATTCCAATATAAATAACAGAAAAATATTGTACGGCAATGGATATTATGCCTACTGTCAAACTTAGCGCTATGTTTTTGGGTAATGCTTTTAAACTGGAATCTGTCAGAGTAACAATTATGAAAGGGATAATAATCATCAGAGGAGTCAATTGAAAAACGACTTGGCTTCCTAAATGTTGTAAATCAGCAAAACCTATTTCGATAGCGATTGCTTTTACGGGTATTCCAACTGCACCAAAAGCAGTAGGAACACTGTTGGACAATAAACTGACTAATGCAGAAAAGAGCGGTTTATATCCCAATCCAATCAAAATTGCTGCCGGAATAGCTACGGCAGTACCAAAACCGGCCATGCCTTCCAGCAATCCGCCAAAACCCCAAGTGAGTAATAAAACCTGAATGCTTTTGTCTTTGGAAATATTAGAGAATTGAAACTTTAAGACATCCATTTTTTTGGTAAATACCAACACATTATAGCTGTAAATAGCCATTATAATGATTAAAATTATTGGAAAAATAGCCTTTAACGAACCGTAAACCACTGAAAGACCAATAGAAAATGTCGAAAATTTAAACCCAAATACCGCCAAAAGAATTGTGACTATCAAAGTATATAAAGCACTTTTGTCACCAGAAATTTTAAGAAAACCAAGTAAAATTATTAAAAGGATAACTGGAGTCAAGGCAAGGAAAATAGCTAAGTAATCCATAGAAGTAAATTTTAATAAAATTAACAAAAAAAACAGCTATGAAATGAATTGGCCTGTATTAATTTGATGGATTATTTGTTGTTGAAACGAAAAAGGCGAAACAATGAGTTTCGCCTTTCAATTATAACAGATAAAATTTAATTTTTTAAATCTTTAATCACTTTAAACGCAACATCGACTTCATTTTCGCTTACCAAAATGGTAAACTCATTTGATGTTGAAATTACCTCGTTGATGATAATTCCTTCCCAAGCCAAACGTTGAAAAATGAAATAGTAAATTCCAGGAACAACAATATTCTCTTTCGGCAATTTTACCGTTATGGAAGCCAAGTTATCCAGTTTCTGAATCATTTTCTCAGAAGCAAAATGTTTTTCAACCAAGTGATTCACACTATTGCTTACAACAATGTTAGTTTCATTTACACCTTTGGATGAAGTGTAGAAAATATCAGGCAAAGAATTAATGTCGGTTATTAAATCGGCTTGTTTGTTTAAAACAGTATCCGAAACTGCAAATGTATAATCCGTCAATGCAGAACGAACTGTGATTTCACCAATGTTTTTTATTACTTTATTGATTTTATGATTCAATCTAAAATCTAATTCTTCTGTAAGTCTTTTAAGCGCCATTACTACAGCTCCTTGTTTTACCTCTTTTCCAAATTCACTTTCCAATTCGGTCATTATATTTCGTGACAAAGAAGTCAAATTAATGATTCCAAGTGACAATGCATTTAGCAAAAAGGGTTTAGTTTTGATGTAATTTTCAACAATTGAAGAAACTGTTTTCATAATGTATAGTGGTTTTTACGTAGTTAATACTTAGTTTTTGAATCTAAATTCTCTGCAAATATACATAAAAAACAATTTGTTACAAATATAACATTGTTAAATTTCTTTAAAAGTAATAAAAAGCGTCTATAAGGTGTTCTATTGCAAAGGATTTCCCTTCTTTGCAGATTGCAATGATGTCAAAACGGACATCAATATCCAAATCTTTTTCGGTTACGTATGCATCTACTGCTTTTACCAAAAGTTGAATTTTTTTTGGTTTTACAAAATCTTGGGGCAAACCAAATTCAAGAGACGAACGGGTTTTGACTTCTACAATGGCAAGTGTATTTTCTATTTGGGCTATAATATCAATTTCGGCTTTCTGAAACGTCCAATTGGTATTTAGGATAGTGTACCCATTTTTTTTGAGATACTCTACAGCTAGATCTTCTCCCAGTTTTCCCAGTTCGTTGTGTGAAGCCATTGTGATTTTAGATTAGCCCCCCTACCCCCGAAGGGGGAGTTGTTGTGTAAAATATTGTTAGGTTTTTAGGAATTTCCCCTTCGGGGGTTAGGGGGCTTTAAAAACTACGGTATTGCAATTCTCATTCACATCCATACTGACTATATTTCCCATAATCAAAGCTCGATTATCGTGAACATGTCCTGCAGGAAAATTATAAAGAACAGGAATATTATATTTTTGGGTCACATCTTGAACAATTTCCATCGCATTTTTCCCCCACGGAATATCATTGTCTTTCATTTTGGTCATTCCTCCCACAATAATCCCTTTGATGCTTTCCAGACAGCCATTGCGTTTCAGGTTCATCATCATTCGATCAATATGATAGAGGTATTCGTCTAAATCTTCTATGAATAAAATTTTATCAGTGCAATCAATTGCAGATTTAGATCCTAATAAACTATATAAAATGGATAAATTTCCACCTACTAATTCGCCGGTTGCTTTTCCAAAACGATTCATCGGGAATGGATCGATTTGATACGATAACTTTTCGCCAAACAAGGCAGTTTTCAACGTTTCAATAGATTCGGGAGCCGTTCTTTCTATACTTACTGGCATTGTTCCATGAATCGATTTGTAACCCATTGTATTGAGATGATTATGTAAAACCGTAACATCACTAAAGCCCACTATCCATTTTGGGTGTTGTTTGAATTTGGTAAAATCCAATAAATCAATCATGCGTACCGTACCATAACCGCCACGTGCACACCAAATTGCCTTTATATTTGGATTGTCCAATTGATACTGAAAATCGGCAGCACGTTGTTCATCAGTTCCTGCCAATTGATTCAAATCCAATCCGATGGTACTCCCGATAACGACTTCCAAACCCCAAGAATGCAGTAAGTCAATTGTAGGTTTCAAGTTGTCATCAACGTTTTTTCGGGCTGTTGCCACAATAGCAATGGTGTCTCCTTTTTGCAAATAGGGTGGTGTAATCATGATAGTTTGAGCTTGACTGTTTGTAGATTGTAAAACAAAAATAAGCAATAGAAATGGATACAAAACACATTTGTTTGTCATAAATAGAAATGGATTAGTATGCATGCTTAATTTTTTGGAGTATTTATTTCTTTATAAAAGACAAAAACAAATATAGACAATTCTAAAACAAACCCAATAATTGTAATCAATTTACTATTTTTACAAAAGGCAAACCAAATTTTATACCTTAAATAATGATAAAAGCAACCGTTTCATTCTTACTTGTATTTCTTTTTTTATTCAAAGGCAATGCGCAGAACAAAACATTTGTGATTCATACCGTTGCCTTTTATAATTTTGAAAACTGTTTTGATACCATAAATGATCCCATTACCAATGACGAGGATTGGACACCAACTGGAAATCAGCATTGGAACACCAAAAAATACCATCAAAAATTAGAAAATTTATCCCGTGTATTAGCAGAGATTGGAACAGGAGAAAATCCGAATTCGCCAACATTTATAGGCGGTGCCGAAATAGAAAACCAAAGCGTTCTGGAAGATTTAATCAAACAGCCCAAACTGATCGACAAGGATTATGGAATCATTCATTTTGATTCCCCAGACAAAAGAGGGATTGATGTTGCGTTGCTGTATCAAAAAAAACAGTTTCAGCCCACCAGTTATTTGAACATTCCATTGTATGTATATAAAGGAGAACAACCGATTAAAGAAGAAGTAAAAACGGATTCATCTGAGAATATGGAAACCGAAGATGTTATTCAAGTCAGCACCAATAACCATCGAGTTTACACTAGAGATCAATTGCTGGTGACCGGTTTTTTGAATGGAGAAGAAATTAATATTATAGTCAATCACTGGCCATCACGATCTGGAGGCGAAAAGAAATCGAGTCCATTTCGAGAAGCTGCGGGAGCTTTGAACCGAAAAATTATTGATTCTCTGCAACGCATCAATCCCAATGCCAAAGTAATAACCATGGGAGATTTAAACGATAGTCCTTTTAATAATAGTGTAAAAAAAGCATTGGGCGCCAAAGGCAAAATACAAAATATTGATTCATTTGGAATTTACAACCCTTTTGAAGAAATGGCCAACAAAGGATTGGGAACGATTGCTTTTCGGGATTCTTGGGATATTTTTGATCAAGTCATGGTTTCGGGTTCGCTGTTGCAAAAGGATTACAGCTCTTTTCAATATTGGAAAGCTGGAATTTACAACAAACCTTTTTTAATCCAGAAAAGCGGAAAATACAAAGGCTATCCGTTACGGCATTCCCTCACCGAAATTGGCTTCAGCGACCACTTTCCGGTTTATATTTATTTGATAAAAGAGAAAAAGTAAAGTTTAACCGCAAGGTTCACAAAGTATTACGCAAAGTTCGCAAAGCTTTGCGGACATAGCCTTTCCTTTGCGAACCTTGTGCTTAATTTTGCAAAAGTCTAAAGTTCAAAACGTTTTCCTTGTTCTGGAAATATAAGTTGCACTCCTAAGTCATTTTGTTTTTGCAATTGCTCTTTGATTTTTATCCTATTTTTGGTTGGCGGTTTCAAATGAGTGATGATAATTTTAAAATTTTTCAAAGAACCTTTTCCACTTAAATCTTCCAGTTTATGCAATTCTGTCATTAAATAATTGGGAGTTAAATGTCCAAATAGAGAAGAGTCTGGCTGTTCATTTGGAAATGAAACTTCAATGAAAATACCTCTCAACTCTTTGCTTTGAATCAAAGGGGCGATTGTCTTCCATAAATCACTTAAATTATTGTTTTTTTCAACCAAATCAGGACCTGTATCCCCCAAATACAAAACAGCATCTTTTCCGTTTTGAATTAGAAATGCTGTACTTTCAAAAGGATTTCCGTGACTTAAAGGAAAAGCTTTTACAGTCATTGTGGTATTCGTAATTTTGGTTTCCTCCCCGAGAGTAAGCGTTTGAAAATGGTATTTTTTCAATTGAAAACCGGGACCTTCATCTCCAAAATTCGCCCAAGTTTCTCCGTTGAAATAATGATTTTCCATCATCTCCATGCATTTCTTTGTGGCATAAACAGTTTTGGAAGAATCGGCTGGAGAGTTAATAATTAAACCCGATACATGATCCAAGTGGGCATGAGAAATACAATATCCTTTAATGTATTTGCGTAAAACTTCACTTGCCGAAACTTTGAAAACTTTGTTTGAAATGGCTTTTTCGATTCCTGCATTTATTGTTCCCGCATCGAGACAGATGTAATCATGGGTATTTATGGGAGCGACCAAATACGCTGAAAGGTTTTTTTCATCGACTCCACCTTTTACACCTAATGGAACTATATCAAATGCCGCTTTTTGAGCAAACAATTGCACGGATATTAAAAACAAACCAATAAAGTATCGATTAATAGAAGTCATGTTTGAAGCTGTTTTAGATTTTATTTCAGTTTATAAAATTACTTCCTTCTTTTTTAACGAATGTGTTTTTTTTGTCAAAAATGACAACAACCTATTAAAAATGCTATAATTTTACTATTCGTGAATGTAAAGATTGGATGTTTAGAAAGAGCTAGGGTTTTTACCAATTTTGATTTTAACATCTAAAGAGTATCAATATTGACCTTAAAATAATATCTTTACGCAAAAATATAACAATTTTAACTAAAAAAGTTACAATGACAACAATAGCAGATCAATTTGGGATGAAAGAGGCATTAGCGCAATTGGGAGTTAAAGCCATAAACGAAGGAACTTCGACAGGGATTAATCATTTTTCAAACGGAGCAATTCTAGAAAGTTTTTCGCCCGTAGATGGTCAATTGATTGCTTCTATAAAAATGAGTACACCGGCAGATTACGAAAAAGTAATGCAAACTGCTACCGAAGCTTTCAAAACATTCCGATTGATGCCAGCACCACAACGTGGCGAAATTGTACGTCAGTTTGGAGATAAACTGCGTCAAAATAAAGAAGCTTTAGGGAAATTGGTTTCTTACGAGATGGGAAAATCATTGCAAGAAGGATATGGCGAAGTTCAGGAGATGATTGACATCTGTGACTTTGCAGTAGGATTGTCACGTCAATTGTACGGATTAACGATGCACTCAGAGCGCCCAGGACACAGAATGTATGAGCAATACCATTCTTTGGGAGTTGTGGGAATCATTTCAGCGTTTAATTTTCCAGTAGCGGTTTGGGCTTGGAACACGGCTTTGGCTTGGATTTGTGGTGATGTTTGCGTTTGGAAACCATCAGAGAAAACACCATTGTGTGGAATCGCCTGCCAAAATATTATTGCTGAAGTAATCAAAGAAAATAACCTTCCAGAAGGTATTTCTTGTTTGATCAATGGAGATTATACGATTGGTCAATTAATGACTGCCGACAAACGTGTACCTTTAATATCGGCTACGGGTTCTACTCGTATGGGTAAAATTGTGGCTCAAACAGTTGCAGGTCGTTTAGGAAGATCATTATTGGAATTAGGTGGAAACAATGCAATCATTGTAACGCCAGATGCCGATATCAAAATGACCGTTATCGGTGCTGTTTTTGGAGCCGTAGGAACAGCAGGACAAAGATGTACATCTACTCGTCGTTTAATTATTCACGAAAGTATTTACGATAAAGTAAAAGATGCTGTTGTATCTGCTTATGGACAATTGAGAATTGGAAACCCATTGGACGAAAAAAATCATGTTGGACCGTTAATCGACAAACATGCCGTTGAAATGTACAATAATGCTTTGATAAAAGTGGTTGCGGAAGGAGGAAAAATCCTTGTTGAAGGAGGCGTTCTTGCCGGCGAAGGCTACGAAAGCGGTTGTTATGTAAAACCTGCAATTGCCGAAGCGCAAAACGCATTCGAAATTGTACAGCACGAAACTTTTGCTCCCCTTTTATACTTAATTAAATATTCTGGAACTGTTGAGAATGCAATCGACGTTCAAAACGGAGTGGCACAGGGATTGTCCTCTGCGATTATGACAAACAATTTGCGTGAAGCAGAACATTTCTTATCTGTAGTAGGTTCAGACTGCGGGATTGCCAATGTAAATATCGGAACTTCAGGAGCCGAAATTGGTGGTGCTTTTGGAGGAGAAAAAGAAACAGGTGGCGGAAGAGAATCTGGTTCTGATGCTTGGAAAGTGTATATGAGAAGACAAACCAATACGATTAACTATACCACAAGTTTACCTTTGGCACAAGGAATAAAATTTGATTTGTAGTAAATTTTAATTCATATAAAAAAAGCGTCTTGTTTTCATCAACAAGACGCTTTTTCTTTTAGGCTTAATTTAGTTTACATACTAAATGAAGCACCAATATTAAATGTGAATTGGTTGTTTAATTTTTCAAATCCAGAGGCGCTTGTATTATATTTAGCAATTGGGAACCCTGCTTCGGTAAAAAGACCAAATCCTTCAGTAAAGAAATAACGAGCTCCAACATGACCTCCAAAGTTTTTTAAACCTAGATTCAAACCAGGATAAATATCTAATTTTTCGTCAATGTTAAGAACACTTCCCAAGTTGGCATTGATTCTAAATTTGGCATCAAAACGATCGTGAAATTGAGGAGTTTCTCCTAAAACTTCGTCTACACTTAATAAATAAGAACCTACAAGTCCATAAGATAAGTTTTCTCCAAGTCCAAAATCAGTTGAGATTTGAATTCCAGAACCACCATCTTGAATGTTTGCTCCAACATTAAATCTTGCATCTCCTTTACCCTTAAAGGCTTGTTGTGCATTAGTTAAACCAAAAGAAGCTAATAATAAAAGTGTAATAAGTTTTTTCATAATATAAATTAGGTGCTAAATATTTTTTTGCAAATATAATACTTAGATTCTATTTCTTCCTTTTTCATTGGGATATAAACTAGGTAAAAGTTCACTTTGCCAAAATTCTTTAGTGTCAACATCCATTATAGTCAATGGGCCTTTGAAAGCGGCACTGGTATCAACATTCCAAATATTGCTTTTTTGCACTGGAATTGTTTTTCCAATTCTGGAAACAGGTGTATGTCCAATATAAATTTCTTTGTACAATGTTAACCGTTTGGGATAATATATATGATCCGGTTTCATATTTGGATCCAATGCCAAAGCAGTCTCCCAAAGTGATCTATCCCAATAAAACAATTTAGAAAAATATTCAAAAGCAACTCCATTCATATTGGTAAATCCAGCATGAATAAACAATCTATTTTGCTCATCCAAATAATAATCCTCCAGATTCTCCAAGAATTTTATATGCTTATTTTTGGTTTCGCCATTTACACTTTGATAGGCCAAAACCGTTGCTTCGCCGCCATGTTGATACCATTGTTCATTGTCCTTGCTGTCTTTGAGCCATTCTCGTAACAATTCGTCGTGATTCCCACGAATACAAACAATATCATGTGTTTTTTTCAATTCAATCAAAAAATCGATTACTTGTGGTGATTGACTCCAGCCATCCACATAATCACCCAAGAAAATAAGTTTGTCCTTTGGGCTTACATTAGCCCTTTCCATTATTTGATGCAAAGCTCTCAAGCCACCATGTATATCTCCAATTACCAATGTTCTCATTTATGCTCCATTTGTTCTTTTACAAAAATAAGGGAAAAGAAGTGTGTTTTCTACTTTTTTTAAAAGAGATGACAGAAGTGTTCCAAAGATAATTTTTGGTGACAATTATTTTGGGCGTGACCACCTTGTTCAAAGGGCGCAACTTTAGAGACTGCTTACTAGCCCCATTTACACAAAACAATCGGGCTATCATAAGCGGTATTCAATGAACTCCAATTAAAATAAATATATCGCGACGTAATCCCTCGCTCACTCCCGTAACTCAAGACCCTCTTTTTCATAATGGTTTACAACAATAAAATGCCTCGAGTACTTCTTTATAATTAAAATGAAACGGCACTAAAAACAATATTTAAGTTTTTATTAAGAATAAACTCGTTGAATAGCAATTTATATTCGTTGAATTTCAATCTTTTGACAAGCGAAGTATAAAATTTTTAAGTACTTTTGAACTTGAAAAAATATCACTGTTTTCCGTGATTGCTTCTTACAAGGAATTGATTTAATTTTACAAAAATTATTAAAATGAATGCACTTCTCACCTTAATATTGTTAATGACTAGTTTTGTATGTCAAATTATTAATGATGTTGTACTTTGGATAACAGGGTTATTCAATTAAATAAACAGATTTATTATTGAACGTCATATTTCATTTTTCTTAGAATCCGTAGTGCTTCTTTAAACGAAAGATAGACTTGCGTAAGCGGCTTCAATAAAGGTTTCGCGTCTATAAGCTTTTGTTTGGCATCTTCAAAACCATTCAGGTAACAAATCATAAAAGTCGATGGCAAATGATTCAAATCTTTTTTTTCCCGATCCGATAATTTGATATTTTTCTCCAGTTTTCCCAATAAAGCCATATTCGAATTATAAATATGGTACAACATTTTCCTATTGTATTCCGGTGGTTCAAATAGTATTTTTCGATCGATGTTATAATACCCATTGTCATGAAAATAAATCGTTTGCTGTTCTAGAGGATAATAACTCGTTCTGTCATTCAAGCCCAAAGGAACATATTCGACAATCGTAAAACTATCTTCGTCATAAGTGATTTCAACTACATCTTGAGCCGAATAAAACAGTTTGATTTGCTCATTTATTAACTCAATATCTACTCTGGATAAATAGGTTTTGTCTCGAGATTTTTTTGGAATTCCAGCCCAACAAATAACGAATAATTCTTTAAAAACTTTGTATTTGGGAGCCATGTCTTTATGCCGAAAATTCATAAAGTCAATTACACCGTCCAGAGTATATTCAATACTGTTTCTCGAATTATTTTCTATTCCAATAACCGTTTCTGTGTTCTGATAATTTTTTTCAACTTCGCCCTCAACAGGCATTGTATTGCTGCCACGACGGATAAAAATACTGTTGGCAACAATAGTATGAATTCCTTTTTTGAAATAAGATGTTTTGCTTTTTGGTTTTATGGTCACCAATCCTATTACTTTGTCCTTTGGCAAATTAGGGAAAGGCACATTTTCGTATTGAATTTTGGGTGGATTTTCTAGAAAAGCATTCACTAAATTCTGAATCCTACTATCATCAAAAAAGTCGTCTCCTACAATCGTATTATTTTCATCTTCAACACCAACAACAATATACGAATTATTAGTGGGGTTGGAATTGGACAAAGCACAAATATGTTTTAGAAACTTTGCTTTCCCCTCCCTACTATGCAAATTCAATTGTCGCTTTTTGTCATAGAAACTGCTTTCATCATTGTGAGCCAGTAAATTCTTGATAAGAAGACGCTTGTTGATCATTTAATTTTAGATGTTTTACAATGAATAATACGAATTTCTATTACGGCCCACAAACTGAAAACTGCGACTCCCGATAGATGCTTTTTTTAAGGTACTTCATTCCCAATACTCGCTGTCCAAAGCGAGAACCAATCTTGTAATTCCATTTCAATAGTAGTAGCTTGCATCAAATTGGCTATTCTCTTTTTGTCGGATGTACCACAAACAGGCAAAATTCCAGATGGATGTTTCAATATCCAAGCCAGCAAAATAATGTCATCTGACACATTATATTTGGATGAAAGTTCATTGGTAACTTTTTTAATACGTTCCGATTGCTCATTGTCTTTTCTAAAAACCGTTCCAAGTGGGGACCAACACATCGGAGCAATTCGATTGGATGTCATGTGGTCTAAACTTCCATCTAGCATTGGTTCAAGGTGTGTAATTGAAAATTCTATTTGGTTGTAATTAATTTTGGTCTTTGTCTCAATCAAATTACTTTGGCTTGGCGTAAAATTTGAAACTCCAAAATCCAAAATTTTCCCATCCATTTTCAACTTTTCTACTGCTTCGGCAATTTCATCTGCCTGCATTAATGGACTCGGTCGATGCAAAAGCAAAAGGTCCAAATAATCGGTTTTTAAATTCCGCAAAGATTGTTCTGCAGACCAAACAATATAGTCTTTTGAATAAGCGTAATGTTTAACAGAATTGGTTCTGTTTTCAGTGACCATTTGTATGCCACATTTCGAAATTAATTGAATGCTTTGTCTGTCAATTTTGCTTTCGGCAAAAGCATTTCCAAAGTCTGATTCTGTTGTATATCCGCCATAAATATCGGCATGATCAAAAGTAGTAATACCACTTTCGAGACAAGAATTCATCAATTCAATCATTTCTTTACTAGTGCAGTTTTTACCCCAAACTCCCCAAGTCATAGTTCCGGCAATTATTTTTGAAAAAGGTATTTTACTCATCGCTTTTATATTTTTTGCTCCCCCTTAAATTTAGAGGTTAAATCTACTGTTTTAATGTTTATTTTTTTTAGTTCTTAAAAATAGACAAATAGTATCATAATTCAACCTTAAAATTAGGGGATTGGTCGAAGTTTTAACCATTCTTTAACATCTTACTTCTAAAAAAAAATTCAATTTGCACCATCAAATAAAAGACGTAAAAAAAAAGGTTATAAAAACATAAATATGGAAGAAAA
>Ga0209512_1004244_pt1 | contig 12703 bp, 9 predicted proteins | sample frozenSSSSmetaG_FD_184142 | JGI IMG/M metagenome (GOLD analysis project Ga0209512, IMG submission 184142) | Glacier valley bacterial and archeal communities from Borup Fiord, Nunavut, Canada, to study Microbial Dark Matter (Phase II) -... | ecosystem: Environmental > Aquatic > Freshwater > Ice >... | reverse complement strand
TGCTTCATTTATCCTCCTTGGAATAGGAAATACAATCATTCAGGTTTCGGCGAACCCTTTGTTGCAGGATGTATCTCCATCGGATAAATTGGCCAGTTACATGAGTACATCACAGTTTGTGAAAGCCATCATCTCATTTTTAGGGCCGCTTATTGCAACCTTCTTCTTTACGAGCTTTGGTGACTGGAAACTTGTATTTGCTGTTTATGGCATCACTTCATTATTGGCAGCATTATGGCTTTCGATGACACCAATTACCGAATCTAAGCCAGATCGTAAACCTGCTTCATTCGCATCTTGCCTGGGATTGCTTAAAAACCGATTTGTAGCATTTATGGCGCTGTCGATCTTCCTGATTGTCGGCGCAGAAGTTTCAATCAACACCAATATTTCCAATATTCTTATTGCAAAATATGGAATAACGCTCGAGAAAGCCGCCATTGGGATCAGCCTGTTTTTTGCGGGTGAAACCATTTCACGTTTACTTGGTGCTATTATTTTAAACTGGATAAAACCACGTGTATTCCTGACATTAACCACACTGCTTTCGCTTGCAGGTGTTTTGGGTGTATTCTTTGCACCGGGAAATACGACCGCATTTGTTTCAATATTTATTATCGGATTGGGAATTGGGAATATGTTTCCAATTATTTTCTCGCTTGCACTTGATAGATTGCCTGAACGTGCAAATGAGGTATCCGGTTTGATTATCATGGCGGTATCAGGTGGCGCTTTTATTCCGCTTGTGATGGGATTTGTAAGTACCACATTCGGACCAATTGCAAGTATCACCGTAATTGGGGCATGTATGCTTTATATCCTTTGGGTATCCTTTTTTGTTAGAAGAAATCAGGCAGCAAGTTGACTTTAAAAGTATAGCCAGGACTAAAAAGTCACAGACCGGAATTGAGAATTAAATCCTGGCTATTAGCTTCGCTGATCTTCGATTCCATTTGGCCATTAAAAATCAAATTATTCAAAGATGAAAAAAGAGAAATTGCAAAAGATCCTGAATGATATAGTTGCAGTAAAGATTGCGGTATTAGGCGACTTCTGCCTCGATGCCTATTGGTTCATCGACGAAGCGATGAGTGAAATCTCGGTTGAGACCAATCAGGCTACGCGGCCTGTCGTACAGCAACGTTATTCGCTTGGAGGGGCAGGCAATGTTACCAACAACCTCGCGGCAATGAAGATCAAAGATATCCGCGCTTTTGGTGTGATAGGAACCGATCCATTCGGAGCCGAGATGGTGCGAATCATGAAAGAGACAGGCATTCAACCTGAAAATCTGCTTATTCAGGAGGAGAACTGGTACACCCATGCCTATGCAAAACCTTATATCAATGATACCGAGTTGAACCGCGTTGATTTTGGAAATTACAATCATTTGTCAAAAGAGACAGCCGATCGATTAATTGAGATGCTGATCCGGGAAATTCCTGAAGTGGATGTCATCATTATCAACCAGCAGGTTCCTTCCGGAATTCATACCGATTACTTTAAAAAGCGATTGGTGGAAGTGATACATCAATTTCCTGAAAAAACCTTTATCGTCGACAGCCGTAACTTCAACGATTATTATACAGGCGCTATCCGCAAAATGAATGATACAGAGGCAGCAAGGTTATGCGGTCATACCAAAAAACCGGATGATGTGGTTCTCTATTCCGAAGTTGTTTCATCTGCCAAAGAGTTGCATAAGCGCTATCAGAAACCACTTTTTATCACACGGGGAAGCAAAGGATCTCTCACAATTGATGAGACCGGTATTTCAGAAATACCCGGACTTATGATCCTGTCGAAAGTGGATACTGTCGGAGCTGGCGATAGTTATCTTGCCGGAGCCGCCTCTTCGCTGGCAGCTGGTTACGATATGGAGACTGCTGCGCAAATCGGATCTTTTGTGGCCGGTGTTACAGTTCAGAAGTTATTTCAGACAGGCACTGCATCTCCCGAAGAAATCCTCGGAATAGGAGCAGATCCCGATTTTATATTTGCTTCTGAATTAGCTGAAGATAAACGACATGCCATCTATCTACCGCATACAGAAATCGAAATTGTTACTAAATGGAAAGAGAAGCCACAGATCAAACATGCTATTTTTGATCACGACGGAACCATTTCAACCCTTCGCGAAGGTTGGGAACTGATCATGGGTCCAATGATGATAAAGGCAATTTTAGGTGATAAATTCCTTGAGGCGGACGAATCATTATATCAAAAGGTTAAAGCAAGATCGGATGAATTTATCGACAAGACCACCGGCATTCAGACGCTTGTTCAGATGAAAGGACTCATTGAACTGATCCGGGAGTTTGGCTGTGTTCCCGAAGATAAAATACTTGACGAATTTGGATACAAACAAATCTACAACGACGAGTTGCTGATCATGGTCAAAGTCCGTGAAGAAAAGTTCTTAAAGGGCGAGCTTTCACTGGAAGACTTTACCTTGAAAAATGCGGTTCCTTTTCTTCAGAAATTACATGATGCCGGCGTCAAACTGTACCTGGCCAGCGGCACCGATGAGGCGGATGTTAAAAGCGAAGCCCGTGTTTTAGGTTACGATCACTTGTTCGAAGGGAGAATCTATGGCGCGGTTGGAGACATCACGAAGGAAGCCAAAAAAATTGTCCTTGACCGTATCCTCGATTCGATCGGTGAATCGGCTTTTGGAACCATTGCAACCTTTGGTGATGGTCCTGTCGAAATGCGCGAAACGAAGAAAAGAGAAGGAATTGCAATCGGAATTGCCAGCAACGAACTGCGACGCTATGGCCTCAACGAGAATAAGCGGACGCGCTTAATTAAAGCGGGTGCAGATATCATTGTTCCCGATTTTTCGCAAATTCCACAGTTGCTAAGCTTGTTAAATATTAATCTTTAGAAAATGCCATACCCAAAATTAGACAGGGATCAGCTTGCAATCAAAAAACTGAGTGACAGGAAAAACAAGGTTTATATCGAAAACGACCATGTTCCTGTTACACAAAAGCCTGCACATCTTTCGGAATTGGGGCTAAAGCTCATCGAAAAAACGGCAGGTCGCATCAGGCAGGCGCGTCAACAGAAACGATCGGTAATGCTCACTTTTGGCGCACATACCATTAAAAACGGGATGGCTCCGACGCTGATCGCCCTCATGGAAGAGGGATGGGTCACCCATCTTTCAACAAATGGCGCCGGCATCATTCACGACTGGGAGTTTGCCTTCCAGGGAAAATCAAGCGAAGATGTTCGTGAGAATGTTGAACTCGGACAGTTTGGAATCTGGGACCATACCGGCTTCAATATCAACCTGGCCCTTATTGTTGGGGCTTACGAAGGTTTGGGATACGGTGAATCGGTCGGTAAGATGATCTCTCTCGAAGGGTTAATGATCCCCGAAATTTCATTCCTGCAAGATGAGGTCGTCAGGAATATTAAAACCAATGCAGACCTTGCAGCCGCTGCAGCCGATCTCTATGGGGTTATTCAGAAATTCAATCTGAAACCCGGATTCATGTCCATGCCCCATCCGTTTAAAAGATATTCGGTACAGGCAAAAGCTTTTGAATTGGGGATCCCTTTTACAGGTCATCCCATGTTTGGTCACGACATCATCTATAACCATCCGATGAATCACGGTGCGGCGATTGGCAGGGTTGCCCAGAACGATTTCCTAAGTTTTGCAAAGAGCGTCAGCAATCTAGATTATGGCGTATATATGTCAATCGGATCGGCGGTAATGTCACCCATGATCTTTGAAAAAGCGCTTTCGATGTCACAGAACCTGATTATACAGCAAAATGGTCATATCGATCACCACTATATGCTGATTGTTGACCTTGCCAAATCGGACTGGGACTGGCAGGCAAAAGGGGAACCGCCGATGGATAACCCAGCCTATTACCTGCGTTATTGCAAAACTTTCCAGCGAATGGGAGGTGAAATGGATTACCTCACCGCCGATAACCGCGATTTTTTGCTGGCAATCTATCAGAAGCTGACCGAGAAGAAAATGTGACAATTCGTTAATTTGACAATTCGACAATTTAGAGGAAAATACCCTGAAAGGGTTAAATATAAATAACCCCGGGTGAGCGATCCGTCGGCTGACGGAGAGCTATACCCGGGGAAACAACTAAACGACAGAAAAAGGCGCATCTGGAAAGGCAAAATGAAATGATACTGCTCTATACGCCGCATTTAAGAGAGGGATTAGCATACAGAACCGACCCTGAAAGGGTCAAATATAAATAACCCCGGGTAAGGAGGTACGACGCAACCCGGGGTAAGACATGAAACAAGAGATAAAGGCGCATCTGGAAAGGCTAAATGAGACTATACCGCTCTATGCGCCGCATAAAAGAGTTTAAGAAGTTGATTAAACCGACCCTTAAGTGGTCATGCGCCGCATCAGGATATTTCAAACTAATACATTCTTACCATGAACAAAAATGAAGTAATCACATTAAAGCAGGAAGCAGAAAACCATCTGGTTAACGAACTTTTGCCCTTTTGGACCAACCGGATGATTGACAAAACAAATGGAGGATACCTGACCCATTTTGACAAAGACGGAAATGATACGGGCGAGGATGAAAAGTCACTGATTGCCCAGACCCGTTGCCTTTATACGATCTCCTCTGCCCATCGTGCAGGTTATGGCAGCGGGGCCTATGCGGCAATGGCCAGCCATGGTGTCGATTTTCTGATCGATAAAATGTGGGACAAGGAATTTGGCGGCTTCTATTGGATGATGGACCGCAAAGGGAATGTAAAGATTGATCAGAAGATTATCTACGGCCATAGCTTTGCGATCTATTCCCTTAGTGAATATACACTTGCAACAGGCGACCGGCGTGGGATTGAATACGCTGAAAAGGTGTTCGACCTGCTCCAGAAATACTGTGCCGATACAATGTATGGCGGTTACTGGGAGATGTTTCACCGCGACTGGACACTTTGCGGGCCGGGAAGTCAGGGTGGAGATCGGAAAACGCTGGATGTCCATATGCATTTGATGGAAGCCTATACAACCCTTTATGAATGTACGGGGCAGGATGTACACCGCAGAAAGTTGCTCGAAGACATTGATCTGCTGATCAACCGGATTATTCATCCTGTTTACAAAACCGGGATCCCCCAATTTTTTAAAGACTGGACTGTTGCACCTCAAATCAAATTCGATATCATCTGGGGATGGGACCGTTTCTCTGAAGAAGGTCAGAAAGGGAATGCCACCGATAACACCTGTTACGGACACAATGCCGAATTTGCTCACCTGCTGATCCATGCGCTTAAAATCCTGAAAATTGATACGAAATCTTATTCTGACTTATTCCGGATTATTTTCGATCACACCATCGATAATGGAATTGACGAAGAATTTGGGGGCGTTTTTGTTGAAGGTCCCCACTCCGGTGGTGTCTACGATAAGGAAAAAGAGTTCTGGCAACAGGCTGAGGTACTGATTGGACTACTCGATGCCGTTATCCTGTTTGAGGATGAAAAATATTGGAAGGCTTACAAAAACGTTCATCGTTTTGTTCTCGACAAAGTCGTCAACAAAGGTGTTGGTGAATGGTATCCGCTGCTTTCGCGGAAAGGTGATCCGATCTGGACACACATGGGCCATTCCTGGAAAATCAACTATCATACGGTCAGGGCCATGATTCAAAGCATCCGGAGATTGGAAATTATAGAGGCTAAATTAAACTAACTATTCTAAAATGACGCTATCACTAACTTTTCTCGATTGGATTGTTCTGACGGTTATAATGGGCGGAAGCCTCTCTTTTGGTCTGTACATGGCTTATCTCAAAAAAGCCGGACAAAACAGCACCAATTTTTTCCTTGGGGGACGGTCGATCAAATGGCCGATCGTAGGTGCATCCATGTTTGCAACAAACATTGGAGCTGAGCATTTGGTTGGTTTATCTGGTGACTCGTATCGTTACGGACTTTCAGCAGGTTCTGTCGAATTGACCTGCGCCATCACCCTGGGTTTTGCCTGCGCGATACTTTTTCCTTATTACATGAAGAATAAGATCTACACAATTCCTGAATTTCTTGAATTGCGTTATAGCAGACGAGCACGGACATTCTTTTCCGGATTGATGCTGATCATCAGCATCATGACAAAACTGGCTTTCACATTGTTTGCAGGTGCCCTTGTGATGAACAGCATCCTTGGATGGAATGTAATGACAACCGTTTTCTACATTGGTATGGCGGTCGCCGTTTTTACGATGATCGGAGGATTTACAGCAGTTGCCTATACCGATGCCATTCAGGTGGTTATTATGATCGGAGGTTCAGCAATCATGCTATTTATCGGTCTGGACAAGGTTGGAGGATGGGACGGATTAATGACCAAAGTGCCCGAGATGATGACGATTGCCAAGCCTTATGATGATCCGGTTTATCCATTCTGGGGAATATTGGCCACCGCCTTTTATGCCGGTATTTTCTATTGGGGTATCGATCAGGTGAATGTACAGCGCGTACTTGCTGCACCCGATCTGAAAAATGCAAGGTGGGGAGCCATGTTTGCCACTTTACTTAAGCTTTTGCCCATCTTTATTTTTGCATTGCCTGGGGTTATTGCCTATGCTTTGTTCCCGGGTGAATTACAGGGAGAAGAGACCAAACAAACCTTCGTATTGCTATTAAATAAACTCTTGCCCACAGGATTAAGGGGCCTGCTTTTGGCTTCATTAATGGCAGCGCTTGTAACCTCGCTGATTGCAGTGCTGAATTCCGTTTCAACACTCGTCGTTCGAGACTTTATTGTCGAGTTTCATCCCAACATTCCGGAAAAGAAACAGGTGCGATTGGGCCGTTTTATTATTTTGATTGTTAGTTTTTTAGGCATTGGAGCCGCCTATCTTGTTTACAAAAACGAAGAAGGTCTTTATAAATATTTACAAACGATTACGGCATATCTGATATTACCTGTTTTCCCGGCAATTTTCTTCGGTATAGTGAGTAAAAAAGTGACGTTGACTGGTGCAGCTGTTTCAGTAGTTGTAGGAATTATCTTCGCAACAATCTTTGTGATCGACCAACTGATCGGGCCTGTTGCTGGAAAAGAACTGTTTCCGTTGCTTCATCATCCACTCACCTTGAATTTTGGATACCGCGGACTCTGGGCCGAGATATTTATAACAGGTGTTTTATTTGCCGTCTCGGCATTCACCGAAAAAACGGCGCCTGAAAAGCTGGTCAAGACAACCATTAATTATTCCAAAGGCATTTCGAAGTTCGAAGGAATTACCGACTGGCGGTTGCATTGGGGCATTCTCGCTTCAATTACCTTATTCTTATATATTTGGCTAAGTTAAATAAACAAATTTTATCATGAAGAAAACAATCTTATTATTCATCGTTTTGATGTTTGGGTTTAACGAAATTACTGAGGCGCAATCGGAATGGATTTCCATCTTTAACGGGAAAGATCTGAAAGGATGGTTTGTCAGGGGAAAAGCAACCTGGACAGTACAGGATGGTGTTCTGGTTGGTGAAGGAGGCATGGGCCATATTTATACCGATGCGACCTGTACCGATTTTGAGGCGAAAGGGATGTTCCGGATTTCAGGTGATAAAAGTAACAGTGGATTCTATTTCCGTGCCAATCCGCCTGCTGACAATCCCGATGGTTTTCCACGCGGTTATGAAGCGCAGATCTGTAACAGTCAGGATGCCTACACAGGCTGGCTATGGAAACCCGGCACCCCTACAGGAAAAGCCACCGAACTCTTAACCAAAGATGGCGAATGGTTCGAATATCGGATTAAGGTGGTTGGAACCCATATTGAATTCTGGATCAACGATAAGCCCGTAATGACCTATGATGACAGCGAATACAAGACCGGTCATTTTGCAATTCAGGGTCATAATCCGGGAATGAAAATAGAGGCCAAAGCATTGTTTTACCGAAGTCTCGGCCAGGCAAAATAAGGTATCTGAATGAAGCTTTTGACGGTTGTTCTGAACTGATATAAAGGGGCAATGTCAAAAGCCGTTTAACGCAGAGATTCGCAAAGAAAGCGCAAAGAGCCGCAGAGTTAATAGTTAGAATTTTAACTCTCGGCGATTCTCTGCGCTTTTACTTCGCGGTTCTTTGCGTTAATTTTTTGTTGTTTTGAGCTTGCGCTTTACTTCTTCAACTCAATTTTTACAACAGCATCGTACTTTGCCGGTTTATCGGTTGTGCTGCTTGCGGTTATGAAAAGGTTACCGGTTTCCGTATTTCCCCACCATGTTTTCTGATAAGGCAATTCTGCTCCCGACTTCAGCAGCGTTACATTTTTCACATTCTCTCCGCTGATTCCTTTGGCATTCAGTTGTCCTAGATTTGGGTACATCCAATGCGCATAAATGGTATTGCCTTTTTGTGTGTAACGTCCCCAATCGGGTTTCGTCAGGCTGGAAGATCCGGATCCATAAATGCTTTCGCCGTTCTTGTCCAGCCATTTGCCAACTTCGGTAAGGATTTCGACACATTCTGCAGGGATATTACCACGTGCATCAGGCCCGACATTCAGCAATAGATTACCGTTTTTACTCACGCAGTTAACCAGGCTATGGACGATCAATTCAGGCGATTTCCAGTTGTGGTCGAATTCGTTGTAACCCCAAACACCATTCAGGGTCAGACAGGTTTCCCACGGAATCGGATTGTTGTATTTATCAACAAGCGGAACATCGGGAATACCTTGCTCCGGCGTTTCGAAATCGCCCAAATCACCCACCATTCTTTGTTTGGAAGAAGACCCTTCGTGTGTTGAAAGCCGGTTGTCGATGATGATAGTTGGCTGGTTTTTGCGAACCATTGCAACGAGTTCTTTGGCTTTCCACTTCTCTCCGCTATACTCGTCAAACGAATAGTCGAACCACATAATGTCGAGCTTCCCGTAGTTCTTCACAAGTTCCTCAACCTGACCGTGCATGTATTTGAGGTAGTTGTCCCAGTTGAAAGTCCGTTTCGCATACTCCTTATCACCCCGTTGAGGATGATTTCCCACGTTCGGATAATCGGGATGATGCCAGTCGATGATCGAATAGTAAAGCCCTACCTTAATCCCTTCGGCACGAAACGCGTCAAGGAACTCACGAACCAGGTCGCGGCCTCCAAACCTTGGACTAAGCTTATAATCTGTTAATTTACTGTCAAAGTTGCAATAGCCATCGTGATGTTTGGCAGTAAGGACAGCGTATTTCATACCTGCCGCTTTCGCGGTTTTGGCCCACGCTTTGGCGTCAAAATCAACCGGATTAAAGGTGTCGATGTATTTCTGATACTGCTCTGTTGTCAGCTTTTCATTCGATTTCACCCATTCCCCACGCGCCGGAACCGCATAAGCGCCAAAATGGATAAACATGCCAAACCGCGACTGGCGCCACCATTCGGTGCGTGCCATCACCTGTTCATAGTTGGATTTATATTCCTTCGAAGGGGCTTCCTGCCCATTCAGAAAATTCAATGCACCCCAAAGAACCAAGGCGAACGTTACAAGGACTTTTTTCATCGTTCTATCTTTAAATTATCTATAAATATTTCCGTCTTTACTTCTTCTGATGTTTTAAAAACCAGTCGAATAAACCGGCCTTGTCGTATGCATAAACCCAAGCATCAACATGACCGCCTTCGGGCAAAACAGTGTATTCCACATTGGCGCCAATTTTCTTCAGCGCCTCAACCATGATGGCAGATTGTTGTTCAGGAACTGAATCGTCTTTCTTACCATGGAAGACCCAAACCGGCGTATTTTTCAACCTTGATGCAAGAAGCGGATTACCGCCCCCGCAGATAGGAGCAACTGCAGCAAAATAATTGGGGAAGGTCATCGCCAGTTCCCACGCGCCAAATCCGCCCATGCTCAATCCCGTGAGGTAAACCCGACTTTTGTCCACATTGTATTTGGCCAAAACATCATCGATCATTCCCTTCAACAAATAGGTGTTCCACCATTGTCCTTCAGGACATTGCGGGGATATAACGATAAATGGAAAATCAGCATTTTTCTCAACGATGGCGGGTGGTCCCCAGGCTTTTACTTTTTCAAGATCGGTACCACGCTCGCCCGACCCGTGCAGAAAGACAATCATTGGTGAAGGCTTACCCGTCTTCGCATAGTCTTTGGGTAAAAACAGCAGGTAGTTGATTTCAGCCTGGATCGTGGTTTTCATTTTCTGCTGTGCGGACTGGCCCATCGAAGGAACAATCACACTAAGGCTTAGCAATGTGATCATGATCAATTTTCTCATAATGCTTTAATTTATTAGTTCGTAAAATTGTGTCAATTAAAAAAACGGCAACAACCTGCTTTTGGGAAAGTTCGTTTTGATAAACAAAAATAGTGACTTTGGCGGAAGTATCGCCTTCCAATCAGAATATAATGAGCCGTACCTAAAAGGGACATAATTCAGAAATAGATCTGAAAAAAACCGCATGCTATTTTGAATATGAGACACACCATCGTATATTTGTTCTTATCAAATATTTTATAAACAAATGAAGGTAAATTTATTAATACCTGATGAACTGGTTAAGGAAGTACAAAGTCTGTCAAATGCAAAGAACATCACCGAAGCAATGATCGTAGCTCTGAATTCGTATGTTGCACTTGAAAAGTTAAAGGCAATGGGTGAAACCATTGGTAAAAATTCCTTGAAATTTAAGTATACCGCAGAATATATCAGAGATTTAAATAGGCTGTAATGGAAATAATTGCTGACTCAATCATAGATTAAGGATTTATTTGAAAAAGCCGGCGAATATTCATTCCAGAACAAACTTATTTCAAAGGGAATCGGTCTGATAGATGCCTGCCTGATTTATGCAACGATCGAAACCAATTCTTTGCTCTGGACGCTCGATAAAAAAATAATCAATTTTTTGGATAAAAAATACCTGTATTAAGATACGGTTATCTCAAATGGATGCTTTTTGAATTTTAAGAATGGCTTCAGCGAACTTATTCATATCTTCTTTAGTACCAAGCATTGTATTCTGGAAGATCCATACAGCCTCTTCGTAACACGCCTTCTCCGTTTCGGGGCAGCAAACCTTCGTATAATCAACCTCCTGTGGAATTGCATAGCACATAAAGTTCTTTTCCTGGAAAAGAGGCTGTTTGTATAACGGCTCAGGATAACCCATAAAACACGAAACACCTTCTGCGGCGAGCATCTTTGTAAATTCAACCTTTGAGAGATTATTGAATTTTGATTTGTCGTATTTGAAAATGTAAATATGGTAACTGTGTATTGTCTCTCCCAGTCCCCTCGTAAGTGGTTTTATCCCGTCGATTTTTTCGAGCAGCGAATTCAGGTAAGTTCCGTTTTCGTGACGGCGGGCGGTTTGCTCTTGAAGCCTTTTTAATTGATTCGAAAGGAGTATCGCCTGCATCTGTGTGATCCGGTAATTACATCCCGCAAAGTGATGCTCATACCATTGCCCCCCTTTAACACGTCCTACATTACGAAGCGAGTTCATCATTTCGTAAAGCGCTTCATCATTGGTGATAATCATTCCGCCTTCACCGCTTGTAAGGTTCTTAGACGATTGGAAACTGAAACATCCGGCATCACCAATACTTCCGAGTTTTTTCCCTTTGTATTCCGCACCATGCGCATGACAGGCATCCTCAATTACACGAAGTTTATATTTTTTTGCGATAGCCATGATTGCATCCATATCGCAGGCCTGGCCTCCAAAATGTACCGGAATAATTGCTTTCGTCCGTTTAGTGATTGCTTTTTCAATTTGGACAGAACTGATGTTGTAAGTATCAGGATCTATATCTACAAACACGGGCACGCAGTTGGCTTCAATCACGATCGAGGCGGTAGCGATGAACGTATATGGAGGAACAATTACTTCATCACCGGGTTTCACACCAAATGCAATTAAGGCCATGCGCAATGCAACAGAACCGTTGACACAGGTTAAGGCATATTTAGATCCGCAAAAGGTGGCATACTCTTTTTCGAAGGCCTCCACCACATCACCACAGTCGGGATTTCCCCACTTTCCGCTCCGAATAATTCCGGCAACGACTTCGACATCTGATTCATCAAAAACAGGCCATTCGAAATTTTGATCGATCGTTTTTGGTCCCCCGTTAATTGCTAAATTTTGCTTCATGGCATCGAAAGGTTAAAGGTGTTTATAACATAGTTTAATGGACTCCAATGAAGATGCAGGCATGCATTCAACAGGCTGGGTGTTGATCTTTATGCATTGGGCAAAATAATCAATTTCATTATAATAGCCCTCGCCAGAATCACCCGCTGGTACTTCTTTAATGCTCTTGTCGTCTGCTATTTGGATAATATCACTTTTGAGTGTCGTATAAAGAATGCTCGCTTTTTCAAACTGAACCATATACCCTGCCTGGAAAGGGAAATTGCTGTGAAAAGTGTTTCCCCCTTCTATTTTAACCTTCACATTCCGATCCTGATAGCTCCACATCGCACTGACATAGTCGTTTTTACTTAACCCACCCGGAAGATAGCTGCTTTTGATGGCTGATGGTATTCCCACAACGGAATTGGCGAAGTCAATATCATGGATAACAAGGTCGAACAGTGCGCCTCCCGAGGTGCCTTTAACCTGCTGCTCTTTCCACTCGCCCCATCCCGGAATACCGGAGAACCTCGACATCGACAGGAATTTCAATTCACCAAACTCTTTTGAATCGATCCATTGCTT
>Ga0209512_1004243_pt1 | contig 12705 bp, 10 predicted proteins | sample frozenSSSSmetaG_FD_184142 | JGI IMG/M metagenome (GOLD analysis project Ga0209512, IMG submission 184142) | Glacier valley bacterial and archeal communities from Borup Fiord, Nunavut, Canada, to study Microbial Dark Matter (Phase II) -... | ecosystem: Environmental > Aquatic > Freshwater > Ice >... | reverse complement strand
CTCAGCGAAAAATGATGTCAGATCACGGCCAGAAACATTGCATGTCACAGTCTGCAATCGTTGAGCACCAGCATGCAAAATCATATAACGGCCAGAAACTTGCTTAATTGTGGCCACATCTTGTAAGCGCAACATAACTCCTGTAACTGTTTGAATAGGTAAGTTCGCCACATCATCAGGTTGTTGACGTTGAACAGCAGGTAACACCACTACGACATCAAACACGCGATTACCTTCCCGTACTTGACCTACAACTGTTCCATCAAATCCTGTTTGCACTGTGCGCATAACATCTGCAGGTTTCAAACCCCAATGAGCTAGCTTATCAAGTTGTAAGCGTACTTCTAATTGTGGGCCACCCGAGGATGCCCGTAACTGCACATCGGCAGCGCCATCAATATCTCGCATAACTGATGCAATTTGCTGGGCCTTGTGATCAAGCTCTTCAAGATTTTTACCATAGACATTGACGACAACGGGTGAGGTATAACCAGAAATAGTTTCATCAATACGTTCTGTTAAAAAAGTATTAACTTCTGAATTAATCCCTGGGAAAGCTTCTAATACATCACGGATTTCATCTAAAACTACCTGTTGTCCTGCGCCATCCATTGGCACTAAATCTATTTCATATTCACTATAATGAGTACCAAAAGTGTCTGCGCCACGTTCGGCACGTCCCGCCCACTGTGAAGTTGATCGCACTCCTTCTATTTGTGCAACACGTTTTTCTAACTGACCGCCAATACGAAGTGATTCAGCAATCGACGTTCCCGGCACACTCGCCGTATGAATAATATAATGACCTTCGCGTAGTTCAGGCAAAAAGCTGCCACCTAACAACGGCAAAATAGCTAAACCCGCACAGCAAAATAGGATAACGCTACCAAAGGTTATCTTTGGGAAACGACTAACTATCCCCAAAACCCAGCCATAAATAGGATTCAACAAACGCACTAAGGGTGGCTCTTTATCACTTAAATCACCCCAGCGGGTCAGTAAGATATGGCATAAGGCTGGTGTGACAGTTAAGGCTACAACTAGTGATGCAAAAATCGCTAGAATATAGGCTTCGCCTAACGGTTGAAACATGCGGCCCGCTACGCCGCTCAAGGTTAATAATGGAATAAACACCAACATCACAATAAAACTAGCGTAGACAACCGAACTGCGAACTTCCATCGATGCATTAAATACCACGTCCATCGTCGACTTTGGCTCTTCTAAAACTGCGTTTTCACGCAAACGTCGAAAAATATTTTCTGTGTCGATAATGGCATCATCAATTACTTCACCTAATGCAATTGCTAAACCACCCAGCACCATAATATTTATGTTGACGCCCATTTCTAGTAGTACAATTAATGCGGTAAATAGTGACAAAGGAATAGCGGTGATCGAAATTAGCGCTGTACGTAAATTAAACAAAAATAGCACCAGCACCAACATCACTAATCCACCACCTACTAACAAATGTTCACGAATATTCGTGAGGGAAGTTTCAATGTAGTTGGCAGGACGAAATAGATTGTCATGTAGTGTTATGCCATCGGCAGCAAAACCATCTTTGAATTCGGCCAGAGCATCTTCAATACCATGAGTTACCGCTAAGGTATTGGCTTTATATTGGCCAATTACCATCAATACAACACCCGGCTTTCCACCGATAGCAGCACCACCGATTGCAGGGGCTGGTGCAGCCACTATCGTTGCAACATCACCCAATAAAATTGTGCCATTAGCCGTATGGCGTAACACTACTTTTGCTAACGCTTGAGCGGACATTGGCTGACCCGTCACGTTCAATATCATCCGCTGGTTAGTATTTTCAATATGACCACTAGCCATAATACCGGTCGCTGATTTTGCAGCCTCAGTCACTTCATCAATTGCAATACCATAACGTGCTAATTTGTCGGTATTAAGCTGAATTTGTAATTGTTTTTCATCACCGCCAAAGACATTAATATCAGCCACACCTTCTACACTTAATAACCTCGGCGATAACGTCCAATCTACTAAAGCGCGTAGCGCCATTAGATCTTGAGTGTCTGAACTTAAACCTATTGTCATTATCGTGCCGGAAGATGATTCCAGGGGTACCATTAATGGCGGTCCAATATTGACAGGCAATGCGTTATTTAATCCCAGCAAACGTTCCGATACTAACTGACGGTCTAGATAAATATCTGTGCTGTCGTAAAAAGTAAGTGTGACCACCGATAATCCAGGTATGGATTGCGAACGAATCGATTCGGTGCCTACTAAACCACCCAAACCATTTTCCAAGGGTTGAGTGACTAATACTTCTACCTGTTCAGCAGTAAGACCCTGCGCCTCGGTTTGAATAATGACTTGTTTTGGAGCGAACTCAGGGAAAATATCTAAACTTGAATTAGATAATTTATAGATGCCATAGCCTAAAAGTAATATAGCTAAAGCAACCACTACGCCTCGAAAACGAACAGAAAAAGCAACGATATGTGACAGCATGATTAATCATCGCCCTCAATCTGCCATTTAAATTCTTCTGATAACAACATTTGAGCCCCGTTCATTACCAATATCTCGCCAGCATGAATTTCATCCGTTATAAATACCCCGCCCGCCGCAGGTAAACTTGAAAGTAAGGATCTCCTTTGATACAGACCATCTTGAAGCTTTACATATGCCCATGCTTGACCATCATTCCACACCATTGCCATATCAGGTATAAAAAGGCCTTTTAGCGGTTCAGATCCTTGTGGTAACCACGCATCTAAACGCATACCTGTTCGTAATTTACCACTGGCCGTTTTGAAGAAGTAAGTCTCACCTTGAATAACTTGATCCGTTGCCAAAGCGGGTGATACAAAATAAGCCTTGCGCGCTTGCTGACGTGAACCATCACGAGCAATTCTAATAAAACTGACATCAGCGGCTAACGTTAAATCAATGGGTAACGTCACTATTAGCAAACTATCTTGCCATGATAATAAGCGTTGCCATTCTTTCGAATTTTCTGTCAAAATCCACGTAGCAACAACCTCACCCCAAGCCTGTATCGTTTCATCGCGAATAGCTTGTTTCTCAAAATTTAAACCTTGTAAGCCCGCCTTTGCTGCGTGCCAATCAGCTTCAGCATAAGTGACATTTTTTGCAGCAACACTACCCGCTCCTTTTGCCAACGCTTTTAGTCTAGTCAATTCTGTAGCTTTGGCTTGCACAGTCACTTTAGCGACATTCATTGCAGCTAAAGCCTGATTATGCCGCGTTCGCAATGCAAGCATGGGTCGTAAATCAACCACAACTGCTAATGCTTTTGATTCTGGAAAAAAGCTTGTTTCCGCCATGATAACCGTTTCAATACCAGCATAATCAGCAATTTCTTCATCAATTCGGACCATCATCTTGCCGACAGCCTCCCTTGAAGCATCTTTTGGTGATTCGTCATCTTCACTCTGAGTTGTATCTTCGCCTTCAGAATGTCCATTAAACCCACTTTTGACCTGATCTAATAAAGTAACGTTTGAAGCAACAATAATTACTAAAAAAATTGTCGCTAGCGCTAGTAATAACGTAATCCACACACTTATCTTTCCGCGTAATCTCATTACACATCCATAGTCCATAAAAATATTAGTTCGTTATTACACCACGCCGACAAGGCAGGGACAAGGTAACGCTAAAATAAACTAGTTTTAACTTGACACAAAGCACCTTAGAAGGTTTAATGCTCGACCTTAAATGGCTCGATAGCTCAGTCGGTAGAGCAAGGGATTGAAAATCCCTGTGTCCCTGGTTCGATTCCAGGTCGAGCCACCATTAAATATCTAGGCCTCAGCATTTTTAAGTGTTGGGGCTTTTTTATTGGGTCAAAACAAACTCAAATTTAACGTTAAATATAATCATATAAACCACACCTAGACTGGTGTTTTATGCATTATTTTTATTTGCCTTACAGCTAACTTATAGCGTCATAATATCTTTTAATTAAATCTTAACCCGACTCTAGCTCTGCATACGCTGTTTACCTTTCTAGTAATCCAGATTATTCTTTCCCCTAGCTGCCCGAACATTGTTGATAAATCTCGTAAAGCAATATAAATATGATTAATGAGGCGAGTTCAAAATTTTGAGTGATAACTTTTTACAAACAAAGTTATCAATAGAATTTAAAACGAACTGACAGCTATAATTTGTATCCTCCACTTAGTCATTTAAAGTGTGAACAATATCGCCTAACAACATAATATATCTTGTCAATTCATCGCAAATGAATTAAATGGCACTGGAAAGTTAAGTTTCTTAGTCACAATTTAAAATTACTTAGTCGCGTTACAAAACCACAGTTCTATTGACTAAAACGTCAATTGCCCAACTCGATTGTGGTAAAAAAAACACACAATTTACATTTCTTCCACAAAAAAATCTTTATTGTTGCAAAAGTGTTGCAAAAGTTTTCCAGATCGGGAGAATAGCTTTTAACCGAGCTCTACTCCGGTTCGAGAATTTCAAGTAACTAACATTGAAGGTACATAAAATGACATTTAATAAAAAATTATTAGCAGGTCTAGTTGCTCTAGCAGCAGCAAGCTCAGCTCAAGCAGTAACCGTTGCTGCTAACGATGGTTGGACTTTAGGCGTAAGTGGTTCTATCAACCAATTCGCTACATTCACTGATAACAACAATGGTGGCAACGTTTCTGAAGTTCGTGATGGTCTACTACCATCATTCTTAAGCTTCGATATGAAAGCACCAACAATGAATGGTCTTGATGTTGCAGCTCACATTTCTATCAGCCCATCTACAAATGGTTCAAGCTATGTTGACGGTGGAAGCATGGAACAACGTGAAGTTTATTTCACAGTTGATGGCGGTTTCGGTCAAATTTTAGCTGGTAAAGCTTTAGGTCTTTACGGTTCACACAACATCTTAAGTGATCAATCTTTATACGGTGTTGGTTACGGTACAAGTGGTAACGGTTCTACTACACTAGGTAGCATCGGTTTAGGTTATGACTATGCTGCATGGCGTTCACAAATCAAGTGGACATCTAACGACATGAACGGTTTTAAAGTCGCTTTCGCTGTTGTTGATAATGCTAGCGGTTCAGAAAACCTATCTGGCAAACCAACTGGTAGCATTGCAACTGGTGGCGAAGATAACAGTGAATTACGTTATGAAGCTGATTTATCTTATGCTGGTGCATTTGATGGCGGTTCATACACAGCTTGGTTGTCAGGTATGACTCAACAACATGACACATTAGCTGATGATGCTAATGCATGGACTGTTGGTAGTACGTTAGCGATTGCTGGTTTTGAGTTGATGGGTCAATACTCACAAGCAGAAGATGCTACGAATGGTGTTGCTGGTACTGCTGGTCAAACTATTCTTACAAACTCAACGCTTGACAGTGTAACAATTCCTGGTACTGCTGGAACAGCTTCAGTTTCAACTGACTACTCACAATACATGGTTCAAGCTGGTTACCGTTTCGCTGGTACAACTTTAGTTTCAGCTAACTACGCTAATCTAAAAGATGACAACGCAACTAATGATGATTCAGTCGACAAAATCACTGTCGGTGTTTACCATGATGTAAACGCTAACCTTAAATTGGTTGCTGAATACACTAAAGTTGAAGACGATGCTTCTGCTGGTTTAGACCAAGACATCTTCGCTCTAGGTGGTTTCGTATTCTTCTAGGATACAAAACGCTTAAAGTCTCAAATCAGTTGATTTGATTCTTGAAGAAATTAAGAAAGCCTCAAACTTCGGATTGGGGCTTTTTTTTGCCTGGCATATGCTAAATTAAGAGACCGTATATGTTTAGTTGATTTTAAATTTGCAAAATGTCGGGTTGAAACCCGACCTACTTCTGATACATGACTATGTTAGTTGAATTTCTATCCAATAATGTCCGACATGAGTCCAATCTATCAATTTACTGATATACATTCTTACTCTTTAAACATTTAGGTCTTTTTATGTCATTACACTCAACTCAGTTGCCAGTATTTATCTCGACTATTATGCAAACTATCAATGACAATGCTGATGAAGTCGCTGAACTTGATCGTGCAATTGGTGATGGTGATCATGTAATTAATTTACAACGAGGATTACTGGCTTTAGAAAAAATAAAAGATGAATTATCTTCTCTTGAATGGTCGCCTGCCTTTATGAAAATAGGCATGACCTTAATGTCGACAATGGGCGGCGCGTCTGGCTCATTGTTCGGTACGTTGTTTATCAGTATGGCAAAAGCATCTAACAACAAAATTCTTGATCTTACTGTTTTTGCACAGGTATTTAATCAAGGAGTAGAAGCAGTAAAACAACGCGGTAAGGCAGATCTAGGTGAAAAAACAATGTTGGACACTTTGATTCCTGTGGCTAGTGCTTTAATGACTGATGCGGCAGATGATGTGAATATAGTTGTGGCATTAGACAATGCAAAAATGGCTGCACTTAACGGTATGCAATCTACTAAACAGATGATTGCCACTAAAGGTCGTGCGTCTTTTCTAGGCGATCGGGCGATTGGCCATATCGATGCTGGTGCTCGGACAAGTCAATTAATGATTTGTGTTATTGCTGATGTTTTGTTGCAAGAATTAACAACCCCAGCGTAAATTAGCAGTATGTACTGGCGCATCCCACAATTTTATTAGTTCTTCATCCAACAAGGTAAGCGTGATCGAACAGCCCTCCATATCTAATGAGGTTGTAAAATTGCCCACTAACGATCGCACCACTTTCACCTCTTTTTGTTGCAATAACTTGACAGCAATATCGAAAACTAAATACAACTCCATTAATGGCGTAGCGCCAAAGCCATTAACATGTAGCAATACTTTTTGACCTGATTTAGGTTGCAGATCTTCATCAATAGCTGCTACTAACTGTTTTACCATCTCGCTGGCACTTGCAAGTGTAATCGTTTCGCGGCCACGTTCGCCATGAATACCCACGCCCATTTCCATTTGATCGTCACCGATATCAAATGTAGGCTTGCCCAGTGCTGGAACGGTACAACTAGTTAGAGCAACACCCATTGTCGCGGTAGAATTATTTACTCGATCGCCAAGTGCTTTACATTCGGCCAAAGTTGCTCCTGCTTCTGCTGCGGCTCCAACAATTTTTTCAACAATAACGGTACCTGCTACACCACGACGTCCAGTGCTATGATCTTTAGGTAAAGATACGTCATCGCTCACCAAAATTGTTTCAAATGGATAATCTATCATTTCACCCGCAATTTCAAAGTTCATGACATCGCCCGCATAGTTTTTGACGATGAATAGTATGCCGCGACCATTTTCAACAGCTTCAGCTGCCGCAATCATTTGATCAGGAGTCGGTGATGTGAATATGTGACCAGGACAAGCTGCATCTAACATTCCAAGACCGACTAACCCAGTATGTAAAGGTTCATGACCAGAACCACCGCCTGATATTAAAGCTACTTTAGCGTTGTTATTAGATTTTTTTCGACGAATAAAAAACGGCTGACGATTAAAGTGGATGATGTCCTGATGTGCTAAGGCAAAGCCATTAAGACTTTCTTCTAATAAATTTTCAACGCTGTTCAGTATTTTCTTCATTTAACACTCCAGTCTTTGTTATTGTTTGATTTCGCAATGTTCGCGTGATCTGTTCAATATTTTCCAGTACCCATGTTGGTTTATAGTCGGATTCTGCAATATCCTGTTTTGTAGAAACACCAGTTAATACCATAATACTGCGCATTCCGGCGTTTATTGCCCCTAAAATATCAGTATTGAGACGGTCGCCGATCGCGATGGTATTCGTGTTATCTGTACCTAATAAAGCTAATGCTTGTTGATAAAGAATCGGTGCAGGTTTTCCAATACTAATTGGTTTGATTCCGGTTACTGCTTCAAGTGCCGCCAATACACCGCCATTACCCATGACCTCACCTAATTCTGTCGGTAATGTCGTATCAGAATTTGTCGCAAAAAATTGCGCACCTGCATTAATATTTAAGGTGGCAGTTGCAAGTTTGTCCCAGGTAAGCTGTCGGTCCAATCCAGAGACAACCAGATCAGCACCTTGATCAAAAATACCTTTAGCTGGCTGGTTAACTTGATAGAGATCTGTTAAGGTAAAGCCTAGTTCGACAAGAGGCTGTCGTAAACCATCTTCACCGATAACAAACACACGACGTTTGTCAGCAGGAAGATGCTGGATTAGGTAATGAGCTGTGGCCATACTTGAAGTGAGTATTTGACAATGGTCAATATCAACGCCCATCCCAGCTAGCTTGTCGACATATTGCTGTTGTGTAAGACTCGCATTATTTGTCGCTAATACAAAAGGAATGGCACTGCTTCTAAGCTCGGAAAAAAACTCAACCAAACCTTCAATTGGTTTATTTCCATGCCAGAGCACACCATCCATATCGATAATTAATCCAGCTAAATCATCAATTTTAATCATGATTACATCCGTAAGTTTGAGTAATAAATAATGCGCAACCGCCACGCAATTCGCTACAGCTTGGCATAATTCAATTATCTCTGTCTAGCTATAGCTAGATAGTTAACTTTGATTTGGCTATTTGTAAATTGACAATGATTAGCATTGTGTCTTATAGTCTGCCGGCGTATTTTTAGCGTAAAACAATTAATATTTAACCCTTAACCAGGAGCATGTCAACATGGCAAAAGCACTAATCCAAATGGCGCTAGATTCTCTAGATTTCGATGCAACAATCGCACTTGCTGAGCAAGTTGCACCTTATGTTGATATCTTGGAAATTGGCACACCTTGCATCAAGTACAATGGTCTTGAACTTGTAACTGCATTGAAAGCAAAATTCCCTAACAAATTACTTCTAGTTGATCTTAAAACAATGGATGCTGGTGAGTATGAATCAACACCTTTCTATGAAGCTGGTGCTGATATCTGTACTGTTTTGGGTGTTTCCGACAAAGCAACTATGGGCGGTGTAATTAAAGCTGCAAATGCTAATAATGCTGAAGCACAAATCGATTTAATCAGTGTTAAAGATAAAGCAGCCGTAGCAACTGCTGCTGCTGCAAACGGCGCTCAAATCATCGGTGTTCACACTGGTCTTGACGCTCAAGCAGCTGGCCAAACGCCTTTTGCTGATTTATCTCTTGTTGCTAGCCTAAACTTAGGTGTTCGCATCTCTGTTGCTGGTGGTATCAACAAAGATACTATTCAAAAAACTATTCAAGCAGGCGCAACTATCGTTGTTGTCGGCGCAGCAATCTACGGCGCAGCTTCTCCTGCAGAATCAGCTAAAGAATTACGTGCATTAGTTGATGCAGCGTAATCTAGACTTAGCGTATGTTCTAAATTTAGAATAGATAAGAGCGAGTGGCCTTCGACTAAGAGGTCACTCGTTTTTTATTATTTCGTACAATGTACAAGTGTAAATGTAGGCAAAAGCATAAAGCCTTAATAATAGGTCTTTGTGTTTAACTCTTCTGGGTTGCCACAGTTAACCTTAAAATAGTAATTAATTCATCGCTCTTCAAATCTAAGGTCGATAGAATTCCAAATTTAACAGGGGTATATCTTAATGAGTGAAAAAAGTTTAATGGCTACAATATGTGGTTTTTTTAGCGGTTTGTTTTCTTCTGACAATGCACACGTTGCATCATCAGTTTCAAATAGCAAAAATGAAAGCAAGAATAACGATAGTCTTACTGGCGTAGCACGTTACATTGCAAGTCAAGCAAATAAGAGTAATCAACTAACCGGTGTTGAAACTTATATCCGTAATAACAAAACAAGCGCACAATCTATCACAGGTGTCGAATCATTTATCCGTAACCAAGCCCATGCACAAAAAGTTACAAGTGTTGAAACATATATTCGTGATCTAGGTTAAACAAAGCTAAACCTAGGCTACACATTTACAATTTAATACTTCGAGATAACCGCTTCAGACAGGACTGACCGTCAGAATTTACGCGAAGGCTTGAAGTAATTAAAATGAACATAGTCTACTGTCTTGTTTAATTTATAAAGGAGATAGTGGGGATTTAAACTTTGAAATTAAAGGTACCATTCAAAAATGGCAAATTTACTTGATCAGCTAAAAAAAATGACCGTTGTTGTTGCCGATACTGGCGATATTGCAGCAATTGAAAAATTCACTCCTCGTGATGCAACAACCAATCCCTCACTAATTACTGCAGCAGCACAAATGCCGCAATATCAACCTATTGTTGATGATACTTTAAAAGGTGCTCGTAAAACTGCCGGAGTGGACGCTTCGTCTACTGATGTAGTTTCATTAGCATTTGACCGTTTAGCCGTTTCTTTCGGTTTAAAAATACTTGATATCGTACCGCACCGTGTGTCAACAGAAGTTGATGCTAGATTGTCATATGATACCGTTGCCACTATTGCTAAAGGTCGTGATTTAATTGCTCAGTATGAAGCCGCTGGTGTATCTCGTGAGCGTATATTAATCAAAATCGCAGCAACTTGGGAAGGTATTCAAGCAGCAGCAGTACTTGAAAAAGAAGGCATTCATACAAACCTAACCTTAGTATTTGGTTTGCATCAAGCGATTGCTTGTGCTGAAAATGGCATTACATTGATTTCACCTTTTGTTGGCCGTATCCTTGATTGGTACAAAAAAGACACAGGTACTGATTCATATGCGCCTGCTGAAGATCCAGGTGTTGTATCTGTTACTGCAATCTACAATTATTTCAAAAAATTCGGTTATAACACTGAAGTTATGGGTGCAAGTTTCCGTAACTTAGATGAAATTATTGAATTAGCGGGTGTTGATTTATTGACTATTTCTCCTGGGTTGCTTGATCAATTGCAATCAACTGAAGGTGAATTGCCACGTAAATTATCAACTGAACAAGCTTTAGCTTCTGATATCGCTAAAATTGATATGAACAAAACGACATTTGATTTAATGCATGCTGAAGATCGCATGGCAAATGAAAAATTATCAGAAGGTATTGATGGTTTTGCAAAAGCTTTAGAATCACTTGAAGAGTTACTCGCTAGCCGATTGGCTGAACTTGAAGCCTAACCGCTTAGGTTCAACTAATCCTTATCAGCTTAATTTTTTAATTGATTGAGCTGATATTTATCAGAAATGGCGTCGATTGACTTTGTCGCCATTTCTGAATATAGTCCCGAATCGCGTAATAAACGTGTGATAAATCAAACTAATACTTTAGGAGTATGTAACATGGCAGAAATCCAAATGGCTCTAGATTCTCTAGACTTCGACGCAACTATGGCTTTAGCAGAAGCAGTAGCACCATATGTTGATATCTTAGAAATTGGCACACCTTGTATCAAATACAATGGTGTTAAGCTTGTAAAAGCATTAAAAGCTGCGCATCCAACTAAAAAAATCTTAGTTGACCTTAAAACAATGGATGCGGGTGAATATGAATCAACACCTTTCTTCGAAGCAGGTGGCGACATCTGTACAGTTTTAGGCGCTGCTGATGCTGCAACAGTTAAAGGCGTTATCAAAGCTGCTATTGCTAACGGCGCTGAAGCTCAAGTTGATTTAATCAGTGTTGAAGATAAAGCTGCTGTAGCTAAAGAAGCAGCTGCTAATGGCGCTCAAATCATCGGTGTTCACACTGGTCTTGACGCCCAAGCTGCAGGTCAAACACCTTTTGCTGACTTAGCGTTAATCGCTGGTCTTGGCTTAGATGTTAAAATTTCTGTAGCTGGTGGTATTAACAAAACAACTATTCAAGACACAGTTCGCGCTGGTGCTTCAATTGTTGTTGTTGGTGCGGCTATTTACGGCGCAGCTTCTCCAGCAGAATCAGCTAAAGAGCTACGTGCTTTAGTTGACGCAGCATAAGGAAAAAATAAAATGCATCGTGATCTACTCTTAAATAAAATCACTAATATCCTTGGTTCTACTAATGATTCATACGAAGCTAAATTAGTTTCAATGTGTGATGATGCCAAACGCATCTTTATTACAGGCGCAGGTCGCTCAAAACTGGTTGGAAACTTCCTAGGGATGAGATTGATGCATAGTGGTTATAGCGTATACGTACAAGGTGAAGTCAGTACACCAAGCATCCGTGAAGGCGATTTATTAATTGTCATCTCAGGTTCTGGTGAAACAACTCAGCTTGTTTCATTTACTAACAAAGCTAAATCTGAAGGCGCAAAAGTGGTTTTGATCTGTTCAAAATCTAGCTCAACGATTGGTGATTTAGCAGATGAAACGATTCAAATAGGTAACGATGATAGTTTTGCCACAACTAAAGGCATGCCTATGGGTACCATGTTTGAATTATCAACATTGATTTTCTTGGAAGCTATTGTTTCTCATCTTATTCATGAGAAAGGAATAGCAGAAGAAGAAATGAAATATAGACATGCTAATATGGAATAATCACTTTTCCAAAAAGTAAGATAAAAAAACGAGTTGCCGCAAGGTTACTCGTTTTTTTTTGCCTCTAATTATTCAGTCTTCCATTCAAGTAATGGTTATTTATCATCATTATGCATAACTACAAGCAATCAATATAAGATTTATTTTAGGGTTGATATTTTGAAAATAGTTCGCAACTAAGCGCATGAATAAGTCTTACTATCTTTAATAATTGCTTGACCAACAGCTGCTCAACAAACAGTGAATAACATAGTTGTTTAGTAAACTTTCAATACTAAGATAGAGCTATTGTAGGCTTAGCTGTATAATGAAGTATTCA
>Ga0209512_1004236_pt1 | contig 12716 bp, 11 predicted proteins | sample frozenSSSSmetaG_FD_184142 | JGI IMG/M metagenome (GOLD analysis project Ga0209512, IMG submission 184142) | Glacier valley bacterial and archeal communities from Borup Fiord, Nunavut, Canada, to study Microbial Dark Matter (Phase II) -... | ecosystem: Environmental > Aquatic > Freshwater > Ice >... | reverse complement strand
CGCAGAGATGGCCGCAGCGCTCGAGGCGTGGGCAATCCTTCAGCCCGCGGCACAACTGCCCCCACGCGCGACCTAGTCCGCCGTGCCCGAACTACCCGAGGTGGAGGTTGTGCGCGCCGGGCTTGAGCCGGCCGTCACCGGCGCGCGCGCCGCATCCGTGACGGTGCTCGACGCACGGTCGCTGCGCCGTCACGACGGCCCGAGCGAAGACTTCATCGACCGGCTTACCGGCCGCTTGTTTCTCGCGCCGCGCCGACGGGGCAAGTTCCTGTGGATTCCGCTTGACGAAGATCGCCTGAATACGCCGGAAGCGCTCGTGGTGCATCTCGGCATGAGCGGTCAGGTGTTGCTGCGCGGGGCGGGCACGGATGACGCGCTCACCCGAATTCGCATCGACCTCGAGAATCCGGTTGCCGGGCTGCTGCGCCTCAATTTTGTCGACCAGCGGATCTTCGGTTCCATGTCGATCGACCGGCTCGTGCCGGCATCGGACTTCACGGACGACACCGTCCCTTCGCAGGTCGCGCACATAGCGCGCGATCCTCTCGACCCGCGCTTCGACGATTCTCGGTTCTTAGCGCGACTTGCAGCCAAGAACACGACGATCAAGCGCGCGCTGCTCGACCAGACGCTCGTGAGCGGCATCGGCAATATCTATGCCGATGAATCGCTCTGGGCCGCTCGGGTGCACTACGACCAGCCGACAGCCTCGATGAGCCGCCAGCGCGCGAGGTTACTGCTCCGCGAAGTCCGAATGGTGCTCACCCGAGCCCTCGCCGAGGGGGGCACGAGCTTTGATTCGCAATACCTCAACGTTAACGGCCAGTCTGGCTACTTCTCACACTCGCTCAACGCCTACGGCCAGCAGGGCAAACCGTGCCCGCGGTGCGGACGGCTGATCGTCCGCGAGCAGTTCATGAACCGCGGATCCCATTTCTGCGTTCATTGCCAACGGGTTCGCTGACCGGCTACTGCAGCTTCACCGCGAACACGGCACCACCCGCTGGGCGGTTGGAGGCGTGGATGGTTCCGCCGAGTCGGCCCACGAGTCGTGCCGCGATCGAGAGCCCGAGTCCTGTACCCACCGGTCGGATGTCGCGGTAACGCGCCCGCAGCACGCCGCGCTCGAACGCGACCGCGAGATCCTCGTCGCTGAGGCCGGGCCCGCCATCGAGCACTTCGATCACCGTCGCGGATCCCCTGCGATGCCACGCGATCTCGACTGCCGCGCCGGAAGGCGTCACGCGCATGGCGTTCTCGACGAGACCGTCGATCACTTGCCGGAGTCGGCGTGGGTCGGTTGCCACCGAGCCCTCGCCATCCTGAGTGACGATGAGAACCCCGAGGGTCGCTGCCCGCCCCAGCCAGGCCGAGGAAACCTCGCGCAACAGCGACGGAAGGTCCACGACACTCGGCGAGATGCTGAAGTCGTCGGCTTCGAGGCGCGCAAGTTCGAGCAGGTCACCAACGAAATTGTCAAGGCGCTCGGTCTCGGCCACGAGAGTGTTGCCGACCGTGGCGATTTGCTCAGCGGGAACGAGACCGTCGGCCATCGCTTCCGCATAGCCGCGCAAGGCAGTCAGCGGTGTGCGCAATTCGTGCGAAATTGAGAGCAAGAATTCGCGCTGCCGTGACTCGGAGCTCACGAGTGCCGCATCAAGAGTCTTTAGGGCGTCGGTCACGTCGGCGACCTCGGCAGTGCGGGTGTCGGGCATCGGCACTCCGCGTTCGCCTGCCGCGAGTCTGCGCGCGGCGGTTGCCGTAGCGGTGAGCGGTCTCGCCAGCAGCCGCGCGAGCACAGTGCCACCGATGAGAGCGAGGACGAGCCCGATCGCAAGCGCGATGAGCACCCGGCCGGACGCCGCGCCCACGGCGCCCGCGATGCTCGACTCGGGTAGGGCAAGCACCACGGCTCCGCCGTCTCGAGTGTTGCGTGCTTCGATGAGCACGGGTCCGGAAGTCCCCTGGCGAATGGTTGAGACCTTCTCGCCTTTCTTCAATCGCGCGAGTATCAGCTTGTCGACGTACTGCGCCGCGTCGCCCGTTACCGCACCGGTGGGTGACACGAAAGCCACGAGAGTCCCGTCGAGTGCGAGTTCGGCCCGATCACTGACCACCGCGGCGGTAGCGAGCTTCGGGATGCGGGTCAGCACTTCGGCTTGCGCCGCGAGTTGAGCCCGCGCGTTGTCCGCCGTCGAACTGCGCACGAACTGCAGCGCGAGGAGTCCGGTCGTGAGCACAGCAACGACGGCAACAAGCACGGTGACGAGCGTGATCCGCGATCGCAGCGTGTGACGCCGTTGCATCACGAGCCCGTCACGGAGTAGCCGATGCCGCGAGTGGTGCGTATCGGATTCGGCTCGCCGAGCTTGGCGCGCAGCTGCGCTACGTGCACGTCAACCGTCCGACCACCCGCGTAGTCCCCGTGACCCCACACGCTCGCGAGCAGCTGCTCGCGCGAAAACACCTGGCCGGGGGAGGACATGAGCTTGGCGAGCAGTTCGAACTCGGTTGTCGTGAGTGCGACATCCGCGCCGTTGCTCGTGACGAGTCTGCGCACCGGGTCGAGAGTTACCGTTGCCGTCTCGATCACACCGGGCACGGGCGGTCCGTCTTGGCGGCGCAGGAGCCCGCGCACTCGCGCGACGAGTTCGCGGGGCGAGAACGGTTTCGTCAGGTAATCATCTGCTCCGAGTTCGAGGCCGAGGATGCGGTCGACCTCGTCGTCGCGTGCGGTGACGAAAATGACGGGGGTCCAGTCGTCTGCCGCGCGCAGCGCACGACAGATCTCGATTCCGTCCATGGTTGGCAAGCCCACATCCAGAATCACGACGACGGGGCGCATGCTGCGGACGGCAGCGAGACCGGCCGCACCATCGCGCTCGACGTGAACGCCGTACCCCGCTTGACTGAGGTAGAGCCGCTCGATGTCGGCGATGGCGGGCTCATCTTCGATGACCAGTACCAGCCCGCGAGAAGCGTCCATGTGATCATTCAACTGCATCAGTTGGTCGAATTCCGTGTTGTGTGACCCTCCTTACATCCCCCAAACATCGTCCCTCGCGGCTACCACGGTGAGCCCACCGATTCGTCGGCACGCTTGTGTAGTGCACGCGCCATACGGCCTTGTATTGTGGCGGACGACTGGTACGCGATGGGTCGTTACCAGCCCGAGATCGCGTGCTGCGCCCCAGCAGCCCGCGCGAACCCCACGGCCTTGAGGAGCATCCCGAGCCGATGACCTCGGTCCTCGCGGAGCACGAGCGTCGCGTACTGGTCGACTGCCCGATTCGGTTGCGGCGCCACCGAGAGCTGCGTGAATCCGGCGAGGGTGCCGCTCGGGAGGTGCTTGACCGCGGCGAACAGGCGCTGTCGCGGGTTCATCCGCGTGTTGCGTTCGTCGAGTTCGATGACGCGCTCGACGGTCCCCACTTGCTCGGGTTCCTCGAGCCCGGCGGACGGAGCATCGGTACGCATGCGCGTCGCCATTCTTGCGAAGTCCGCCCGCCACTGTTCCGGGGTGGCCCCGACCCAGTACCGCATGGCGTAATCGCTACCGGCACGTCGCTCGGCGGGGACGGACCCGAACCCCGGGGGGAGTCGAGACGGGCGCCGGGGGCGGTCGCGATCGGAGTGTAGGTCAAGAGCTTGGTCTTGCCTTCTGCCCGGGCGAGCGCCTCAAGCTCGTCGGTCAGCGCCGTCCCGATGCCGATGCCGCGAAACTCGGGGAGCACTTCGGCAGAATCCATGCGGTGTCTGCGTCGTGGCCGATCTTGGTTTCGTAGAGGCCGCGAGCGATGATCCGACCATCGACACGCGCGACGATCATCCGGCGCGGCTCGTGCGGGTTGAGGAAGTTGGTCGCGTCGTCCACGGGCTCGGAGGCCGAGTTGGCGGTGCCGCACCCGAGCTCTTCGACGACGTTCGCTACCTCGATCGCGTCGATGAAATCGGCAGCATCGGGATCGTCGATCGTCGACGGCGTGACGATGGGTTCGATCGTGAAGCGGGGCGTGGCGGTGAACTTCCGGGTGGGAGCATGAGCCGCGATGAGCAGCCGGCCAGATTACAACTCGCCCGTCGGCGCGCACAGCACCGTGACCGAAGCGTTAGCTTTCTCCGTCCGCTATCTTGGAGCGATCACCACGGCGCGAAGGGCGGCGACTTGTATCTGAAGAGCCTGACCCTCAAGGGATTCAAGTCCTTCGCGCAGCCCACGACATTCGCCTTCGAGCAGGGCGTCACGTGCGTCGTGGGTCCGAATGGCTCCGGCAAGTCCAATGTCGTCGACGCGCTCGCGTGGGTCATGGGCGAGCAGGGCGCCAAGACGCTCCGCGGCGGCAAGATGGAAGACGTCATTTTCGCGGGGACGGCGACGAAGGGACCACTCGGGCGCGCCGAGGTAATCCTCACGATCGACAACTCCGATAGCGCACTCCCGATCGAGTACTCCGAAGTCACGATCAGCCGCACTCTGTTCCGCAGCGGCGGCAGCGAATACGCCATCAATGGCGAGCAGTGTCGCTTGCTCGACGTGCAGGAGCTCTTGAGCGACAGTGGGCTTGGCCGGGAGATGCACGTCATCGTCGGGCAGGGCCAGCTCGACGCGGTGCTGCACGCGAGCCCCGAAGACCGACGCGGATTCATCGAGGAGGCCGCGGGAATCCTCAAGCACCGCCGCCGCAAAGAGAAGACGATCCGCAAGCTCGATGCGATGCAGGCCAATCTCACTCGACTGAGCGACCTCGCCGGCGAGATTCGTCGCCAGCTCAAGCCCCTGGGCCACCAGGCCGAGATTGCGAAAGAGGCGGCCACAATCGCCGCGATCGTTCGGGATGCCCGGGCGCGCCTGCTGGCCGCAGACGTTGTCGAGCTGCGCTCCGCCATCACCGACTTCAGCCGGAGCGAGTCCGAGCGCAAAACCGAACGCATCGTCTTGCAGGAGCAGCTCGACCAGAACAAGCTCCGCGAGGCTCGGCTCGAACACGCTCAAGTCGGTGACGCGGTCGACATCGCTCGCCGCGTTGCGTTCGGACTCGAGAGCGCGCAAGAACGGCTCCGCGGGTTGTACACCCTCGCGAACCAGCGCCTTGCGCTGCTCGGTCAGCAGGGCGACGGCCCGTCGGCGGGGAGCTCCGTGTCTCGCGCTTCCGTGCAAGAAGCGCGCGACGAGGCCGATCGGCTCGCGGCGACAGTAGCCGAAGCCGAGGAGGTCGTGGGGGGTGCGGCAGCGGCATCCGCAACCGCGAAAGCCTCGCTCGACTCCCTCGACGAGGAGATTTCGGCGCAAAGTGCGCTCGTGTCGCGGCACGAACTCGAACTCGCCGGGCTTGCGGCGCGGGTGGATGTCGCGCGCTCAACCCTCGCGGCCGCTCGCGGTGAACTCCTCCGCCAACAAAACGCCCTTGAGCAGGCCGAACAGCGGCGGGATGCGGCGCGCGGCGAACTCGAATCGCTCGAAGCCGAGGTAACAGGCGGAGACGAGAACACGGCCGATCTCGACGCGGCGTACCGGTCTGATGAAGCTGCGGTCGCCGCGCTCGGGGCCGAGATCGAGGAGCTGCGAGACCAGGTGCACGCGGCCGAACGCGAGCGCGATTCGCTCGCGGCGCGCAACTCGGCCCTGTCTCTCGCGGTCGATCAGAAAGACGGATCGAGCGCGCTCGTGAGCGCGAAACTCAAGGGAATCCGCGGGCTCGTTGCCGAGCACGTCAAGGTTGAGCCCGGGTTTGAGGCAGCCATCGCCGCGGCGCTCGGGTCGCTTGCCGATGCCGTTCTGGCCGACGACAGCCGGGCGGCCTTCGCGGCGCTGGCCGAGTCCGCCGCGCAGGACTTCGGTCGGGTCGAGGTCATCGTTGCCGACAGCGCGTCGTCGACGACGCGCGCCATTGCCGGAGTGCGGGCGGCAACCGACGTCGTCGTTGCGCCCGCTGGCGTGCTCGGGCTGCTCGCCGACGTGTACATCGCCGACGACCTCAACGCCGCGCGGGCAGCGTACTCGTCAATCGGAGCGACCACCTTCGTTACGACCACGGGTGACGTGCTCACGCAATACGTGTTGCGCGGCGGGTCAGGCGCCAAACGCTCGCGTCTCGAACTCGTCGCAGAACGGGATACCGCGGCCGCGGGCCTCACGGTCGTCACGACCCAGCTCGAACGCACCGCGTTCGCGCTGGCCGAGAAACGCGGCGAGCTTGAATCCGCGAGTGCGACTGCCGCGGCCGCACTGGCCGCGCTGCGCGAGTACGACACCGCCCTCGCGGCACGTGCCGAGCAACTCGGTCGGGCGCGAATCCAGCTCGAGGCGGCGCACGCCGAGTGGTCGCGGCTCTCGCAGAGCCTCGACGTCACGGCCGACGCGGTGCGCGAAGCCGAGAGCGACGTCGAGCGCTCACACGGCGACCACGATGCCTTCCAGGCCATGCCGCGACCGATTCTCGACGCCTCCGCGCGCGAAGTGCTCGTCGCCGAACTCGAAACCGCGCGCGCTCGCGAGCTCGAGCTGAGAATCCAACTCGAGACGATCAGGGAGCGTGTGCGCGCCGAGCGCGCGCGCGCCGAATCGCTCGCGACGCGACTTGTGGCCGAACGGCACGCGGCCGAGGAGCTGGCTCGGCTCACCGTCATCCGACAATTACAGGTCGCGGCCGCAAACGCGGTGATCGCCGCGATGCCCGCGGTCTTGGACTCGGTCGATCGGTCGGTGTCGCAAGCGCGAGTCGAACTCGCGGCAGCCGAGTCCGAACGCGCTCAACAGAACGAGGAGCTGAGCACCCTCCGTCGCGAGGAGGGTTCGCTGCGCGAGCGGCTGTCTGCCGTGAGTGAAAACGTGCACTCTCTCGAGATGCAGCTTTACGAAAAGAAGCTCCAGTTGTCGACCCTGCTCGAGCGAGCGGGTGATGAGCTCGGACTCATCGAAGACGTCCTCGTCGCGGAGTACGGTCCCGAGGTGCCCGTGCCCGACGACGTCATGGCCGCACAGCAGACGATCGCGTCCGGCGAGCCCGAGGCCTCCGCGCCAACGAGCCACGCGTTCGTCCGCGCCGAACAGCAATCGCGACTCGCCACCGCAGAGCGCAAGCTCGCCCAGCTGGGTCGAGTCAACCCGCTCGCACTTGAGGAGTTCGAGGCGCTCGAACAGCGGCACAAGTTCCTCACCGAACAACTGACTGACCTCGCCAACACCCGCAAAGACCTGCTCACGATCATTGATGAGATCGACGAGAAAATGCAGGACATCTTCGGGAGCGCATTCGATGACACCAAGGCAGCATTCAACACGGTGTTCCCGATCCTTTTCCCGGGCGGCACCGGCAGCATTCACCTCACCGATCCCGAGAACATGCTCACAACGGGTATTGAGGTCACGGTCAAACCCGCGGGCAAGAAGATCGAGCGACTGAGCCTGCTCAGCGGCGGGGAGCGCTCGCTCGCCGCGGTCGCGCTGCTCATCGCGATCTTCAAGGCGCGCCCCAGCCCGTTCTACATCCTGGACGAGGTCGAGGCGGCCCTCGACGACGCCAACCTCGGTCGGTTGCTTACGATCTTCGAAGACTTGCGCCAGACATCCCAGCTCATCGTGATCACCCATCAGAAGCGGACCATGGAGATTGCGGATGCGCTATATGGCGTGAGCATGCGAGCGGACGGTATCAGTGCGGTAGTAGGCCAGCGCGTGTCGCAGGAGTCGAATATCGCCGCGAGCAGTGAGAAGATTTGATCATGAATCAGCTGCGGCTCCGCGACTATCAGCCCTCGGATATGGATGCCATCTTGCGACTCTGGGACGAGATTCGCGGCGAAGGCGTCGAGGCTGTGTACGCGCTCGCCGAAGTGCTCGCGTCGTGCGAGAAGGACCACGCGATCATCGCGGTCAACGGCGACGAGGTGCTCGGCGCCGCCGTCGCGAGGGCGGCACACGATCAAGGCTGGATCGTGTTCTTCGCGGTCACGCCCACGGCGCGCGGCCGCGGAATCGCGGGTTCCATGCTCGCCGCCCTCGAACAGCGGATGGCGCCGCAGGGCCTGACGAAGCTCTCGATCCTCGTTCCGGGCGAGCAGAACCAGTTCGGCGCTCTCACCAAGGCAGGTTTCCAGGACCGCGCCCACTTGAGCTACTTCGAGCGCGAGATTCCGGTCAAGCAACACGAGATGACCGTCTTGCGCGAACTCGGTGGGCGGATTCTTCCGCGTGACTTGTGGGGCTCGATCGCCGGCATGCAGGCCGAGAAGGAACTCCTCGAACGCAGGCTCGTCTTACCACTCTCCGACCCGACCCTCGCCGAGCAGTTTGGCGTGCAACCTCCGCGCTCGATCGTGCTCTTCGGTCCGCCCGGCACGGGCAAGACGACGTTCGCGAAGGCCGTCGCATCCCGACTGCAGTGGCCTTTCGTCGAGGTGTTCCCATCGCGCCTCGCGCACGGGCCGCAAGGCCTCGCGGGTGGTTTGCGCCAGACCTTCCTCGACATCGCCGAGCTGGATCACTGCGTCGTGTTCATCGACGAGGTCGAAGAGATCGCGGCCCAGCGCGGAGGCGAGCCGCCGTCCGCAATGCAGGGAGTGACGAATGAGTTGCTCAAGATCATCCCGGCGTTCCGTGATCGCCCCGGGCGCCTGCTCATTTGCGCGACGAACTTCATCCGCGCTCTGGATTCCGCGTTCCTGCGCCACGGGCGCTTTGATTATGTGATCCCGATCGGGTTGCCCGACGCCGTCGCTCGCGAGGCGATCTGGCGTCGGTACGTTCCGGATTCCGTCGACGGGACGGTCGATCTCGAGGCGATCGTGTCGAACACGGAAGGCTATTCGCCGGCCGATATCGAGTTCGCCGCGCGGAAGGCATCGCAGAGCGCGCTCGAGAAGGCCGTTTTCGGGCCGAAAGACTCCGGTATTGTCGGCCCGTCGACAGCCGACTATGTGTCGGCGATCTCCGAAACTCGCGCGACGGTGTCTGCCACGGCGACGACCGAGTTCGAGGAAGACATACAGGCACTCGCTCGGGTCTGACCCGCCGCTCGTGGCCTAGCCTTGAGCCATGGCAGCTCCGTGGTCACTTTCGAGTGCGCTCAAGGGCATGTTCACGCGCAAGACGATCGACGCCGACACGTGGGATGACCTCGAAGACGCCCTCATCGCGGCCGATTTCGGACCAGACATCACCGAAGCGATCATCGATGAGCTGCGGGCGAACGTCGCAAAGTACAAGACCACCGACCCCGCCGACCTCAAGCGCATGCTGCGCGAAACCCTCGAGGAACGCCTCTCCCGACTCGATCCCACCCTGCACCTGTCGGCGCGGCCCGCGGTCGTACTCGTCGTGGGCGTCAATGGAGTCGGCAAGACCACGACGATCGGCAAGTTCGCGAAGTTTCTGACGAACTACGGTCGCACGGTCGTCGTCGGGGCAGCGGACACCTTCCGCGCGGCTGCCGTCGAGCAACTCGCGACGTGGGCCGAGCGCGGGGGAGCCGCGATCGTCAAGCCGCAGGCGCAAGGCCAGGACCCGGCATCCGTCGCCTTTCAAACCGTCGAACGGGCGCTGCGCGAGGGCATCGAGATCGTCCTCATCGATACCGCCGGCCGGCTGCAGACCAAGAGCGGGCTCATGGATGAGCTCGGCAAGATCCGACGTGTGCTCGAGAAGCAGGTCGAGATCGCCGAAGTGCTACTCGTGCTCGACGCCACCACCGGTCAGAACGGGCTGTCGCAAGCCGAGGCCTTCATCGAGCACGCCGGTGTGACGGGACTCGTGATCACCAAGCTCGACGGGTCGGCAAAGGGCGGGTTCGTGCTCGCCGTACAGGAACGCACGGGAATCCCGATCAAGCTCGTGGGGCAAGGCGAAGGCATCAATGACCTGACCGGGTTCACGCCGCACGTGTTCGTACAGGGTTTGGTCGGGTAGGACCGAGCGGCCCTTACATTACCCCGGCCGGCGGGCCGCAATACGTCAGAATCTCTGCAGGCGAGGTGGAGGGCAGGTCGGGAAAACGGGCGTGCACGCCGTCAACATCGGCGGAAAATGTCATATCGGATTTGTCCATCCCGAGTGCGGTTCGGGCTTGTCTGCCAAGTTCAGGGCGCACCATTCCGACGGTGACGGCCATGGTGTGCAGCGCGGCGCGCGGTACATGCCGCGGGCCCCGCGAACGGCCGCGGCGCGCGATCACCATTCGTGCAAGCTCGTTCATCGTGAGGTTTGTTGGCCCGCCGATTTCCATCGTTTGTCCGCGGGTCGTCCGATCGATGGTGACGCGCTCGACTAAGGCTGCGACGTCGCGAACCGAGACGAAGTTGATTGGGTTCTTCCCGCGGCCGAAAACGATCGGACGGTTCGATCGCCCGGCAGTGCTGTCGAGAAGGTCAATCCACAACTCTAGAAAGGCCGTGCAGCGCACGATGGTGAACGGCACAGGGCTGGCAGTGAGGAGAGTCTCAGCGGCATGCTTCATCCTAAACAACTCGAAGGTGCTATCGGGAGCGGCTCCCACGACCGACATCAGCACCACCTCAGCGCCGATCGCACGGGCGGCTTCGATCAAGTGCGAGTTACCGTCCCTATCGATGGTCGCAGGCGACACGCCTCCTGGTCCGGCGAAACCCTGAACGGCCGATATCACGACATCCACGTTGGCCGCAGCCGCTGCGACACTCTCCGGATCGCGCACATCGCCCGTGACAACCTCGATGCGGTGACCCGCGAGGTGCACCGCACGCTTCGGGTCGCGGGTCATCACACGAACGTGAATCCCGCGAGACGCCAGGCCGCGGGAGACGAGAGTGCCGAGTCGGCCGGTACCTCCTGCGATCAGAACTCGTAAACTCACGTCAAAGTCCCCGGGTTGACCTGACGCCGTACTGACAGGTCGACATCCGCGCCTGCCGTTTCCACCGGTTCCAGAAAAAAACGAGCGGACGCGATTAACTCACCGACGACGGTAAAGATGATGACCCCTCGCATCAGATGTGGGGTGCCGTCGGGCCGGGTGCCGCGGTGCTCCCACTCTGTCCACTCCGAGTCTCCGGCGGTCGCCGACGCGACAATCTCTGTCGACACGTCAGGTACCGCAGTGAAAATCTGTGTCCAGTTGAGACGAACCTGCTCGTTACCGACGAAGCTGCGCGCCGGATGCGTTGGAGTGTCATTGCGGTAGTTGGACGCGAAGCAGGCGACTATCGCTTCTATGTCGTGGGCGTTGGTCGCGTCCCGCAACCGGTGAACCGCCGTACTCGGTCGTGTGGTGCTCACAGGCAGGGACATGACGCCTCCGATCTGAGACCGGTACTAGGGCAGCCAAAGCCCCGATCGGGCTCGCGCTGCTTGACCGTCTTATTTATTCCAGTAGACTAGATTCAATCTACAACTATGGAGGTAATAGTGGATGCTGTCAAGCCGCGACGCTACGACGCGAGCGGACGGCGGGTACAGGCGCGACTCAACCGCGAAGGGATCGTGGCCGCCGCACGGCAACGATTCCTTTCAGAGGGGTTCAGCGCGACGACGCTTACGGCGATCGCTACCGATGCTGGCGCGTCGGTCGACACGATCTACAAATCCTTTGGGGGAAAAGCCGGGCTGTTGCGTGAAGTGTGTCAGGTTGCCCTCAAGGGTGAAGACCCGGTCCCCGCCGAGGATCGTTCGAATGCGCTCCAGGCGAGCGAAGCCGACCCCCGTGAGGTGCTGCGCGGGCTCGGTGCGCTCACTGCTGAAGTCGCACCGCGGATCGCCCCCCTGCTCCTAATGCTGGCCGCGGCGGCTGAGACCGATGCAGCGATGGCCCAATTGCGCGCAGAGTTCGACGCGTCACGGCTATCCCGGATGAACCATATAGCTCAAACTCTGGCGAGCAAGACAAATTTGCGCCCAGGAGTATCTAGTGCGCAGGCCGCGGAGATCATGTGGGTCTACAGCTCTCCAGAGCTCTACGGACTTCTCGTGCTCACTCGCGGTTGGCGACCCGAGCGATTCGGCGAGTTCGTTGGTGAGTCGCTCAACAATGCATTGCTGGGCCAACAGCACGCTGAAACCCATGCTCAGCCAAACTGTCGCATCTAACGTCAGGCACAGGTGGCGGGCCGGAGCCCCCAGAATATCGCTATTAGACCTACCACAGCAGCCGCGGAGAGCGAAGATCCCGAGGCGAGGAAGGGGAAGGCATCAATGACCTGACCGGGTTCACGCCGCACGTTTTTGTGCAGAGTTTGGTCGGGTAGGACCGGGCGGCCCTTCACCCATGCGACCATTCACCGCGCGCCTACGGTGGTCGCGATGTCGTTGGAGATCAGGATTGCGAGCTGCAGGGCCTCGGGACTCCCTGGCTGCACCAACGGTGATCACGCTCGACCGCCGGAGCGTCCAATGGTCTGAGAACCCCGTGTCCCCAATCACTGTGCGGTAATTGTTAACGATGCGGCCGTCAAACGAAAAGATCAGCGCGTCGGCAGTCTCGCGCACTCCGTACCCCCACGTTCGAATGTCCGCGGCGAACGAGTCGTAGCTGCGTTCATCAACAGCCGCCAACAAGATCTCGACCCCTGAATCAGGCGACCGTTCTTCGGCGGCAAGGTCGTTCGCGAGTGCGGATTGGACATACAGTTCAGTTAGGCGCCCACTCAGTGCCTGATCCCCCGGCCCCGGGACCTCGCGCAGTCCATCGTTTGCCGAAGGTCCGCATGGCGTCCAACGTCCAGCACGGGGTCAATCGCTCGCGCCCGTC
>Ga0209512_1004234_pt1 | contig 12726 bp, 7 predicted proteins | sample frozenSSSSmetaG_FD_184142 | JGI IMG/M metagenome (GOLD analysis project Ga0209512, IMG submission 184142) | Glacier valley bacterial and archeal communities from Borup Fiord, Nunavut, Canada, to study Microbial Dark Matter (Phase II) -... | ecosystem: Environmental > Aquatic > Freshwater > Ice >... | reverse complement strand
GGGATGCGATCGCGGCTAAACCCCCACAAGCACTAGAAAAATGGCTGACTCCAGAGTCATTAAACGAGATTAGAGAGCAGTGGAAGCTGGCAGATTGCCCCGAGTCCCAGGCGGCGTTGAGACAAGTGATCCCGATCGAAGTTTTAGAGCGAGCGATCGCATAGAAATCAAGCGGTATATCGCCCTCTAAAGTTACCTCTGAGCCTGAATCTGACTACCCCATCAATGGGGGATGGATTCATACACTCTTTTGCTGGTCATCCTCAAAGGCTGCCATCATGCTGCGTTTGTGGAACTCATTGACGGGAGCAACCTTTTTCTCTCTCTCTTGCTGGTCGTAGATTTTTGACTGCATCTCGCGAGAATGACGCATTCTCGCTGCGGCTGCTTCTAGCTCTGCCTCGGTTGCCTCTGAGTCTTTGAGGTAGGTGACATACATCTTTCGTAGCTCTTTGGGTGTAACTGGAACGCCTGTATGTTTGAAGAATGCTTCTCTGACCCTCTCGTACATAGAGTGAGCATCCAAGAGCTTGCCGCCATCAGTAGTCAGCAAACATTTGTGAGCTGGCTTGAAAACGGCGCGGTATTGGTTGAGCCATAAGTCAAGGTAGTAGTACAAGGTTTTGCCGTCCGCTAGAAAACCTTCAGGAGTATCGGGCAAATTATCCCAGGATTCTCCATAGGTGTTCCCAGTCTTGGTATCGACAGGGAGCAGATGCAAGAGCCATTCAGCCTCAGCTGGGTTCTTCATCTGTGCTGCGGGCGTAAACTTTCCGTTTATCTCTTGACCGAACATAAGGGTTCGACCGACTTCCAGTTCACAGACTGTCCGGCTTCGGTCTGGAGGGCTTGCCATGAACAGCAGCAAGATGAGAAGCCTCCGGATGCACTGTGCAATGGCTATTTCAGTCCGTGGTCTGCCATCGCAAGGTCGCGTCCTTAAATCTGCCTCTTTCTGAACTGCTCTGAGGACTTTAAGAGCGTCCTCCCAAGGGATACTTTTTTCAGAGTGAGGTACAGCTTGGGGAGTGCTTTTCGCTAATTTGGAGTGTTCTTTATGAAGCTCTCGAAGTTTTTTGATGACGATGATATCGCCGAAGATTTTCTTTTCTTCCGTTTCATGGCGGTACAAAAACTTGGCAACATTGATGAATGCTGTTAATGCAATAGTATCGGTGCCTGGGTGATTCCCTCTCCAAGTTAGATATTCTTTAATGCGCTCCACTGTTTTGTCTGCTAAACCCTTAGCTATCTCCTCAAAAGTGAATTTGGCATCAGCATAGCGCGCTCTGTTGACCATGCCCTTATCCTTACCTCTTGTTTTGAGGTAGTCTTCCACCCGTACCTTCACACGGCTGAAGTGAACAACATCATCTAAGCTCAAAGTCTCCAGAGGTATCCCTTTCTCCCAGTGGAGCCAACCTAGTATAAACTTGATCTGTTGCAAGTCCTTTTTGATCGTGGGTGGTCGTCTTTCTTTACTGAGGTACGCTACCCAGTCATTCAACTGTTCTTGCAGTTCGCTGTTGATGTAATCCCCTGGACGCGACCCTAACGTATAGGCTTCACGGCATGGTGTGCCTTTGAGTCTAATGTTATGTGCCCTTTGACGTGCTTTCCTCTTCGGGGCTTTGATTCTAAAGGGTGCTTCACCATCTGTCTGTGCCGTCTTACCTTCAGACTCGATGCTGTCAAGGTATCCTTGCGTTTCTGCCCATGACACCATTTTGTTTAGGGGAGAACGGTTTCTTCGCCTGTGGCTCTTATCAATTTGTAGATGTTCAAAGACTGCCTCTTGCACTAGAAGCGCTTCCTTGAACTGTAAGGCCGTTACTTGGCTTAGAAAGGCTAAACCTTCTGTCATCTGATCAGTCGTACACTTTGCGCCAGAAGGATAGACGTTTGACCACCCCGGCACTGTGAAGCGAACTAGGGCGGTTTTAGCGGTGCCTAGCTCTGCTGTCTTACCTTCGTCTCGCAAATATTTAGAATAAGCGTTAAAAATATCTGCGGCTGTGACCGTCTTAAATAGGTTCAAGTTAGTTGTCATGTTATCTAGTTAACGTGCGTAAACAAAAGATAAGCTATGCTTATGTTCACAAAAAGCCAATTATTAGGATTATAAGACAAAACTGTACTTAATACCACAACTTCTAAAAAAAGCTATGGTATTAAGTACAACCCTCTCTCCAATCCTAAAAAACCTATAACTGTCTTCACTAAAGATTTTCAAGGATTAATTCAAATATTTAGAACCTTAATTGTCTAAAATAACCGTCTAAAATATCTTAGACGCTCTTTTTAGGGCTAAAATCCGCTAGTTAACGCGCATAAGCAAACCTGATTGATAGCAGGCTTTACAGCGACTCAAAAGTTCGGCTGCATACTTGTTTTGGCAAAGGTTGAGGCTTTTGCCTCAATTTCTGTTAACGTGCAGTAACTAAACCCTATGCCAAAGAAGCCTGAGCCAAAAAAGGACAAGCCAATCACGCAACGGAAAAGTAGTCACAAGGGCAAGGAGTGTCGTCGCGGTAAGGCTGTGATCTACGACGAGGTGAAGAAATCAATCAATCTAAGCCTGACCCCAACAGCGATCGCGCGGCTTGAAGATCAGGCAGTTCTTCAACAGTGCAGCCGGAGTGAAGTGGTTGAACGCTGGATTCGCGCTACCTTGATGGCTCATGACTCGCCTGTATAAAGGCGATGGCAAGACGGATCTGCTGTGGCGGAACACGGGGAATAATCAGCTTGCGGTTTGGGAGTTGGATGGCACGCAACTGCAACCCGGCACTGATTTCCCCTCCGATCAGCGTTCCCGTAGCTTTTGGTTCAAAAACAGCTCTAAGCCTGAAAGCCTCTCTAGGCTTGAATTGCGATAGTTGGTTTCTCAATTTGCCTAAAGCCAGAAACCGCTGAATGCATCAGGTTTCCAAATATCTTGATTAGGCCTGGTTCTCTGTTCAGGCAGCAGAAGTCCATCGAGAGAACAAGGGTTTCAGCCATCACGGGCAACGGACGAATCAGGGTTTGACCGATTTGTAGTGCGATGTAACAGTCCAAAACTAAGCCCGTCTTGTAGTATGGGCGAAAATCCACTTAAGCCAACCCGGCTACCGACATAAAGCGGGACAGATTGAACGAAGCTTTAAGCTTTGAAGGATCTACTGTCTCGGCTTAAATTGGTAGCCTATCCAAACAATGAGACGGGAATTCAGGCGTTAGTTCAGCGACTTCTTGAGGTGGTACCGGAACTCGTCGTGTTAGAGGCTACCGGTAAATTACATCTTGATGTTGCCACAGCGATCGCTAAAACCGAGATCAAAGTAGCGGTGATCAATCCTCGACAAGTTCGAGACTTCGCCAGGGCAGCAGGGAAACTTGCTAAAACGGATGCCCTTTGGATAAGAGACGGTTTCTCCGATGGGACGAAGATGGACATCTAACTGCTTTTTGGAGACATCAATTCCAACCCATACTTTATTCATAGCACCCTTGGTTAAAAGAACATCCCTCACACTCGCGCTTGCATGATTCGGGCTACGACACCCAGGCAACTGTTCGAGTTTGCGATTGGCTGGGTGGTGACCCTTGCTAAGCTCGGCTTCTCAGAACCTGCGTTGTTTCGGTCTACCACCCTCTTCTAAAATACAAGCGTTGTTTTTGGTCCATTTGCTACGGGAACGCCGATAACGGGAGTACATGGGTCAGGAATCGTGAACCGAGTGGAATCAGGACGATGATTCTACCTTTGGGTTAAGTTGACAATGCCCCAATTTCCCATTTTTCCCCATTTTTAGCTGCGTGATCGTGGCTTCGAGTTCAGATATGCGATTGATAGCACTCTCTAGCAACTGGTTGCGGGTTTTCAAATTGTCGAACATTTGTAGGTCTGAGGTCAGAGTTTCGAGATCGAAGCTCGATTGGTCGAGTTCAGAGGTTGGAAAGTAGGGATTGGAAGGCGGCAGAACACCCCTACTCTTCAACCAATGCTCGAAACTTCTCATCTTCCCGAATGCTATCAAAGTCGGAATCGTTTTTTGCTTCTTCCCGCAACTTTGAATCTAAATTAATTGCCTGTTGCAAGCTCTCAATTGCTGTTTGACCCTCTTCTTTTAAACTATGCAGAGAAGCTTTGCCGTAGTAGCCAGCAGCCTCGTTTGGGTTAAGTCTAATTGTTTCGTCTATGAGTCTGATCGCTTCATCAAAGTCGGCGATCGCCGCAGGTAGGTGTCCTAACTTTTTATGGACACTGCCCCGATAGTAGTAGCCAGCAGCCTCGTTTGGGGCGAGACTGATGACTTGGGTATAGTCTGCGATCGCTCCCTCCCAATTCTTTAGCTCTCCACGGGCATTGCCTCGGTTGTTGTAGGCAAGAGCATATTCGGGGTTGAGTTCGATCGCTTGGGTATAGTCTGCGATCGCTCCCTCCAGGTCATTTGCAGCTTTACGGGCAATTCCCCGGTTGTAGTAGGCAGAAGCATATTCGGGGTTGAGTTCGATTGCTTTGTCATAATCGGTGATCGCTCCCTCCAGGTCATTTGCAGCTTTACGGACACTGCCTCGGTTGTAGTAGGCAGAAGCATATTCGGGATTGAGTTCGATTGCTTTGTCATAATCGGTGATCGCTCCCGCTAGGTCGTTTGCAGCTTTACGGGCATTGCCCCGACACCAGTAGGCAGAAGCATCGTCGGGTTTGAGGCTGATGGCCATGTCATAGTCTGCGATCGCTCCCGCTAGGTCGTTTGCAGCTTCACGGGCAATGCCTCGGTTGTAGTAGGCAGAAGCATATTCGGGGTTGAGTTCGATCGCTTGGGTATAATCGATGATCGCTCCCGCTAGGTCGTTTGCAGCTTCACGGGCATTGCCCCGACACCAGTAGGCAGAAGCATCGTCGGGTTTGAGGCTGATGGCCATGTCATAGTCTGCGATCGCTCCCGCTAGGTCGTTTGCAGCTTCACGGGCATTGCCCCGACACCAGTAGCCATAAGCATCGTCGGGTTTGAGGCTGATGGCCATGTCATAGTCTGCGATCGCTCCCGCTAGGTCGTTTGCAGCTTCACGGACATTGCCTCGGTTGTAGTAGGCAGAAGCATCGTCGGGTTTGAGGCTGATGGTCATGTCATAGTCTGCGATCGCTCCCGCTAGGTCGTTTGCAGCTTCACGGACATTGCCTCGGTTGTAGTAGGCAGGAGCATCGTCGGGTTTGAGTTCGATTGCTTTGTCATAATCAGCGATCGCTCCCTCCCAATTCTTTAGCTTTCCACGGGCAATGCCCCGGTTGTTGTAGTAAGCAGAAGCATCGTCAGGTTTAAGTCTAATGGCTGCATCATAGTCCGTGATCGCTCCTGTCAAGTCGTTTGCAGCTTCACGGGCAATGCCCCGGTTGTTATAGTAAGCAGCAGCATCGTCAGGTTTAAGTCTAATGGCTGCATCATAGTCCGTGATCGCTCCCGTCAGGTCGTTTGCAGCTTCACGGGCATTGCCCCGGTCGTAGTAAGCATTAGCATGGTCGGGGTTGAGTCTGATGGCTTCGCTGAAATCTGCGATTGCCTCTTCGTACTGTTTGAGCGCAACCATACCATAGCCGACTTCCTGGAAGAGCTTGCTATTGAATTCTCGATCATCGGCGGTGACAAGTTTGTTAGCCTCGTCTCTAGCTTTAAGGAGCCAGTCCCGTCCTTCCTCAGGGGAAGTACAGCGGTTAGCCGTCAAGAGAAGTGCCAAAAATCTCGCTAAACCCTCTAACTGTTCAATCTGGCTGAAACAGACTTGCACAGACTGGTCAACTGCCAACCTAGAAAGCCCAGATTTCTGCAACGTTTGATTGTTAATTTTGTCTGAACCCAGCACAGCAAAACTAAACTCCACCGCAGGTCTAATTTGGGTTAAAAACTTGCGGCTAGCGTAAGGTAATAGGGTGTCCTTTAGATCTGCCTCGGCGGTGATGGCTCTTAGCACCTCTTTGACCACATCGGTTTGCAAGTACAGTCCTTCAAAGAAATGGGAAAGAAATTGCAATTGGCAGTCAGCCTGACGGCTAAACAAAAGATGATAAATGAACCGGATTCTATTTCTTACCCAATCCGGATTTTCGTACTTCATCGTTACAGGGCTGCTGTCTGAAACTTCCCAGTCCGATTTTTTCTTGAAATAGGCTGCCAGTGAAGTATGAATCTCAGCCGCCGATTCTCCTTCATCTTCCTGCCATAGTAGTTGTTGCAGCCCCGCCCGTGCCGCACTATTCAGTCGATACCGCTCTTCAATAGGTTCTACAAACGATTGCTGCTTCAACCACTCAAACCAGGTTGGATAACCATTCAAAGGGGGAAAGTCCAGCTTCTGTGCTTCCATCATGTGTTGAATCAGCTTGGGGTAAAAGCCATAACAGCAGGCTGCAAACTGGGTCACTTGTCTCACTTGCTGCTTTTTCACCGGGTCTAGATTTAGCCCCTGCAAGATCAGGTCAGCAACATTGCGGCTACTCCGCAACTCACGAATGATTTGACTAATCGCCTGTTGGTCAATCTTGGGTGCGTCTTGTAGCTTTTGCCGCACGAGATCCAGTGAATAGGGTAAGCCTTTGGTGAACTGATGAATGGCTGTGATGTCATTCAGTTCGGTAACACCGATCGGCTTCAAATAGGCTTGGGTTTGGGCTAGCTCAAAGGGTTCCAACCGTAATTCTTCAACCAGGCGATTGTGGTCTGTTTTAAAGCGCTCCCAATCTCCACCTTGCACTCTAAAGAGAGATTGTCGGGACGACACCACAAAGCGAACAGCAGCGGGTGGAATAACAGGGTTTTTCAACAGTTGTACCAGCCAACTATCGACATCAGGTGTTACACCCTCATAGGTATCGAGCAACAGCAAGATAGGGTACCTGCTTGACCACTCCTTTAAAGTCGTTGCAAACGATAGAGATAGGTTGGGAACCGGATCGAGGATTAATTCCTGTAGTTTTCGGTTGTTCTGGGTTGTCTGATGTTGTTGCACAAGGCTTTGAATCCGATCCCGCTCTGTTAACCCTGCTTTTGCAACATCAACAACCGTATCGAGTGCAGTTTTCATGCCCTCATTCGCCAGACCACCCATCCCCGGCACAGGCACAGCTAACTGCATAGCGAGACCGACTCCTCCAGCCAGCAATTTCTTTACCAGGCTAATTTGCTCTTCGCTGACCTTGCCCTTCTCCTGGATGGGCTGAGTTTGCAACTTGTTAACCGTATCAAAATACTTTTCGTACTGAGCGAGGAAGTCATCCTTCTGCGCTGAGTTTGGGGTGGATGACTGAGGGATCAGCTTTTTTATCAAGTCATCTTTTGCCAGGTCATCATACAGTTGTTTCATCAGCTTAATCGGGTCTTTGACCCCTTCGATTAACCCGAAGGATGCCTGAACCACCACAACGGGTTGCGCCTTTTTCCCACCACTCTCATTTTGAGGGGCAGCAGGCGGAAGTGGACGTGTCGTCACTTCTTCAGGTTCATCATGCAGCCAGCCCCACCAGCCCCCACGCTTCTTTACAGGCTGAGCGGGTAGAACTAGACTTGCAGCCCCCTCTGAGCTTCCCCGCTGGTTCTCGTAGGTTTGCCTAATCTCCTGTAACAGAGACGATTTGCCGACACCCACCTCTCCCCAAACATGAAACAGTAAGGGACTCTTCTCAGGTTGTTTGAGTGCTGTATCTATGTTCTGAAGGAATTCTTCAGCATGAGGGCGAGAAATATAGAAAGCTTGAGCACTCATTTGAATCTGTCAACATCTTTTCTAAGACTTTACTCCCTAACTCCAGGGCGAGCAGCGATGTAACGGTTATTGAACAACTGGTTGGGGGTTTTGCTGAAAAGTTGATGTGAGCTATTGAGCAGCAAGGTTGAACTGAGCTTTCAAAGGAAAAGAACGATCAATTTAGATCGTTCCCCTGTCCCTTTTGCCAATCTTCCCGATTTCAAGGCATGGCAATTCTGAGTCTCTCTGTCCGAGACCTATAGGGGGTTGAGCCGACATACGGGCAAAAAAGTGCAAGATAGGCTTGAAACTCTCTCTCTACAAGGGCTTCAGCTATTACAACATTGAGCTGTATCCTTGAAACTCTTGAGTAGTACAGGTTTGGACTACTTTTGGACTAAGCGACAGCCAAAAAACGATAGTACACCTTCTCTTTTGGTGCTGTCTTAACGGCTGAAACCCTTATTCTTCCGTTGAACTTCTGCACTCGCCGGCAGAAGTCCCAGTGCTGAGCCTCACTTCGATCGATTCTCTGAAACTTAACCTGGATAAGGCTTTACAGCCTATCTTGCACTTTTTTGCCCGTATGTCGGCTCAACCCCATCTAAGGCAACGATCGCCAAGTGGGTGACACTTCTGCAAACCCAAGTCACGCAATGGCTAACGGAAGGGGTGCCAATGGCTGAGATTCGCGATCGCATTCCTACTTTGTACGAGCGGCTGAACGGGGATGAGTTAGCTAAAGCTTTATCCCAGGGAATCCAGTTGGGGTACTTGGGTGGGCTGGGTGAGGAAGAGGAAGGGTAGAATAAGATTGCGAGCGATCGTAGCTCCCTTGCTTTAGTAGGTCAGCAGGCAGTTGATGGTTGCGGGTGCAGCATACTGAAGCCTAGAATATAGCAACTCGAACCCGCTTAAATCTCATGGGGCTAGCGAGAGTCGGAAGTGCCGACTAATGGATACTTAAAAACCCATCCTAAAAGGCTTGATCAACCTTAACGAGGTTTTCCCCCGGTGCAAATCCGGCGTTTGCTCCCCCATTAATCATTACTTTTCCCCCACAGACACACAAGACTCTTCAGAACTCCATTGCGAACGATTGGGCGCTGGGTCGAACTCAACGCCGTGCTGCTTAAGGTTATCGGTAATGTCCGTGTGCTGCTTATAAATGTCGTTGCTCTTCCAAACTTTTATGCCAAATGTGCGATCTTCAATCTTGACCGTCACCACTTGATAGTGAAAGGAGTCAATCGTCCTACTTTCCTCTCCAACGATCGTCCACGAGGGAGCGCTTTTGATTAAACTTTTATCGGCGGCACCAGAAACACACAGCAATTTATTCTGCTCTGCCAGGTTGCCAGCTTGAACGGCTTTCAGGTATCGCTCGACAACGCTCGTAGGCTTGGGCGAACAGGCGACTAGCAGGAGTAGCGGGAGAAGCATTAGTTTTTTCATTCTTTGACTAGAGAAGATTATTGATTCAACCTTACTTGTTTCAAGAGAAAAGCCCGGATCTTTACACAAACAAAACGCCATAGTCGGATATAACTGAGGCGTTTTTGTATGTTGTAAGACACCACGCATTACGCAATCTGAAGGCGTTTGATGATGCTCCTAACGGTTGTGTGCTGCCAGTGACCACCGCGATTAGTTGAATAGTTGCCATCGTTCAGGAAGTCAGCGATCGCCCGTCTTGAATAGCTGGGTAGTTATGAATCGATTGAGTCTGTGCTGATGCAATATCTCAATCTAGAAGCAGAATGAAGCGACTTAAAAAGATTGAAGGCGAGCAACTAGGGGTATGGCAGCGATGTCCTACTCAACTGCATCTCAATCCATAGGTAAGTTAAAAATCAGAGAGCAAAGACAAATTCTTGAGAAACTCAGCATCATCCACGGTACTCGATTCTTCTGACACAATTAATCTGTTAAGTGAAATGACGTTAATTTTTTTCTTCTCATGTAAAGCAAAAAATGGTTCGGCAAGGGCGCGTCTATATTCTTCCGATCTCCCTTTCGATCCATCAAGAGTATGAGCAGAATTACATGCAGCAAAGAGTGAGTGTGAAAACCAGTCTGCCAGAATTAACCCTGGGTGCACTTTCGCAGGATAATTGCTCCCATCAAAAGTTGTAAATCTATCCATATTAGCAACCTGAAAATCAACACTAAACTTTGTTTGAGTTTCTTCCCATAATTGAGATAATTCTGGATGGTAGCTAATAAGTTGCAACAATTTCATGGCAGTACTTGGGGCGGAAGGCAAAAGATCGAGAATGATCGATACCTGACTTTCGTTAATTTGTCTAGCCCAAATCGCAGTTCGTAGTCCCATAAAAACGAGTGATGCTGCATACCAAGGCATGACAAGACTGACATTACGACCTAGCTTCTCCTTTCCAACACGAATTCGCTTTTCATTAACTGGTTTCACAACACCTTTAGGAAGAATGCTGAGAAACTTTTCACCATATCGAGCAACTTCTGAAGAGTGTGCACAAGTTGCTATTCCAAAAACTTCTAGAGCGTCGTTACGAATTTGTTGTGCGAGATTTTGCGCTATCTCAGGACGATCCCTTGTTGGAACGTCTTTGTATTGTTTTAGACCAGGTACTCCTAATCGATCAACACTGATAATTCCAACAAGACACATAACTAACTCCGGGTTAGGCACTACTTGCTCATCTGGCATACCATCAATGAACAAAGTAAGCCCATTTTTTTCATAAACTGGCATAGTTAGCTCCTCGGAAATTCACAACTATCATCAATTTTAGCAATTAGTTTTAATGTACTAAAACATTCTATTCTCATGATTTATTCAATGCCTCAAAGGTAGACAGAGAAGTAGTTTCAAAACTCTTGTGGCGGCTCACGATACGCTCGCTACTTTATCCCCTGATAGATAGCGAGATATTTAGCTATCGCCAAGCGAAGGTTTGACTCATCAAAGGCTGTGTTGAGTCTTTCAGCAGCTTCATGCTCTTTTCGCTTTTGCTCGGAGATCTGAGGAGATGGCTTTGCTGTCTCAATAGGACTAGGCTCAACCGTTGGGCTAACTGAGGATTCAGGGCTTGCGATCACGGCTGGCGAGGCTTCCACCTGTTTGGGGGCTTTAGAACAGCCCGAAAGCGCGATCACCAATGCAATTACCAGAAGTTTTTTCATTTTTACCGTCTGCCTAATAACGCAACAAAAATACCAAAGACGACAGCGATCTCAAACGAGGCGAACCCTGCTAGCAAAATCCCTATCGCCACTTGGTCAGCCATACGAAACGTCTTCTTATCCTTCAGATCAGCACGTATCCCAATCAGTTCATTTCTCACCCCTTCAAGCTCGGTTCAGACGGCTTGTAGTTCCATCACAGCAGGATTTTGTTGCGGGTTGTTAGATCTTGCAGGTAGCTTTGCATTCACTGAGTTAACCGGAGAGACTTTCTGATCCAAACTATCTTCTTCGGTATAGAAAAACCGGATCTTTACCAAAACAAGACACCTCAACCCCATCTCTGGTTAAGGTGTTTCTATTTCTTGGCAGCTATAAAACAATCATTTATAAGAAAGGGGCGTTTCTTATAAAAAGCACCCCTAACCAATTGGCTAGGGGTGTTACTTTCATATTTTTGATAAAGCCTCTGGAGATGATCTATCCCTTCTGTAGAAGGGAGAAGCCATACCCCAAATACGAGAAAATAATCGAGACAAAAATTATGGGTTTCAAATTTCGCAAGTCTATTAAAATTGGCGCGGCTCGGATTAACTTTTCTAAATCTGGAGTTGGGGCAAGTGTAGGGGTTAAAGGTTTTCGGTTGGGGCGCAATGCGAAAGGTCAAAACTATGTCAGCGCATCGATTCCGGGGACAGGTGTCGGATACGAAGCAAGATCGAAATCTGCTGGTCGCAAACCAGAAAATATGCCTATAGAAGTGATGGCACCAAAAACCGAAGATTCGCAAACCAGAAACATGAAGCCGAGGGGTGTTCAATGGATTGACAACAACAAAGCAAAACTCAATCGCTATCTTGCCTTCGGGTTCGCTGGGGCTTCGCTTCTAGCCGTCCTGGCTTATTGTAAATCTCAGATACCCGTCCAAGTGCAAGCGCCTAAAATCCCTGCTGTCGTGGCAGTTCCAAAACCTTTTGATGATGCCGAGTTTGTTGGGAAAATGAGGGACAATGCCATCAACAGAGATCGTCCGTCCAGAGAATTTATCAACGATATTGCTGATCAACCCCGCTCTCACTACCAAATGTTTTTGAACGTCTGCAAGCTAAGTGATCAAGGAAAAAATTCTACATCTGCTATCTATCCGATCAAGGAACTAACGCAAGATGCTGCCCACAAAAACGGGTTCGAGTTGGACGAACAAGTAGCCCAAGATTATGCCAGTGCCATTAATGGTGCGGCGATCAGTATGGGCTGCGATCGAACAGCCCCTGTTGAGATTGATCCTAATTAATAGTTTGAGTGAGGCGACTTCACCCGATAGAGCGGTCGTTTCTTGATACTAACCCGACTCCCTAGCACTCGATCGCGATCGCTTCACCCGTTCGCGGATCAACCACGTCGTAACCCATGCCGATCACCGCCTTGATTGCGCCTTCTTTGTCCATGCCAATCAGTTTGGCGATCGCTCCCAAGGCGGTGAGCTTTGAGTGCATTTTGACTTTGACGACTGTGCGACTGCCTGCCTCTGTCTCAGTTGTGACGCATTCAAGCGATTCAATAGCCCCGCTAACCTCATCACTCATTTGATCTAACGGTTTTAGCGCTAACCCTTCCTCGGTCAATTCAAAGACATTTTTGATATCAGAGAACGCAATTTTAGCCAGTTCGGTTAAAACCCGATCCGCGTCAATTTCAGTGCGTTGCGATCGCGCTTTTTGAAGCTCTTGAATATAGGCTTGAATGTTAGGTTTTGTTAGTAGTTTGCACCCTTCGATCCGCGCCGTTGTTTCATTGCCTCGATACCCAGCGCGGATGTAGGCTTGCGTT
>Ga0209512_1004230_pt1 | contig 12735 bp, 11 predicted proteins | sample frozenSSSSmetaG_FD_184142 | JGI IMG/M metagenome (GOLD analysis project Ga0209512, IMG submission 184142) | Glacier valley bacterial and archeal communities from Borup Fiord, Nunavut, Canada, to study Microbial Dark Matter (Phase II) -... | ecosystem: Environmental > Aquatic > Freshwater > Ice >... | reverse complement strand
CGAGAAGGCGCAACTCAACCCGCATGGGGTGAAGGACGCGCAGGGCCGCCTTCGTGTCGCCGCGGCGACCGGTGTCGGCGATGCCGGGTTCGAGCGCTCGCTGGCGCTGATCGACGCGGGCGTCGACCTGCTGGTCATCGATACCGCGCACGGCCACTCGGCCGGGGTCATCAAGGCGGTCGAGCGGGTGAAGCGCGAGAGCAATTCCACCCGCATCGTCGCCGGCAATGTCGCGACGCGCGAGGCGACCAAGGCGCTGATCGACGCCGGCGCCGACAGCGTCAAGGTGGGCATCGGCCCGGGCTCGATCTGCACCACCCGCATCGTCGCGGGCGTCGGCGTGCCGCAGCTTGCCGCCGTGATGGCATGCGCCGAGGAGGCCGACAAGCAGGGTGTGCCGGTGATCGCCGATGGTGGCATCAAGTTCTCGGGCGACATGGCCAAGGCCCTGGCGGGCGGCGCATCCTGCGTGATGGTCGGCTCGCTGCTGGCCGGCACGGACGAGAGCCCGGGCGAGGTCTACCTCTACCAGGGCCGCTCCTATAAGTCGTATCGCGGCATGGGCTCGGTGGGCGCCATGGCCCGCGGCTCGGCTGACCGCTACTTCCAGCAGGAAGTGCGGGACAGCCTGAAACTCGTGCCCGAGGGCATCGAGGGCCAGGTGCCCTACAAGGGCGCGGCGGGCAACGTGCTGCACCAACTGGCCGGCGGCCTCCGCGCCGCGATGGGCTATACCGGCGCGCATAACCTGCAGGATTTCCGCGACAACTCGGTGTTCGTGAAGATCTCGGGCGCGGCGCTCAACGAGAGCCACGTGCACGACGTGTCGATCACCCGCGAGGCACCGAACTACCGCGGCGGGAACTGAGGCGTGAGCAAGGGGTTGCTGCCGGCATGACCGGCAACGCTCTCTGGCTGATTTTCGCGATGCTGGCGCAAGGCGTCCTGGCGCTGGCGCTGCTATGGTACCTCGGGTTCATTCGCATCCCGCTGGTGCTGGGCGGCAAAGTGCGGATGACGGATATCGCGCTGTCTCGGGAGCCGTGGCCGGAGCGGGAGAAGCAGGTGTCGAACGCGTTCGACAACCAGTTCCAGCTACCGGTGCTGTTCTATGTCGCCTGCCTCGTGGCGATGGCCTTCGGCGCGACGCTGCTCGAGGTGGGGCTGTCGCTGCTGTTCGTTGTGAGCCGCTATGTGCATGCGGTTATCCACATCACCTCGAACCACGTGGTGCGGCGCTTCCAGGCCTACTTCACCGGCCTGCTGGTGCTTTGCCTTTTCTGGACAGACTTGCTAGTGCGCCTGCTCCTCATTGCGACTGGAACCCACTGATGCGCCTGCCTGGCCGGATTGCTGCCGCCATCGAAGTGCTCGCCGATCTCGACGCGCACCGCCGTCCCGTCGCCGAGGGGCTGAAGGCCTGGGGGCTGGCGAACCGCTTTGCCGGGGCAGGGGACCGGGCGGCGATCGGCAACCTCGTCTATGACGCCTTGCGGCGGAAGGCCTCGCACGCCTGGTCCATGGGCTCGGATGCGCCGCGGGCGCTGGTGCTGTCGGTGGCGGTGCGCGAATGGGGCGAGGAGGTCGAGACGCTCAACGCGAGCTTCACCGGCGATCGCTTTGCCCCCACTCCGGTTTCCGACGACGAAGCGGCGCGGCTGACCGCTGCCGATCCGCTCTCCGGGGCGCCCGACCATGTGCGTGGCGACGTGCCGGAATGGGTGGTGCCGCATTTGCTCGAGAGCTTCGGCGCGGACTGGGTCGAGGAGGCGCGGGGGCTTTCCGCTCGGCCACCGCTCGACCTGCGCGTCAACACGCTGAAATCCACCCGCGACCGCATGCTGCGCTCGCTCGACCACCTGAAGCCCGACGAAACGATGCTCATCGAGAACGGTATCCGCTTCCCCGCCGGCGAGCGCGACAGCCGGACGCCGAATGTGCAGATCGAGGAGGGCTACCTCACCGGTGGCTTCGAGGTGCAGGATTTCGGCAGCCAGATCGTCGCCGAACTGGCCGGCGCCAAGCCGAACGAGCAGGTGCTCGATCTCTGCGCCGGTGCCGGCGGCAAGGCCCTCGCCATGGCGGCGGCGATGCAGAACCGCGGCCAGATCTTCGCCTATGACAGCGACCGCGCCCGCCTCGCCCCGATCTACGACCGGCTGCAGCGCAACGGCGTTCGCAACGTTCAGGTGCGCCCGCCCAAACCCGGCGCGCTCGACGACCTGGTGGGCAAGCTCGATCGCGTGGTGATCGACGCGCCCTGCACCGGCTCCGGCACCTGGCGCCGCCAGCCGACGGCGAAGTGGAAGCTGACGCCAGAGCAACTGGCGCAGCGCGTCGAGGAGCAGCGGCAGATACTGGTCGAGGGCGCGCGCTACGTGAAGCCGGGCGGCCACCTCGTCTACATCACCTGCTCGGTGCTGCCCGAGGAGAACCAGCGGCAGGCCAATGCCTTCCTCACCGCCAACCCCGACTTCGCGGCGCTGCCGGCCAACACACTGTGGATGGGGCATTTCGCGGCGGCCAGGCCGCGGGCGCGGTTCTCGCCCGAGGGTGGTGTCGTGGTGACGCCACAGACAAGCGGCACCGACGGTTTCTATTGCATCGTCCTGCGTCGCGCCGAGTGAAACTCCGCAGAGAGGTTGGCCACAGACACGGCGGTTGACAGTCAAGCCTTCGGTTCGGTCAGGCCGGGCAGGCCCCGGCTTCTGCCCTTTTGTGGCGGTGCAGCTTTGCATCGGCTACGTCGCCGCCATGACGGCCGCTATCGTCGCGATGAACTGAAACTTTGCGTGCCCGGCCGGCGTTTCTGACGCCATGAGCACGGTGACCCTCTCCGACCTTCGCAACCCGCGGGCCATTGGCCTGCTTGTCCTGTTTCTCGCCGTGGTGATCGGCATCGGCGCCCTGATCGGTATCAATACCGCGCCGGGCGAGTGGTATGCGGGGCTCAACAAGCCGCCGTTCAACCCTCCCAACTGGATCTTCGGGCCGGTCTGGTTCGCGCTCTACGTGCTGATCGCGGTGGCCGGCTGGCGCACTTTCATGACCGAGCCCCGCGGCATGGGCATGAAGCTCTGGTACGGGCAGATGGTGCTCAACTGGCTGTGGTCGCCGGTATGGTTCGCGCTGCACCTGATCTGGCCGGCGTTCATCGTGATCGTTGCGATCGACGCCGTGGTGCTGGCCTTCATCGCCAACCGCTGGTCGCGCGACCGCGCTTCGGCCCTGATGTTCGTGCCCTACGCCGCCTGGGTGCTGTTCGCGAGCGCGCTGAATCTCTCGATCGCCATCCTCAACTAGGCGCCGGTCGGCGTCCGATCACGCCGCGGTGAAGTCGCTCTACCGATATGACTGATTGACCGCCGCGCCGGGCTGCTGCGTACTGCCGCTTTAGTCAACTCGTTGTGGCGGCGATGGATTTTCATCTATTTGTAGCGCGGATGCTCGATCCGTCGCATCTCCTCACCCACATTCCCTACGCCCTGCTGGTGCTTTCCATGTTGATGAACAGCATGGGCTGGCTGCGGGCCATTGCGATTGCCGCGGGGCTGATCCGCATCGTCAACCGCGCCTGGTTCGAGGTCGATCCGATCATCGTGTTCTGGGAGGTGATCTTCGTGGCCGTGAATGTCGGCCAGTTGCTGATTCTCTGGTACTACGCCCGCCGCCACCGCTTTGCCGAGCATGAGGCGCATTTCGCCGAGGCGATGCCGCAGAGTGTCGACCGCCGCTCCGTCAGGCGGCTGCTGAAGCTGGCGCAGGTGCGCCACGCTGAGCCGGGGCAGGTGCTGACCACCGAAGGCGCCCTGGTGAGCGAACTGATCTTTATCGCCGAAGGCGTAGTGCAGATCGAGCGTGGCGGCCGCATCGTCGCCGTCTGCGGGCCGGGGGATTTCCTCGGCGAGATGAGCTTCGTCACCGGTGGCCCGGCGACGGCGACGGCCGTGGTGGCCAAGCCACTCCGTTATCTCGCCTTCGACCAGACGCGCCTGCACGGCGCGCTCGAGGCCGACAGCGAGCTGAAACAGGCGATGGATGCGAGCTTCAACCGCAACCTCGTCGGCAAACTGGCGAAGTCGGGGCAGGGGCTCCCCGCGACCCCGTAGGCCGAAGTAGGGTAGCGGACCAACAACCCCCTTGTTTGTGAACGTGACACCGTTCTAACGCTCCCGTTCGTTTTGCGGTGAGGCCTGGAAACATGGATGCGTTCGTCGAGCAGTTCGTTAAGGGCCTGAGCGACCCGGTGATTCTGTTCGGGCACTTCACTTACGCCCTGCTGATCCTGTCGATGCTGATGCGGCGCATGGTGTGGCTGCGCTCCCTCGCGGTGGCGTCGGGCCTCGCCAAGATCGTCTACCGGGCGTTCTTCATCATCGATCCGGTCAGCGTGCTGTGGGAGACCATCTTCGTGCTGGTCAACGTCGGCCAGTTGCTGGTGATCTGGTACTACGAGTATCGCCACCGATTCACCGACGACCAGGCGCATTTCGCCGACTCGATGCCGGCAAGCGTCGAGCGACGGGCGATCAAGAACATGCTCAGCTTCTCCCGCCTCATCGAGATCGAGGAGGGCAAGGCGATCACCACCGAAGGCCAGGCAGTCAAGGACCTGGTCTATATCGCCAGCGGTGTGGCGAAGGTGGAGACGGCCGGCCGCATCGTCGCGGTCTGCGGGCCGGGCGACTATATCGGCGAGCTGAGCTTCCTGACGGGCGAACCGGCGACCGCGACCACCACCGCGGTGAAGCCGGTTCGGCTGCTGGCCTTCGACCAGGAGAAGCTGCACCAGGCGATCGAATCCGATGCCGGCATCCGCCGTGCCATGGAATCGGGGCTGAACCGCAACCTCGTCGGCAAGCTCGTGCGTTCCAACACTACCCACGCTGCTGTGGCCGAATAGCCTGAAGGCTTGCGGAATCCGGCCCTCCGCTTTATTTCCCCGCCATGACAGAGCTCGCTGCTACCGCCCCCGCCGACTCCATCCTCATCATCGATTTCGGGTCGCAGGTGACCCAGCTGATCGCGCGCCGCTTGCGCGAGACCGGCGTCTACTGCGAGATCCACCCGTTCCAATCCGCTGCCGCGGCGTTCGAGCGGCTGAAACCGAAAGGCGTCATCTTCTCGGGCGGCCCCGCTTCGGTGACCGACGAGGGTAGCCCCCGCGCCCCGCAGGCGGTGTTCGACTCGGGCGTTCCCATCCTTGCCATCTGCTACGGTCAGCAGACGCTGGCCCTTCAGCAGGGCGGCGTGGTCGAGGGCGGTCATGCCCGCGAGTTCGGCCGCGCCGATGTCGAGATTCGCGAAGCCTCGCCGCTGTTCGAGGGCTTCTGGCAGGTTGGCGGGCGATATCCGGTATGGATGAGCCATGGCGACCGGGTCACCGAGCTGCCGCCGGGCTTCAAGGTGGTCGGCACCTCCGAGAACGCTCCCTTCGCCATAGCGGTGAACGAGGAGCGCCGCTACTACACCACCATGTTCCACCCCGAGGTGGTGCACACTCCCGACGGCGGCAAGCTGCTGCAGGCCTTCGTGCATAACATCGTCGGGCTCAAGTCCGACTGGACCATGCACGCCTACCGCCAGCGGGCGATCGAGAAGATTCGCGCCCAGGTCGGCAAGGGCAGGGTGCTGTGCGCCCTCTCGGGTGGCGTCGATTCGTCGGTGGCCGCGCTGCTCATCCACGAGGCGATCGGCGACCAGCTCACCTGCGTGTTCGTCGACCATGGCCTGTTGCGGATGAACGAGGCCGCCGAAGTGGTGTCGATGTTCCGCGACCACTACAACATCCCGCTCGTCCATGTTGACGCCGCCGACAAGTTCATCGGCGCGCTCGAGGGTGAGGCGGACCCGGAAACCAAGCGCAAGACCATCGGCCGGCTGTTCATCGAGGTGTTCGAGGAAGAGGCGAAAAAGATGGGCGGCGCCGATTTCCTGGCCCAGGGCACGCTCTACCCGGACGTGATCGAGAGCGTCAGCTTCTCGGGCGGCCCCTCGGTCACCATCAAGAGCCATCACAATGTCGGCGGCCTGCCGGCCCGCATGAAGATGCAACTGGTCGAGCCGCTGCGCGAGCTGTTCAAGGATGAGGTCCGCGCCCTCGGCCGCGAACTCGGCCTGTCCGAGCGCTTCGTCGGTCGCCACCCGTTCCCGGGCCCCGGCCTCGCCATCCGCCTTCCCGGTGGCGTGACGCGAGACAAACTCGACATCCTCCGCCGCGCCGACGCGATCTACCTCGATGAGATCAGGAAGGCCGGGCTCTACAACAAGATCTGGCAGGCTTTCGCCGTTCTCCTCCCGGTCCAGACCGTTGGCGTGATGGGCGACGGTCGCACCTACGAGTTCGTCTGCGCCCTGCGCGCCGTGACCTCGGTCGATGGCATGACGGCCGACTTCTTCCCCTACGACATGAACTTCCTCGGCCGCGCCGCCACCCGCATCATCAATGAGGTCCGCGGCATCAACCGCGTCGTGTACGACGTGACCAGCAAGCCGCCGGGCACGATCGAGTGGGAGTGAAGCTCCCGTTCGGGGACAGTAGGCATCAGCCTCTCTGATTGATCCCGCTCGGGATCAAAACCTTGACCGAGTGAATTTCCCCATGCTAGCGTTCCCGCTCGGGAGCAAAAAATGCCTGGAATTTCGGATTCACTCACAGCGCTGTCGCTGGCCAGATCGCGGGCAGGCCTCGATGCTCCGCTTCCTGCCCTGTCTGCAGCACCTCCGTCAAAGACCATCGGGTCGGTCGAGCAGCTCGGCCACTTGGTCGCCGAGCGCCGCAAGGCGCTCAAGCTAAGCCAGCAGAATTTCGCCGACCTTGCTGGAGTGGGCCGCCGCTTCGTCTCCGAGCTCGAAGGTGGCAAGCCTACCGTCGAACTCGCCAAGGTGCTGCAGGTGTTGCAGGCGCTCGGGATCGACCTTGCGGCAACGGTCCGCGGATGAGCCTGGTCCTCGACGTCAGGTTGGACGGCTACGACCACCCTATCGGCACGATGGCGCGCGGCGAGAGTGGCGCCGTCGCATTCGCCTACCACATCGAGTACCTGCGACGGTCCGATGCGATTGCGTTGTCGGTCTCGTTGCCGCTCGAAGGCGACGGCTTCGCGGACCAGTTGACCCGTGCCTTCTTCGACAATCTTCTCCCGGAGCGGGATACGGCGCGTGCCGATGTCATCGCGCGCTACGACCTGGCCAACGACGACATCGCCGGCATTCTGTTTCACATGGGCAAGGACTGCGCGGGCGCGGTCTCGGTGTTGCCGGAAGGAGCGCCCCCTACCAAGGTCCCGGGAAACCTGGAAACCGACTACGATATGTTGTCCGATGGCCGCCTCCGCGCCATCGTTGCCGCGCTGCATGAACGCCGACCATTGCCGGCCGAGGTGATGGACCCCTCTCCGCTCGCCGGGGTGCAGAGCAAGATCGCTCTTGCCCGGCTGCCGGGTGGTTGGCTGGCCGAGCCGAAGGCGGGCACCGGCGCTCCGACCACCCACATTCTCAAGGTGCCGGATACAAGGCATCGTCGCGATGCCGAGCACGAGTTCCAGGCGATGGAGCTTTCGCGCCAGTCAGGCTTTTCCACCGCGCGCGTCGAAACGCTGCAGGTAGGCGGGGTCGAGGTCTTGCTGGTTGAGCGCTTCGACCGCGCAACCGATAGCCAGGGACGCATCGTCCGCCGGCATCAGGAGGATTTCTGCCAGGCGCTCGGTCTTCCGGCACGGCTGAAGTACGAGCGGCGCGGTGAGCCGGGCCGACGCTACGACGCGGTGGCCATCGGAAAGCTGTTGGGACGGATGACCGAGCCAGCCGGCGAACGCCTCCGGTTCGCCCAGTCGACCATTTTTGATCTCCTGATCGGCAACGTGGACGGTCATGCCAAGAATTTTTCGCTGTTTCATCTCCCGGGAAACCGGCTGGTCACCACGCCGCGCTACGACGTGATGCCAACCATGCTCGATCGCCAAACCACAGACGAGTTCGCATTCAGCGTGGGCGGCGCCAACCAGATGTCCGAGCTCAGTTGGGAACGGCTCGAGGGGTTTCTTGCCGATCTGGGCTTTGCTTCTGCCGCCGGCAGGCGTCGCATTGCTCGGGCCATCTTTCCCGGTATTGCCGAACGACTCGACGGCCAGATCGGTGGGCTCGGCGACCAGGGGTTCAAGAACTTCGCCGACCTGATTGCGACCAACATGCGCACATTCTGCACCCGGCTCGACTTGCCAGTGCCCCAGCAGGCCGCTGGTAGAGATACGTTTGTGCGCTAGGAGGCCCAACCATTCCAGATTTTGCAGCACGGCCGGCACATGCGCTCGTCAGGCGGAAATCCGCTCGGCGTAGCGGCTTTTGGACGGTTTCCGGATGCGTTTGCAATCGGGGGGCCAGATGCATATGTTGCGCGCCAATTTGAACGCCGGAATGAAAGCCACTGGATGTCCAACGAAAACATCATCCGCGAGATCGACGAGGAGCTGCGCAGCGACCAGATGCGCGCCCTTTGGAAGAATTTTGGCCCCTGGATCATCGTGGGCGCCGTTCTTCTCGTGATCGGCGTGGCCGGCTGGGAAGCCTGGCAGTGGTGGACCAATTCCAACTCGTCGCGCTCGTCGGACCAGTTCTACAGCGCCCTGGCGCTGACCGAGGGTACCGACGTCGCCGCGGCGCAGAAGGCGCTGGCCGACGTCGAAGCGACGGGCAGCGGCAGTTATCCGGTGCTGGCGCGCTTCCGCGAGGCGGCGCTGCTGGTCAAGGACGGCAAGACCGCCGAGGCGACTGCCGCCTATGATGCCATCGCCACCGGCGAGACCAACAGCAATATCCGCGGGCTAGCGCTGGTGCTGGCGGCCTACACGCTGGTGGATGCCGGCGATGTGGGCCAGGTCGAGCAGCGCGTCGCCGGGCTCGCCGTTGCCGGCAACCCGATGCGCAACGCCGCCCGCGAGGCCATCGGCCTGACCAGGTACAAGGCCGGCGACCTCACCGGCGCGCTTGCCGATTTCGAGGCGGTGCTGGCCGATCCCGGCGTCTCGCGCGAAGCGCAGACCCGGTTGAGGATTTACGTGGCGCAACTGACCGCGCTTGGCGCCTCCGCCCCCTCGACCGACGCGGCCGCGACCGATACGGCTCCGGCTCCGGAAGCTGCCGCTCCGGCCGCCGAAGCTCCGGCGACGCCGGCCGCCATGGAGGCCGCTCCCGCGATGGAAGCGGCTCCCGCGATGGAAGCAGCTCCGGCTGCCGTGACACCCGCCGCTCCGGCCGTTGGCGATGCGCCGGCGACCGACACCACCCCGGCCGCTCCCGCGACCAACGCGCCCGCGAACTGATCGCGGACGCCTAACATCGGAGCGCGTTCAGGAAAAGTTGCAGACTTTTCCGGTTCGAACGCGCGACAACCAAAGAGGCCGACATGAGTGTTACCGTCGCCATTGTCGGGCGTCCCAACGTCGGCAAGTCCACGCTTTTCAACCGGCTGGTGGGCAAGAAGATCGCGCTGGTCGATGATACGCCGGGCGTGACCCGTGATCGCCGCGAGGCGGAGGGCCGCATCGGCGACCTGCGCTTCAAGGTGCTCGACACCGCCGGCTACGAGGACCGCACCGACGGCTCGCTCGAAGACCGGATGCGCCAGCAGACCGAGATGGCGATTCAGGACGCCGACGTCATCCTGTTCATGATCGACGCTCGCGCCGGGGTGACGCCGCTCGATGAGCGCTTCGCCCAGGTGCTGCGCAAGGCCGGCAAGGATGTCCACCTCGTCGGCAACAAGGCCGAGAGCAAGGCGGCGAGCCCCGGCCTGATGGAGGCCTATTCGCTCGGCTTCGGCGAGGCCATCGCGCTCTCCGCCGAGCACGGGATTGGCCTGTCCGACCTGCACGCCATCGTCTCGAAGGCGGTGGACGAAGCGGCGGAGCGGGCTGAGGCCGAGGCCAAGGCCTCAGGGTCGGACGAGGACTTCCTGCCCGAGGTCGACGTCGACCTGCCCGAGGACGACGGCTCGACCGAAGAGGGCCCGGCGGCGCGCTGGGACCCCAAGCGCTATCTCAACGTGGCGATCATCGGCCGTCCGAACGCTGGCAAGTCAACGCTGATCAACCGCATGGTGGGCGAGGAGCGGCTGCTGACTGGCCCCGAGGCCGGCATCACCCGTGATTCGATCCTCGTGCCGTGGGAATACGAGGGGCGCGTCATCAACCTCGTCGATACCGCCGGCATCCGCCGCAAGGCGCGCGTCGACGGCAAGCTCGAAAAGATGGCCGTGGGCGATTCCCTGCGCTCGCTGCAATATGCCGAAGTGGTGGTGCTGCTGCTCGATGCGCAGATTCCATTCGAAAAGCAGGACCTGGCGCTAGCCGACCTGGTTGAGCGTGAGGGCCGCGCCCTGGTGATCGCCCTCAACAAGTGGGACACCATCGAGGATAAACCCGCCAAGCTCGCCGAGCTTCGCGAGGAGTGCGAGCGGCTGCTGCCGCAGTTGCGTGGCGTGCCGCTGGTGACGATCTCGGGCCTGCAGGGGCGCAACATCGACAAGCTGATGGCCGCCGTGTTCGCCATCGAGCGCAATTGGAACAGCCACGTCTCGACAGCCAAGCTCAACCGCTGGCTCGGCGCGATGATCGAGAGCCACCCGCCGCCGGCCGTGTCCGGCCGCCGGCTGAAGATGCGTTACATGACGCAGGCCAAAATCCGGCCGCCGAGCTTCATCATGTTCGCGACGCGTCCCGATTCGGTGCCCGCCTCATACCAGCGTTACCTGGTGAACGGCCTGCGCGAAGCCTTCAGCCTGCACGGCACGCCGATCCGCCTGTGGCTGCGCGCCGGCAAGAACCCGTTCGCCAAGGACTGATCGCGGCACCAACACCGCATTGCATCCGTCGGCGCCGCCGCTATATTCGCACCCTCCCAAGCGACCCGATGCTGAGTGCGGGGCCGCAACGCGAAAACGACATTGTTCGCCGAAATCCTGATTGTCGCCATCCTGACGCTGGTCAATGGCGTTCTCTCCATGTCCGAACTGGCAGTGGTGTCCTCGCGTCCGGCGCGGTTGAAGGTGCTTGCCGCCGAGGGCCGGCGCGGTGCGCAGGTGGCGCTGAAGCTGCAGGAGAACCCGGGCAAGTTTCTCTCCTCGGTGCAGATCGGCATCACGCTGGTCGGCGTGCTGTCGGGCGCCTTTTCGGGCGCCACGCTGGGCGAGAGGCTGGGCCTGGGCCTGGTCGGGGCCGGTATCGACCCCGGCGTGGCCATGCCGCTGGGCGTCGGCATCGTGGTGGTGATCATCACCTACCTGTCCCTGATCATCGGCGAACTGGTGCCCAAGCAGATCGCGCTGCGCGACGCCGAGGGCGTGGCTTCGCGGGTGGCGCCGTCGATGGCATTGATCGCCTCGATCGGCGCGCCGATCGTCTGGGTGCTCGATATCTCCGGCAGGCTCATTCTGCGCCTGATCGGCCAGGCGGGCGAATCCGAAGAGCGGGTGACGGACGAAGAGGTGAAGACCATCATCGCCGAAGCCGAGAGTGCCGGCGTGCTCGAGAGCGAAGAGCGCCACATGATCACCGGGGTGATGCGGCTCGCCGACCGCTCGGCACGCGGCCTGATGACGCCGCGCCTCGACGTCGAGTTCGTCGATATCAACGACAGCCAGGAAGAGATCGTCGCGCGGTTGCGCACCGTCCGGCACTCGGTGGTGCCGGTGCAGGATGGCAGCGTCGATTCGATCGTCGGCGTCATTGTGCGCAAGGACCTGCTTGATGCGCTGTTTGCGGGCGAGCAGATCGACGTGCGCGCCATGGTGAAACAGGCGCCGGTGGTGATGGACCGCTCGAGCGCCATCGACGTGCTGAAGGCCATCCGCGGCTCGGTGGTGCATATCGCGCTGGTGTTCGATGAGTACGGGCACTTCGAGGGCATCGTGACGCCCGGCGATATCCTCGAGGCCATCACCGGCGCGTTCCAGGAGGAGGAAGGCGAGGGCGAGGCCGCCTTCATCACCCGCGAGGACGGCTCGTTCCTCGTTTCGGGCTGGATGCAGGCCGACGAGTTCGAAGAACGCATTGGCGTGCCGGTGCCCAAGGACGCCAAGTACGAGACCGTCGCCGGCTACGTGCTGGCCGAACTCAACCGCCTGCCGGGCGTGGGCGAGACCTTCGAGCGCGGGCCATGGCGCTTCGAGGTAATGGACCTCGACGGCCGCCGCATCGACAAGGTGCTGGTGAGCCGAAAGACGGCCAAGTGAGGACCCCTCACCCGTCCTTCCGGCTCAGGAACAGCCCCGCATCCTTCTGCACATCGAGCACGCCGCCGCCTGCGTTGAATGCGTCGGCGATGGCGCTCCGGAACGCATCGAGCTGTTCGTCGCTGGCGCCGTCGCCGGGGGGATAGGAGGTCAGGGCCATGAACACCACTTCGGGGTCGGTGACATGCAGGCCGCCGGGGTGCACCTCCTGGGTCGCGTTGCCGAACTGCGCCTCAAGCAGGCTCTGCGCCCGCTGGTGCCCAAAGGCCACGGAGGCGGGATCGACCGGCGCGCTGCCGAGCGTGGTGGTGAGCGCGTAGAGCTGCTTCAGGTTGTCGGCGCCGTTATTGGTGACGGCGAGCGTTCCACCGGGCCGCAGCACGCGGTGCAGCTCGGCCACCGCCTTCGGCTGGTCGGCCACATGGTAGAGCATGTGCATGGCGATGACGCTGTCGAAGCTGCCGTCGGCGAAAGGCAGGGCGGCCACATCGGCGCGCTCGCCGGTG
>Ga0209512_1004227_pt1 | contig 12737 bp, 13 predicted proteins | sample frozenSSSSmetaG_FD_184142 | JGI IMG/M metagenome (GOLD analysis project Ga0209512, IMG submission 184142) | Glacier valley bacterial and archeal communities from Borup Fiord, Nunavut, Canada, to study Microbial Dark Matter (Phase II) -... | ecosystem: Environmental > Aquatic > Freshwater > Ice >... | reverse complement strand
CGGCTGACTCAAAGTCGGTATGCATAAGACGAACGCCTTTTGCTGCGTACTCAGACAAATGCTCGATTGCATAGTCGTCGCGATCAACAAGGACGCTTTCCTTAAAGTTTTCAGTTCTTTTTAATACTTCTCCTGCGTGTCCGCCGTAGCCAGCAGTCAGGTCGAGATAGTTCTCGCCAGTCTGTGGATCAAGTGTTCGAAGGGTGGCATCAAGGAGAACTGGAATATGATGTGGTGGATGTTCATTACTCATTACTTACATTATAACCTATCGGTCATTCTGCAAGCACTCGAGATATGATTACATATCTCGAGACAATTTCTCAAAATAACCAAAAAACAAAGAACTTTGTTTTTTGTTTCTTTATTCGAAATCTTTCGAGATCACCTATCTGATAGTGAAGCTGTTTGTTTTCGCATGTGTGTTTGTTTTTAAAAAGTCAGTCATAGCCTGAACAGGGGGCTGCATAAAGCAACTCATGTCCCTTTAACGTTTTTGGCTACAACTTGTTGAGAGACTTATGTGAGGTGGAGTTTGGGAGGTGTTTTTTTTGAGCAAGGTGCACTAGGTTGGTTAATGTGTTCCTAGAATCCACGCCTCACTACCAGATAGTTGATCTCGAGAGTGTTTCTCTTTGATAAATTCTTTCGAATTTCGTTTAAGTTGTTAAAGAACCACAGATTATCGGAATAACGAATACTACTCCGACGCCATCAGACGCCAGTATTTACCCGCTCGAACGGCCACGATGTCGCGATCAATACCAGCATATTCTAAAAGATGCTGTTCAATCGTTACTCGTCCCTGTTTCTGATCAAGATCGGCTTCGGTTTTCCCGCGGCGAAATTGCACATTCACATCAGCAGTTTTCTCATCGAGAATACTAGAGCTTGCGCTGAGTGCTGTTTCGACTTCCCCAGCCCAAATTGCTTTAGGGTAGAGATGCAGATATTGACCGAATCCACGAGTCAGCACGACTCCCGAGATAAATTCTTCACGTAACTCAGCTGGTATCGTCAATCGACGCTTATCATCAAGTCTTCGTTCAAAATAATCTACGATTGCCACTAGGTGCTTTCTCCTCGAAATGTTCGATGGATTTGTATAGGTTATTTTTTTAATGTAATTGTTTGTTTTAGTGGGCTCTTTTTTATTTCCACTGGATTTATCATACAACCCACTATTACCCACCACAACCCCCAATTTTGACATAATGATTTATATCTGTTTATTTATCCACAGAAGTGTGAACAACTCTTACGGTTTAAGGGGTAAAAAGAAACCACGCTCTCTTGTCAGAAAGCGTGGTAATTTTGTCTGCTATTACCTACTATCGGTTAAACAAAAACGAGTAAACTTGTTCGTCGTAGACGGTCGTCGTCTGCAATATAAGCCAACCAATAAAGACCGCTGCGTTCACCGCCAGCGAGACAAGCAAGATCGCCGTCTTTATGTCATTCATCGTACTTGGTTCACGCGGTGCGAGAAGCCAGCCGCTAAATCGGTTCTTTACTGCTTTTTTCGCAGTTGATTGTGGGGTTTTTTTAGTAGTTTTCTTAGCCATAACCCTACTTTTGCATACCACTTACGGTTTGTCAATTTGGCGTTAGACGACTTGCATCGTCAGGCGGTGCTTTTCGGCCGTGATGACTTCATGAAGATCCGTTGCTGTCGCCACATTTAGCGGAATCTTGCCTATCCCTGCGTCGTAAAGCGATTTCACAAGGTAGCCGGTACAATCGATTGGCAGTCCCTTAAACGAGAACGGCTTGTCGTCTACGAACACAATATGCTTGGCTAGAAACCCGCCCAACTCGGCTGGAAGATGATAATATCCATCTTCTTGGTGCCAGCTGGCAATTTGCGCACCCTTAAAGGTCTCTGATGTGATCAAAAACGGGATACTTTCAAGTTCAGTCACGGCCTTTATCTTCATCGCCTGTCCGAGGGGCGAACCGTACGTCAGAATGCCCATCTCTCCGTCCCCTTGGGTGCGAATATACGAAATGAGTTCTCTCGCACCAGGATTCAAGATATCTTGGTTGAGTGCCGCCGCAAGATAGAGAGTTTCTATCTTTTGCATCGCCTCTTCATCAACATTCTCGGCGATAAAGTCACGCATTGAAAACGACTCACCTAAAAGTGTCGATTCTTCGAATCGTTGTTCGAGTGCTGCCGCAAGTTCTGTGTCATGAAGCGCAACAACGCCACGCATCACCTGTGTCGACTTTTCCGTGTCAAATAACGTCCGGTCTAGGTCAAGAATGTAATATGTCGCAATACTATGGTCGTTCACGTTTATAGGCCTCCAGGATTGATTTTGCAACAGCGGTCGCATCATGACGAATGAGCGACCTTGTTACTGGAATACTATCACCTTTGTGTGATTGTGCCATCTTTCCCAGAAAATTTCCGCCAAGTGAGCGATAATGCGCCTTCGCGAGCATATCACTGTCGACTGTCGTCATGTAGCCACCTTCTTCTTTGTAGCGTCCGGCAATTTCTACCGAAGGCACTTCGTCGTTATAAATCACATAATCCAAAAATGATACCCCCGCAAAACGCTCAATTTCAGCGGCATGGTCACTGACCGTAAAGTTGTCAGTTTGCCCTTTTTTACTCACCAGGTTAGAGACATATACTTTGAGAGCATTCGTTTTCTGGAGCGCTGCACCAATGCCATCAATAACGAGCAGCGGACCAAGCGACGTATAGAGGTCACCCGGTGCAATCACGACGATGTCGGCCTGCTCGATAGCGGCGATCGCCGTTGGATTGGCTGTGGCTGTCGGTGTCAATGATAGCTCTGCTTTGCGAGGATCGTGCTGAAAGAATTCAGCGTCAATCACCCGCTCGCCGTGCAATATCAGACTTGTCCCTGCCCACTCCATCTTGAGCCGGACATTATCCAGCGTTGCCGGGATCACAATGCCATTCACACGTAGAATATCAGAGGCCGTCTCGACGGCTTCGGAAAAGTCCCCCGTCACCTTTTCAAGGGCAGTTAACAGCAGATTACCGAACGAGTGTCCCGCAAATGTCCCCTCTTCGAATCGATAATCAAACAAATCGCGTATCTTTGGTGAATCACTCAGCGCAACCAGACATTGACGCACGTCTCCCGATGGCAGCGTGCCTAATTCATCACGCAGTACACCGGTACTACCACCGTCGTCGGCCATACTGACAATCGCAGCGATTTGCGAGGTATACTCCTTGAGCGCTGACAACATCGTAAAACTACCCGTTCCCCCACCAATAACGGCGATCTTTATATCGTGTTTAGTGAACGGATCTTTCACTATAGGCCTCGCAATTTTTTAATGACTCTTCCGTACCAGGCAGCGCTCGGGCGAAGTGTGCGCTTGCCCGTCTTGTAGTCGATTGCCACAAGTCCGAAGCGTGGCCACTTGCCATAAGCCCATTCAAAGTTATCCATGAGGCTCCAGTGTAAATACCCAAGCACTTCGGCGCCACTAACGATCGACTTCTGCAAAGCGATGATAGTCTCTTTAATCCACCACTCGCGGTGCTCGTCCTTGGCATCAGCCAGACCGTTCTCGGTAATCATAATCGGAAGTTTATATTTTCTGTTTAAGCGTTCAATCACAAATTCGATATCGGCTGGTTGCAAGTCCCAGTTAAGGTCGCTCGTTTTCTGGTCGGGATTATGAATACGGTAGCCATAGACTCGGTTCGTGAAATAATAATTCACGCCCAAAAAATCACATGATTTAATAAACTTTTTAATCACAAAGTCGTCTTGAAAATACTGAATGACATTCGCACTGACTCGGCTTAACCAGGCACTGTCACCCGGATAATCATATGTTGAGTTTTTGGCGATAGAGACACGGTATTTTCGATTCAAACTGTGAATAACTTTTGCGGCCCGTTTGTGCGCCAGTGCCATGTTATTCAAGACACGCAGATATTTCCAGATACTATTCTGATTTGGTGGCCAGTCCTGTAGATAATAACTCTCGAAAGCATATACCTCGGGCTCGTTGATCGTAATGATATAGCGCATATTAGACCCAAGTTCAGAGACGATCTTGTCGGCGAAACGAACAAAGTATTTTACATTTGCCCGTTTTTCAAACCCGCCCATATCAGTAAACCAGGTCGGTAATGTAAAGTGGAACAAGGTCACGACCGGTTCGATATCGCGCCGCTTTAGCTCTGCAAGATACTGTTTATAGTGCGTCATCGCCTCGACGCTCCAGGCACCTTCGGTTGGCTCAACGCGGGACCATTCGATACTAAAGCGAAAGGCATTCATATTCATTTTTGTCAGATAGTCAAAATCTTCTTTGTAGCGATTATAGTGGTCAGCTAGCTCTCCCGAGACATAGTTGTCCGGGTTCTTTGCTTGGGCCTTGATATCATCCCAGACAGGATAGTCATTAAAATGATACTCCGCCTGCGCCGCTTTGGCGTTGGCGTTTTCTAATTCCCACACCGTCCACTGATTGTGCGTATTACCTTCTACTTGGTGCGCTGCAGTTGAGGCGCCCCATAGAAAGTGTTTCGGGAATTGATTGTTCTTTTTCTTTGTCATAGTCATAAGGTCACCATTCGTACCCTTCTGGTAATATCATCCATTATCGTGTGGCCAGGTTCTATTGTACTACGTCTTCTCCGAAGTGTTTCTGGAGGCGCATTTTAATCGAACCTTCGTGTCGTCCAAGGAGATCACTTAGCTCCTCGAGTGAAAGCCCGTTTTGGAACTCTTGCTTCAATTCATTGTCCTGGCTCTCTTCCCACGGTTTGTAGGCGTTCGGATAAATTTCGCGCATCTTGGCGATCTTTTCACTCCAGCCGCCTTTTTTATCATCTGTTGTACTTGGCACAACAGGATTAGCGGCTCGGTCTTGGGCTTTTTTTTCAAGTTCAGCGAAGCGTTTTGCGTCTGCTGCTGCCTTGGTGCGAAGTATCCCGTCAATCGTTTGAGCGTCTTCGCTGACCCGTAAAGCCATCTGATTTATGCCTGTTAAATACAAGTTGTTCAAATTTTTTACTCGGCTGAGCGCGACGTACCCCATCCCTTCAACAAATGCTTTTCGAAGGTCAATCCGCGCCGCATCGAGCGTCATTCCTTGAGATTTATGGATTGTAATCGCCCATGCTAAACGCAGTGGGATTTGAGTAATACTAGCGCGTTTTTTATCACCATCACGCTGCTCCCAGGTGTCGGGAACCATCGACACTTCTTTGCCATTTCGAAACTCAACAATTGGATAATCGGTATACGGTTCAAAGTCGATAATCGTACCAATACTGCCGTTCACAAACTTGCGATCAGGGCTATTTTTGACCGCCATTACCAATGCGCCCTTTTTCACCTTTAGCTCGGCAGGTGCTAGCACGGAACGCTGCAGTCCTTCGACGTAATTAGCAGATCCCGTTGTCGTCTGGCTATAGACAACTTCGTCACCTTCGATGGTTGCAAGCTTGGCTTCGTTAATCTTGTCGACGTCGATATTGACCGTGTGTAGCTCTGTTAGCTGCTCTAGGTCATCTGGGAAGACTTCGGCGCGAGCCAGTAGGATTTCGGCGTGATGACGTCGTACGTCCCCTGCTCTGATGGCGTTAAGGATCTCGAGGAGCTGTTCGTCATCTTGGCGGTGCTGTTCCTGCAAGTAACAAATCACTGGATCGAGTTCACGCCAGACTTCAGAGTTGACCACAAAGCCACCAGCTCGTGAATCACCTCTGTTGATTGGAGGAAGCTGGAAAAAGTCGCCAGACATAATAATCTGGATGCCACCAAACGGTTCGTCTTTTTTTCGGACCACGCGACAGACTTCATCGACCATATCAAGGCGGAAATCATGAAGCATACTGATTTCGTCGATAATCAGAACATCGGTTTTTTCGATAATTTCGCGTCGGCCCTTTGCGATGTGCTCGACAAAGCCTTGTCCGATCGAGTCATGAATCCCAATACCGCTCCAGCTGTGGATAGTTGTGCCACCAAGGTGAGTTGCTGCAAGCCCCGTCGTCGCGGTCACAGAAATATGCTTACCCTCGTACTTGGCAAGCTTGATAAATTGGTTCAACACAAAAGTCTTACCGGCCCCAGCTGGACCGGTCAAAAGCACACTTTGTCCCGAGAGCATTATCTCGAGTGCTAACCCCTGATTCATTACTACCTATTATACCCGATAAATGTTTATAAATTCTTGCGAAGAGAGCCCGACCACGAAGGAGCGGGCTCAACTTCGTGGGTCAGGACTGATTTAGACCACAGGGACAAGATTCCCTTCAACGTAGACAGTAATCCGATCACTGATTGCCTGCAAGGCCTTGGCGAATGTCATGACTTGCAGTGGGCTTATGAACGAGATGACTCGAAGGGTATAAAACCCCTTTCTGCCACGACTCATTTCGAGCTCGTACAAAAAACCGCAGCCTCCGATAAGTCGGCCAAGGACCCCCTCGATCGACTTTCTGTTTGGTGCAGCCACGCCTAGCTCGATCTCGTTGCTCGCCAGAGACTCTTGAATATCCGAGTTCACGGTGTTAATAGCCACTGATTGCGTGGCAACTGACTCCATGATCTTGGGAATGAGTCCGGTAAACGACGGAAAGAGCAGTTCGCCCGTCGTCAGGTCGGGGATATTGCTGGGCAGAATTTCGGTAGCTGCCATGTGTATCACATCCTTACGTAGGTGACGGTCACCTGTGTTCTCTCTCTATTAAAACCCGACCACTATATATTTGCAAGTGATGAAAGCATAGCGCTATGCGATATTACCCTCGCGGAGGTTCACCTTCAGGATCATCAAGCAATCGCTTACCCTTGATCTCATAGCGACGCCCCGTCACTTCACCGGTAATATAGTCTTCGTTGATAAGCCCAACGAAGATATCGAGGTCGTTACCGTCCATAATAATGATCGCACCTTCATCGTCAGTCATCAGTTCGAGCTGCATCTGATCAGCATATTCGATTGCCTGTTCCTGTGAAATCAGTCCGACTTCAAGTTTTTGTAACTTGTTCAGCACTTTCTTCTTTTCACGTACGGCAGTTTGTAGATCCATGCCATCAGGGAAACTCAGCTTGAAGTGCTTTTCGATTTCGGCCACTTTTTGATCAGCTAGTAGCTGCTTTTTAAAATCGTAGTTAAACAAACGTTCAAATTTGCTTTGATTAAAGATAAAGATGTCTTTCTTAACGATCAGGACCTGGTTATCGGTTGGAACTTTCCAGCCCAGATCGGCCTTAAAGAGTTCAAATTTGCCGTCTTTAAATTCCCAAGCGTTCACACCCTTGAGAGCCTGGCCGCTACTCACCTGCTTGACGACGTAAAAGACAGTCTTCTTGTCGGGCGTACTAAAACGAGCAACGATACCCTTGATTCGTTTGAATTCGTGTTCTTCTTCGCTAAACTCAACGATGTCTTTTCGTTCGTGTTCAATCAGGTGGATCAACGTATTGGCGCGTCCAACCTTCTCGAGCTCGGTACGAAGCAGTACATTTTCCTCTTTTTCAGTCATTTCGTAGTCGCGCACAGTCAGACCTGTTCCAGCACCAAGGACAACCTGGTTCATCAGGTCAAACAAAAAGACAGGTTTGATTTGGGTATCGAGTTCATTCCCTAGCGTCGTCGTGTACGGCGTATAATTTCGGTTAAACAGAAAAAACTCAACATTCAGTTCATTCTTTACAGCATCGGTCGAGTTCGCCCACTGAAAGATATCAGTCGTATCTCGATCTTCATCGGCGATCTCTATTTTTTCAACATGCTCGGCAGCTGATGACGGTATATTTACCGGTGCAAATAGTGCGACCTCGGCATCAATATCAGATACATCTGAGGTGTCTGTCATTTCGGGTGTGGTTTCGGGTGTATCTTCCATGTTTCTCTTTCATTTAAGCAACGTAGTTAACTATAGCCGTAAGAACTATCGCGGGTCAACGATAAAAAACACAACTACTGCGCATCGATAGAAAAAGGACGGTGCGTCGCTGAGCCGGCCGACTTCCCATCACGTAGCCCCGCCATGACGTTCAAGAGCGCGCTCTGAGAGGTACGCCCATGGCCTGATTGCAACAATGTGATCGCATAGTCTTCAATTTCATCCGCAGGGACGACAAATGAGCGAATCATATCGATCGTCTCATTTTCTTTATTTTCTGTGCCGAGCGCAAACTCAACCCCTTCGTTTTTAGCTGTCAGAATAAACCGACTACTGTTCTGCGGCAAAAATGTAAGGTTTGCCAAAATATCACCCTCCTCAATGCCCTGCGTAATCAAGTAATCCATAAAGCCAGCCTCATGATGACCGTCATCTTGACCGTAGTCGCCAAAAGCGCCGCCGGGTCGATATGTCACCGTCGCCGCCTTATGTACAAGATTACTGAAGAGCCCTTGGCGCTCGACGCCCGTGAATGCCGCTCGGTAGGCTAAAAGTGAACCCAAAATGTACGTCTCAGTTGAATGATACGCAGGTATCAAGGTGCGCTCCAAGCTAGGACCAAAGACGTGTGACTGCCCCGTAGGGTCTATGGCGTCGTGCCGAAACCGATCTTGCCTATAGGTGCGGAAATCACCATGCATATCACCACCGATCGTCGTCTCTGGCACGAGACCATCGTGCTCCTTGCCTCTATAGAAGTCACCGTCGAATCCACGAAAATAAACTCCCTTGCCTGCCATCGCCAGCCCACCCAGCAACACAGCACGCCTGAACATATCAGGCTCTACCGCTGCCGACAAGCGGTCAAGGCGCTTGCTGACACCGAATAACTCGGCACCTACAGCACCATTCAAAACCAATGCGTCGCTGCGCTCAAAAGCCACCTCGGCGACAGGACCTTGGGCGTCCCACAACCCGTCTGTATGTAACTTTGAACCATATCTCCAAACAGATTCATCCGGGAGTTCAAGGATGTTAGCTACGTGCTTTTTGTCATCACGCGACAGTCCGTCATAAAAATCAGACTTTACGCTTGCATCAATCAAATCTTCGACGCCATCATCGCCAAGAATCGTCTCAAAACTATATCGAGCGCTTATAAGTTGCGCGGCAATAAATTCACTATTCGCGCGCACAGTTCCACCCACAAGATCTGAAAGCAACTGAATTTTTGGATCATCCTCGGTATCAAGCGATACTTGCCAGTCTCCTTGCCAGTTTCGTTCTGTCATCGTTCCTATTCCACTTCCCCCACCGCACTATTTGTCCCAGTATATATTATTTTCATAGCTTGCGGCTATCATATGCCCAATGCAACAACGCCTGACGCTGCCTGCGTCGGCACACTAAATCGCCTGGTGCGCAGTTTTTTCGGACTTGTCCGATATGCCTGGTCATATTCTTCCAACGTTTGATCTGTCGTGCATCTTCTTCTGGCAAACGTCGCCCCATATAGTACCGACAGTACCACTGAAACCAGCCGCGCGGATCTTGTTCGTGGATCCATCCTTTGCGACGCCATTCTGCTAGTGGCTGACTGGCGTTAATTTCAAAAAAATTGAGCATCGGGTCGCGGCCATCAACGGCCAACCGTGCACCTTCAAACCAATCCTCTGGAAATTCATCCCGGCAATCGCGCATGTACACACCACCAAAAACACCCAGGCGCAAGAGCTGCCTGGGTGTTAATTCCGGTTTAAATTCTGAGGCAAAGTTTTCACCCTCCAACTCAGATACTACGTAGCTATAGCCCGTCTGCATCTTGTCGTTGACGGTGACGACTCTGTTCATACACTCAGGGCGTCAACAGCACCGTCGAGTCGCTTACTCCGAGCATTGTTCGCCCATTCGTCAGCTAGCTCATTACCAGGGTCGCCTTCGTGGCCTCGCACCCAGGTAAGGATCGCTTCAGAGTTTTGGTACAACTCGTGCGCTTCTTTAACGATTTCAAGGTTTTTAATCTCGCCGCCTTTTTTAGCCCAGTTTTTTGCTTCCCAACCTGGTGCCCATTTGGTAATCACGTTGATCCAGAATTCACTGTCAGTGAAGATTTCGCACTCTTGTCCATCAGCATCTTTCATAGCGGCAATAAGAGCCTTGCCTTCCATGCGAATATTAGTCGAGACAAGTTCGTGTCCGACGATTGAGGGTTGCATGTTTTTGATCACTGCGAAGCCACCAGGACCTGGGTTAGGACTGCAGCTTCCGTCTGTATAATAAATAGTCATTACGCTTATTTTACACTAGCTAGTGGGCTCTATCGAACTTTTCGCTTGCTTCGTTTAATTATAGACAGCGACTTGTGTTGCCGTGATCGTATCACTGTCTTTTGTTCCAACAACCACAACGGTGTCGTTAACTGCTGGTTTGGTGTCATTTGTATACGTTGTCGATCCGTTTGTCATGATCTTTTGTGTCTTACCGCCGCCTGCAATAACAATACTGTCGCTGTTAACGGCCGTTACCACACCTTGCGTCTGTGTATAAGTCATATTTGTTGTTGTCGTCGTCAAGCCGTCAGAATTACTTTGGCTCGTCATAATCGTCCGTTCACCGAAAAAGCCGGAACGGCCTTGCATCATATGGCTTCCGTCAGTGTCATACTGGCCATTCAATCCAGTATCTTGGTGATTTGCCCACATACGAAAGGCCCAGAATCCAATCAGCGTCAAGAAAATATATGCCACAATCACGATTGCAACGAGGGTTAGTACCCATGTCCGAGAATGGCGTCGAGTGACGGCCGGTGCTGTTTGCGGCTGCTCGTCAACTACCTCATCGACAACCACTTTTCTTACTTTTGGTTCGTTGCTTGATTCTTTATCAGCCATAGAAATAATTCTCCTTTTATATATTTAGGATAGAGCTCTTGTCTGAAAACGGGCTGAAATATAAGGATACTATTCGGTCACTTGGATGCCGTTCCAAAACGCCACGTAGTTCGTGTAATCTTTTTTCACTCGTTCAATAGACCCCTCTTTTGGGACCGGGTAATACCATGCGCCAAAGTCGTTCACCACTCCATCAACTGTCACATCATAGTAACTCGACTCACCTTTCCAGATACAGGTTGTCCGGTGATCACTATCTGTAAAATATTCTCGGTTCAATGAAAGTGGCGGAAAATACCAGTTCCCTTCAATCCGAATCAGTTCATCTTTCGGAGCCTCTGCGATTATTTGGTTTTGCCATAGAGCCTTCATACAATTCCTCCGCTTATTTACCACACTATGACATGAACCTGCCGAGGCTGTCTAGCGAGACCAGAACCATGCCAGCCGAGTCTTCCACAGTTCGGACGAAGTTTTCTTAAAACTATCCCAGATTGCCATTACCGTAAGCACAACAGGTGCTATAATAATGAGTAATATGCAAAGGGTGGGTTCTGACAGTGCTATTGTCTGTTAACGCTGGTTCTTCCAGTCTGAAGGTTTCGGTTTTTGATCGAGAAAATCTTCAAGTACCCCACGCTAGTCTTGCGATCGAAGACATCGGTATCTCTGGTGAGACACCTCAAACGGCCGCTCAACGTGTCCAGCAGTGGCTCAGCAGCGAACTCGCCATTCAACCCGAACAGATCGAAGCAATCGGACACCGCGTTGTTCATGGTGGACAGGAATATGATTCAGCCGCACTGGTGACACCTGATCTACTCACGTACTTGCAGAGCATCACTCCCCTTGCCCCCAACCACATGCCGGGCACCCTAGCCTCGATCACTGCCTTTCTCGCAGCCTACCCAAACGCAGATCACGTCGCTTGCTTTGATACTGGCTTCTTCCACGATGTTCCAGGTGTCGCCAAAACCTTACCGATTCCGCTCAGTCTGCAACAAGAGAACGGTATCCGTCGCTACGGCTTTCATGGGCTTTCTTACACAGCCCTCCTCGCAAGTTTCAAAGACAATGAAGGTGAAGCAGCCCACAACGGTCGAGTCATCATGGCTCACCTTGGTAGCGGCGCGAGCGTGTCGGCCTGCAAAGATGGTCAGCCGATCGACATGTCTATGGGTTTCACCCCTATTTCGGGCATTATGATGAGCACTCGCAGTGGCGACCTCGAGCCTGGACTCATCACCTACCTCGAAAAAGAAAAAGGCATGTCACCCGATGAACTGGCTGACTTGTTTGCGAATAAGTCAGGCCTCCTCGGCGTCTCTGGGACGACTGCTAACATGCGGACGTTGCTCGAGATGCAAGACGAGGACCCGAATAGCAAACTAGCTGTCGAGCTGTTTTGTTACAAGATAAAGAAAACAATCGGCGCCTACACTGCCGCCCTCGGTGGAGTCGATAGTATTATTTTTAGCGGTGGCATCGGAGAACGGTCGGCTGAAATTCGGGCACGTATCCTCAGTGACATGGAGTTTTTCGGTATCGTTATAGATAATGTTCGCAACCAACAGGGTGCGCGCCTCATCTCTAATGATCGATCAAGAGTAGGAGTTCATGTGATACCGGCGCGTGAAGATTACGCCATCATGACACAAACAATTAACGTTATTAACAAGGAGACCCAATGAACGATATGACAATTACACCAGAACTACTACACAAGATGGATGCGTACTGGCGCGCCAGTAACTACCTCGCTGTTGGGCAGATTTACCTGCGTAACAACGCGCTTCTTCGTCAGCCGCTTCAGGTTTCTGATATCAAGAACATGTTGCTCGGTCACTGGGGCACAACACCAGGACAGAACTTCATCTACGTTCACCTCAACCGCATCATCAAACAAAATGATCTCAATATGATTTACATTTCTGGACCTGGACACGGTGGCCCTGCCTTGATGGCAAACACCTACCTCG
>Ga0209512_1004222_pt1 | contig 12744 bp, 13 predicted proteins | sample frozenSSSSmetaG_FD_184142 | JGI IMG/M metagenome (GOLD analysis project Ga0209512, IMG submission 184142) | Glacier valley bacterial and archeal communities from Borup Fiord, Nunavut, Canada, to study Microbial Dark Matter (Phase II) -... | ecosystem: Environmental > Aquatic > Freshwater > Ice >... | reverse complement strand
TACCTATCTTAAAAAAATTGCCAGGTTCAAGAATTCCGAAAATCGGGTAGCAGGCTTATCCTATACAGAAAAAGTGTTACTCTCATTTCTATCAGACCTTGACCTTAATACGAAAACTGCCGGCCTAACTTAAAGGTTTTTAGTACACTTTATTTAGCAGGTTGTTATGTTGCTATCCGAATTCTGAAAAGTAGAACGATTAATTTAATTTTTCTGCACCAAAGGCAGACTGAAATAAAAGGTTGATCCTTTTTCAAGCTCACTTTCATACCAGTAGTTACCAGCAGGTCGCGGAATGATTTCAGTACTCAGATATAGTCAAAGTCCTAACCCTGGGAAAAACATGGCTGATCTTTATTTTCAGGTAAAACAGAAAAAATTGACCTACCGATTAACTGATCTTTTGATCGGCAAAATGAAACCAGAAATGCTTCATTAGCATGGTAAGGTATAAGTATTTTAAGAATATTCTTTCAGGATATTTTAATTATCGGCCAGGTGATTTGCAATTCATCAAAAGCGCCTAAATCTTTCTTTAAAAGCGACTATTTCTTTCTTAAAAAAAAGTACACTTTATTTTTAAAAGGCTTCAAACTTCCTAAATGCCTTACCCAGAAAGTCTGATAACATACCAGCCGATAAGGCAGTCTGACCATATTCTTCTGCAGCAAGATCAGCGGCATGGCCATGAATATATACTCCCAGTCGGCTGGCATTTTCAGCAGTATAACCCTGAGAACGTAAAGCGCATAAAATACCTGTCAGCGTATCACCGCTGCCTCCGGTGGCCATACCTGGATTACCGGTGGTATTAAACCAGGTTTCACCTGTAGAAAAGCAGATTGATGTGAAGGCACCCTTAAGTATAATGACTGAACGGGTTGTGATAGCTAGCTGTTGCTGTTTTTGTAAACGATCAAGGGCTGCAAGTGATTTGCCCATTAACCTGTCAAATTCTCCTGGGTGAGGCGTTAAAATTGAATTTTCCGGGATTAATGTTTGCCAGTTTTCACATCCAGAAAGTATATTCAACGCATCGGCATCCAGTATAAGCGGCTTTTTATAGTTCGTTAAAAGTTCGAGCAGGGCTATCTTGGTTTGTTCTTCCTGGCCTAATCCCGGGCCTATGGCAATTGAATTATACTTGGTCAAATTTTGATCAAACCCAGTTGCATAGTCTGTTTCATTACTTTGAACAGCCATTGCTTCGGGTACAGAGATCTGAACGGTATTCAATCCTGATTTATGAATAAATACCGACACAAGCCCTGCCCCAGCATGAAGGCAGCCTTTTGCAGCGAGTACAGCTGCTCCGGTTTTACCTTTGCTACCTGCAATAATCAGGGAATGACCGAAATTACCTTTGTGGGCAAACTTCTTTCGTTTTTTGAAGATGTTTATCAGGGAATTAAAATCAGATAAAAAATAATCTGATGTTTGCCCTATCAGAAATTTTTCATCAAGCCCTATGTCAAGTATAATAACTTCACCACAATATATCCCTGTATCAGGCAGTAAAAATGAACATTTTGGGATCTGAAAACTAAGAGTGATATCGGCTGTGAGTGGTGCTTCTAAAGGAGGCCGGCAAAAATTAGCTTCAAGGCCAGTGGGTATGTCAATAGATACAATTTTATAGTGTTCATCTTTACTGAACTCATTAAGCTGTCTGACAATACCGGCTACAACTAATGGTAATGGTAGTCTTAAACTGCTTCCAAAGATCGTATCAATAATGATCGCGCCTTTATCAAGAAAAGGAAGTTCAGCAGTAGATAAGTGAATTATCTTTGAGCCAGGATAGCCCTGCAGCAATACAAGGTTTCTACTGAACAGCAAACTTGCCGTCTTACTGTACTCAATGATAAACGTTACTACCTTAAAGCCACCTTCGAGTAGTTTTCTTGAGATGACCAGCCCGTCGGCCCCATTATTTCCTTTACCGCAAAAAACATAAACGGGAAGCGTATGACTGAATTGTCCTGAAATGAAAGAAGCTGCCTTAGCGGCAGCTCTTTCCATTAAATCATATTCAGAAATAGGTTCATGGGCAATGGTAAACTTATCCCATTCATGAACCTGAGTAGAGGTCAATACCTTCATGTTATTTAATTGCCTTATCCTTTTTTGGAGATTCTTTTTTAACAGCCACAACACCAGAATCACCACTTAGAAGTTCACGTATTTTTGCCTCAATTTCGTCAGCAAGTTCAGGGTTGTCAAGCAGGAGCTGTTTGACAGCATCTCGGCCCTGTCCAAGTTTGGTGTCATTATAACTGAACCATGAGCCTGACTTTTTGATAATTTCATAGTCAACACCTATGTCAATAATCTCACCAACTTTTGAGATACCCTGACCATACATAATATCAAACTCTGCTATTCGAAATGGAGGTGCAACCTTATTTTTAACAACTTTAACTTTTACCCGGTTGCCGGTTACTTCATCTCCATCTTTTATCTGCCCCGTACGACGTATGTCAAGTCGAACAGAAGCATAAAACTTAAGTGCATTACCACCTGTCGTAGTTTCGGGGTTACCAAACATAACTCCAATTTTTTCACGCAGCTGATTGATAAAAATACAGCAGCATCCAGTCTTGCTGATTGTGCCGGTTAGTTTTCTTAAAGCCTGTGACATTAAACGTGCCTGAAGACCCATTTTTGAATCTCCCATCTCACCTTCAATCTCTGCCTTTGGCACAAGGGCGGCTACAGAGTCAATAACAATAATATCAATGGCCCCAGAGCGAATCAGGTTATCAGCGATTTCAAGGGCCTGTTCACCATTATCTGGCTGGGAAACAAGCAGGTTTTCAATATCAACACCGAGTTTTGCGGCATAAAACCGGTCTAGTGCATGCTCAGCATCAATTATGGCAGCTATACCCCCAGCACGCTGTGCTGCTGCTACAGCATGTAAGGCAAGGGTGGTCTTACCAGAAGATTCTGGTCCATAAATCTCAACAACTCTTCCTTTTGGTAGGCCTCCAATTCCTAAAGCAGTATCAAGACCAATAGAACCGGTTGAAATATATTCTATAGGTTCAATTTTATTGTCACCCAACTTCATTACGGTTCCTTTACCGTATGACTTATCTAATTTATCGAGCGTTAATTGCAGGGCTTTTAGCTTCTCTAGTTGTTCACTCATAGTTATTTGTTGCTGTAAAATGGATTTAAAAGTAACCTTAATTCATTGAATTTCATCTTACCGTGCTGTTAAAATTTAACAGCTTCTACTGGTGTTTTAGCCGATAGTTTTTTTAGCACCACAGTGTTGTAATACTGACAGAATTCTTTTAACCCGCATTCAGTACATTTTGGACTTCGTGCTGTACAAACATACCTGCCATGTAGAATAAGCCAGTGGTGGGCAAACCTGATTTTTTCTACAGGAATATTTTTTACCAGCTCAAGTTCTGTGGCTAGAGGAGTCTTGCTTTTTGTTAATCCCAACCTGTTGGCCACCCTGAAGACATGGGTATCAACAGCCATGGCTGGCTGTTCATAAATAACAGATACGATCACATTTGCAGTTTTCCTGCCTACTCCGGGAAGTTTCTGCAGCTCATTTACATCTGAAGGCACGATACTATTGAACTGGCTGGTAAGCATTTTAGCCATACCAAGCAGATGCTTAGCCTTATTATTCGGATAGCTGATACTTCGGATAAAGCTGAATATTTCTTCTACAGAAGATGCCGCCATACTTTCTGCTTCTGGAAAGCGAAGAAAGAGCGGGGGGCAAACAAGATTAACGCGCTTGTCTGTGCATTGAGCCGACAAAATCACCGCTACCAGCAATTCAAAGGGATTGCTATAGTTTAATTCAGTAACAGGTTCTGGTTCATGCTTGCTAAAATAGCTGACAAACGCCTCGTAACGCTCTTTCTTCTTCATATACCAAAAGTACATGAACGCCGGGTATAAAAAAAAGCTTAACGTTTCACGCGGTAATTCGTGAGTATTCCATGATATAATTTATCGTGTCTGCAGTAGGTGACATCATTGATGAGGTTAGCTGATCTGTGATAAACCGATAGTCGTTGAAGTTTTCTTTTAATTCTTCATCGAGAGCAAGACAAGAATTCAAATTATCGGCTTCTTGTTTACTTTCTTCGGTATACAGATGGCGCACTAAATCGTTTTGAGTAAATGTTTGAGTCATAAGCCTGGCGTTGTTATATTTTTACAAAATAAAACGGACATGCTTAAGAATTATTTCATTTACACTAAAATTTGTTACCTATAATTTTATCGGGACTAATAACCGGCATTGATACGGTTATCACGTTCTGCCATCATTTTTCTGAGGTTATTCAGGGCATATCGCATTCTACCAAGTGCGGTATTAATACTGACTTCTGTGATATCAGCAATTTCTTTAAAACTCAGGTCTCCGTAATGACGCATGATCAGCACTTCTTTCTGCTCTTCAGGTAATTTCTCTATCAGTTTGCGAATGTCAGTATGGGTTTGCTCTCTGATCATGCGGTCTTCAGCATTTTCATCAAGTATATGAATGACACTAAAAATGTCAAAACCTTCCTGGGTGGCAATCAGCGGGGTGCGTTTTTCTTTTCTGAAATAATCGATAACCAGGTTATGTGCAATACGAATAACCCAGGGCAAGAACTTACCCTCTTCATTATATTTGCCGGCACGAAGTGTGTTTATGACTTTAATAAATGTATCCTGAAAGATATCTTCAGCAAGATACTGATCCTTGACCAGGAGATAAATTGATGTATAAACTTTTGACTTATGACGTTTTATAAGTTCCTGAAGACCGGTTTCATGACCTTCAAGATAAGAGTGAATCAGATCCTGATCCGAAAGTGTATATAAAGGCATATAAATATTTCTACGTTAAATTGAGAATTTAATAAGTGTAGAAATTTTTCTATAGTGATGGTTTTATGTGTTTATGCCTTATTCCTTGATTGTAAAAATAATAAGATTTTTCGTAAACGCGTTAAAACAAATTGATTTTTCTAATTTATTACGGCTTTGCACAAAAAAAGTTTCCCATGTAATAAATGTTTGCCTTCTTACGTACTTTAGCTGACTTAATTGTTGCAGTAAATGCCGCCGCTGCAGTAGCCAACAAAGAAACCGCGGAAAAATCAATAGATTCATGAATAACGAAGCCCAGACCATTGACCCATCTCATTATGTGATGATCAAAGGTGCCAGGATGCACAATCTTAAAAATATAGATGTAAATCTGCCAAAGAACCGGTTAGTTGTCATTACCGGTTTATCAGGATCGGGAAAATCTTCTCTTGCTTTTGATACGCTTTATGCTGAGGGTCAGCGCAGGTATGTTGAAAGTCTTTCTTCTTATGCCCGGCAGTTTCTTGGCCGAATGAATAAACCTGATGTTGATTTTATTAAGGGGATTGCGCCCGCAATTGCCATTGAGCAAAAAGTAATTTCAACAAATCCACGGTCAACGGTCGGTACTTCTACAGAAATTTACGATTACCTGAAACTGCTTTTTGCTAGAATTGGTGTAACACTGTCTCCGGTCTCTGGTTTACCAGTCAAGAAAGACAGTGTATCAGATGTAGTTAATTCAATCCTGAAATTTGAAAAAGGATCAGTTGTTGAAATATTATGCCCACTTCACCCACATAATGAGCGCTTACTAAAAGAAGAATTATCGGTTTTATTGCAGAAAGGTTTTAAGCGTGTAGTTTATAAAGATGTCACCTGGAAAATTGAAGAACTTGTTGCTGATACGATAGTCAAGAATCATTCCTTGGTGAAAACAGGTCTGATCCTGATTTTGATCGACAGAATCTTACTTGAAGATACCGAAGAGGAGACCCAGCACCGCCTGGCGGATTCTGTACAGACAGCTTTTTTCGAAGGTAAGGGCGATTGTTTTGTTCGTAATGCCGGTAATCAAACTCAGTTTAGCGATCGTTTTGAATTAGACGGAATGAAATTCGAAGAACCAAGCACTGAACTTTTTAGTTTTAATAATCCGTATGGAGCCTGTAAACTTTGTGAGGGTTATGGAAAAGTAATTGGGATAGATGAAGACCTTGTTATTCCGGATAAAAGCAAATCAATCTATGATGGAGCTATTGCTCCATGGAAGGGTGAAAAAATGCGCGAATGGAATGAACTCCTGATCAAGACTTCGACCAAATATTCTTTTCCTATCCATAAACCATATTTCCAGCTTTCCCCTGAGCAAAAAAAATTACTTTGGGATGGGAACAAGCATTTTAAAGGGTTGAATGAATTTTTCAAATATCTCGAAGATCAAACCTACAAGATTCAATACCGGGTTATGCTGTCAAGGTACCGTGGTAAAACTACCTGCCCGGAATGTCAGGGTAGCCGTCTGCGCAAAGATGCCTCTTATATAAAAATTGCCGGCAAATCAATCGTTGAGCTGGTACTTATGCCTGTTGATCAGGCGGCTGAATTTTTTACCAGTCTTGAGCTTGCAGAACACGATATGCAGATCGGTAAACGCCTGCTGATAGAAATAAATAACAGGCTGGGTTTTTTAGCTGATGTGGGTCTGAGTTACCTAACCTTGAACCGTCTGTCATCAACCCTATCCGGGGGTGAATCTCAGCGCATCAATCTATCAACCTCTTTAGGCAGTAGTCTTGTCGGATCGATTTATGTTCTCGATGAGCCAAGTATCGGTCTGCACCCACGGGATACGCATAGATTGATTAAAGTACTGAAATCATTACGTGATGCGGGTAATACAGTTATTGTTGTCGAGCATGAGGAAGAGATTATGCAGGAAGCAGATTACCTGATCGATATTGGTCCTTTGGCGGGCACACAGGGTGGAAATCTTGTATTTTCAGGTACCTATGATGAGATATTGACAGATAATCAAAGTCTTACCGGTAAATATCTGAGTGGACGGGAGCAAATCAGCATTCCCGCTTTTCGCCGTACCTGGACAGACTTTATCGAGATCAAGGGTGCACGTGAAAATAATCTCAAAAATATAGATGTAAAATTTCCCCTGCATATTCTGACTGTTGTTACAGGAGTAAGTGGATCAGGAAAAACCAGTCTGGTAAAGAGAATTTTATATCCAGCGTTACAAAAAAGTATTGGAAATTTTACGGGTGAACAAACCGGACTTTATAATTCAATTGAAGGCGACCTTGATAAAGTGACCCAGGTTGAGCTGGTTGATCAAAATCCGATAGGGCGATCTTCTCGCTCAAATCCGGTAACCTATGTAAAAGCATTCGATGAAATCAGAGCCTTGTTTGCTAATCAGCCTGGTTCAAAAAGCATGGGTCTCAAGCCCTCACATTTCTCCTTTAATGTTGAAGGAGGCAGATGTGAAACCTGCCAGGGTGAGGGTGAAGTAAAGATTGCCATGCAGTTTATGGCCGATATTTTTTTAACCTGTGAAAGCTGCCACGGTAAACGTTTCAAGGATAATGTACTTGAGGTTACCTATAAAGACAAAAATATCGCTGATGTATTAGACCTGACCATCGAAGATGCGATTGAGTTTTTTGCTCAGGAACCCAAAATTCTAAATCGGATTAAGCCTCTGGCTGATGTTGGTCTTGGGTATGTTCATCTCGGGCAGTCATCAAATACCCTGAGTGGTGGTGAGGCACAACGTATAAAACTTGCCTTCTTCCTTGTAAAGGGAAATAATCAGCATCATACGGTTTTTATCTTTGATGAGCCTACAACGGGTCTTCACTTTCACGATATCAAGAAGTTACTGGCATCTTTTGAGGCATTGATTGCACAGGGCAATACTATAATTGTTATTGAGCATAATCTAGATGTGATCAAATCAGCTGACTGGGTTATTGATATCGGGCTTGAAGGCGGGGATACCGGAGGCTCACTCATATTTGAGGGTACACCTGAGCAGCTTGCTGAAGATAAAACTTCTTATACCGGGGCATTCTTAAAAGAACGATTCGATGCCTTGAAGTCAAACAAGCAGTAATTATGACTGAATGCGTTTAAAACCGAGGGTTGTAACATCGTTTACATGCCCGCAGCTTTTTAGCCTGCCATTAGCTCAAGACATTTTATTTTGTCTTTGCCCATTTGGTTTTTAAGCTCATCAAGACTGGTGAAATTGCCATCACCCCGTATATAATGTAAAAACTCAACAGCTATATCCTGACCATAGATATCCTGATTGAAATCAAAGATGTTGACCTCTATTGACCGGCTCATTCCATTCACGACTGGTCTGTTACCGATATAAAGCATGCCACGGTAATGCTGGCCTGCAACAAATATGCGTACAGCGTAAATACCATCACCAGGTATAAGTTTATACGGTTCAGTTACCAGAATATTTGCCGTCGGGTAGCCGAGAGTTCTGCCGATCTGATCGCCCAGCATAACCTTACCATGAAGGGGATAGGCATATTGCAGATATTTGGTAGCGGTCTCAATATTACCAGCCAGTAAAGCTTCTCTGATTTTTGTTGAGCTGATAGCGATATCATCAATATCCTGTTCGGGTATTTTTTCAACTTCAAAACCAAATACTGGCCCTGAAAGAGACAGGCTTTCAAAGCCACCTTCTCTGTTCTTACCAAACCGGTGGTCATAACCAATTATCAGCTTGCGTGTGTGCAGGGTATCAGCAAGCACCTTAAGCGTAAATTCATCACAGCTCATATTTGAAAAGTCGCGTGTGAAAGGGGTAATAATAAGATTATCAACCCCCATCTTTTCAAGCAGCTCTATTTTTTCAGGTATCGTATTAAGCAGCTTCAGCCAGGTATCTTCAGGATGCAGGATCATTCGTGGATGCGGAAAGAAGGAAAGAATAACCGTTTCACCATTTATTCCCGCAGCGACTTCTTTCATGCGGTTAATAATCTTTTGATGTCCAAGATGCAGGCCATCAAATGTTCCGATTGTCACTACTGCATGCTTATCTTTTTCAATAGGATGCAGTTCCCTGTATACCTTCATCTTTACTCGGAGATTTGAGTGGGTAAATTGCTGGCAGAATCTTTAACATCTATCGCATCAGGGTTACCCAGGGAAACAAGAATTTCCTGCTGAGGGCTGTATGCCGTATGATTATGATGATAAGCACGTACGCGCTTTGCCTGAAAAATATAGTTATTTAGTTCTTTGGCTGCTGGCATACCTCTTGAAACCCTGATAGCAGCAATTAGTTCTTCTAGGTTCCATGCATTACCCAGCTGAAATTCACCAATCCTGGTGCGGGTTAATTCATTCAGATAAGCTCCTGAATTAACGCTTTTTGCCAGATCGTGTACCAGTGACCGTATATAAGTTCCTTTACTACAAATGATTTTGAATTTTACTTCAGGAAATCTTGTGGTATCAAGCTTGAATTCTTTTATGAATACCTGCCTTGATTTCATGAGTGGCACCTCTCCACGACGAACCAGTTTATAGGCCCTTTCACCATTTATCTTTAGGGCTGAATAGATAGGGGAAACCTGTTCTATATCACCTGTAAAATTTGTGGTGGCATTTTCCAGTAGACGGGTGTCAAACCCGGCGATATCAAATTTAGCATCAATCTCAGACTCCATATCATAGCTCGGCCGGGTTGCTCCAACGATCATTTCTCCGGTATATTCTTTTTCCTGAGCCTGATAGCTATCTATAGATTTTGTCATCTTTCCGGTACAAACCAGTAATAGACCAGTTGCGAGCGGATCAAGCGTACCGGCATGACCGATTTTTATTTTTCTGATACCGATGGTTCTTTTCAGTTTCTCAACCACATCAAATGATGTCCAGCGCAATGGCTTATCTATCAGCAACAATTCTCCGGCTGAAAAATCAAATTCGTACATTCATTAATAATTAAACTGTATGCAAAGGTACATGCATCAGGTAAAGAACAATAATCGTCAACCCTATAAGTATGCGGTAAAAGCCAAAACTTTTGAATCCGTGTTTACTTAGAAAACTGACAAAAGATTTTATTGCCAATAACGCAACTAGAAAGGCTATAACGTTTCCTACGAGCAGGAGTTCGTAATTTCTGAGATTAAATAAATCAGCATGATGCTTGTGCGTATCCCAAAGCTCTTTTGCCGTAGCCGCAAACATGGTTGGTACGGCTAGAAAAAAGGCAAACTCGGCCGCAGCTTTGCGGGTTAACTTTTGGCTAAGGCCGCCAATAATTGTTGAAGCTGATCTTGAAACACCGGGAATGAGAGCCAGAATCTGAAAAAGACCAATTTTGAAGGCTCTCGGGTAAGATACTTTTCCTGGATCCTCAACTTCGGGCTTTGCAAACCAATTATCAACAAATAGCAACACAACACCACCGGCAAAAAGTGAAATGCCAACAACCAGAACATCTCCAAGCATATGATCTACGTAGGGCTTTAATAACAGGCCTGCAATAGCAATCGGAATAAAGGCGATAAAAAGCCTGATGTAAAAGGTGATCGTTTGAAAAAACAACTTATAATATAACACGACAACCGCCAATATAGCACCCAGTTGTACGGCAACTGTAAATACCTTGGTAAATTCTTCAGTGGCAATACCCATAATTGAAGAAGCAATAATCATATGACCGGTAGATGAAATCGGTAGAAATTCTGTGATTCCCTCAATTATTGCAAGAATAATGGCTTGTAGAAAAGTCATACCGCCTTAGTTGGTTTAGTCAGAATTGCATAGAATTCAATGGCGAAACCCATCAGAACTATGATAGGAGCAATAACAATTTTTGTGGTACTCATAATATCGGTAGTACCTGACATAAGGTAAAAGCCAACAATTAAAAAGCCTATACCAAGCATCATGAACTGATAATTTTTTTTACCAAAGATGAATGTTGCAGGAGCACTGGGTTCTTTCTTTGATGCTTCTCTTGTTCTTAAAAGAGGGTTGGTAGAAACCGGAGGTACAACCCTGGCGGTAGATTTTGCCATAGGTGACTGATTTGGTTTTTTAAAATTGCTTCCTGAATTACTGGCCATATATGTATGTTTTAATGGTATAATTTATCAATATTGGTGCGAAGGTGCTTGTTGACAGCAAAAAATGTACTTATGAATGATAACACCACCCCAAGTATGATCACACCTGCATACACGATAATAAACTCACTCTTGTCTTGCAACATGACAAGCTCAGGAATTTCTTTCTGAGCGATATAAATTGTAGCCCAAAGCATTAAGGCAGCAAGTACTCCGGCAAAAAGCCCATTATAAAGACCAATAGCAAGAAAAGGACGTTGAATAAAACCTTTTGTAGCGCCCACAAGCTGCATGCTTTTTATTAGAAAGCGGCGAGAGTAGATTGCAAGTCTAACTGTCAGGTAGATGAGTGAAATGGCGATGATCAGTAAGATAAAAGCAAAAGCTACCAGTATAATCTGTACAACGTTTATATTTCTATTCACACTTTCAACGAGTGATTCCTGGTAATTTATTTCTTTGACGACTGCGTTTTGAAGTAGCTGAGATTTGATACTGTTTATACTGTCTTTATCAGCGTAGGCTGGTTTTAGATAAACATCTAAAGATGGTGAGAGGGGATTATAGCCGAGAAACCGTATAAAGTCTTCACCCAGGTCTTTGGTTAATGTTTTGGCAGCCTCGTCTTTGCTGACATAGTTTACTTTATCAACATACCCATGCTGGCTGATTTCATTTTTAAGTTTCAGCACGTCGGGCTCAGCCGAACCTTCATTCATAATTACCGTAAGTACTATATTTTCTTTAATATAATTCGATAGGTTTTTTGCGTGAATGCCAATCAGCGTGACAAGACCAATCATCAGCAATACCATAGAAGTGCTAATCACTGTTGTTGGATAAATACGCGTGATACGGGGTTTTCGACCTACTTCTTCAATTTCTTCCATGCATGAATTAGATGGGTGTTTGGCGAAAATAAAGAAATTTATCAGTATCGACACGGCAAGTGTTCATTTCATCCTGTTTTCTGAAAATGGTTCCCCTTAAATTTCTTAATTTCGGAATTTTAACCATACCATGGATTACCAGTTTAGAGATATTGAAAAAAAATGGAGACAATTCTGGGCTCTTCATCATACCTATAAAGCAGAAGATAACAGTACAAAGCCCAAGTACTTTATTCTTGACATGTTTCCCTACCCTTCAGGTGCCGGACTACATGTAGGGCATCCACTAGGTTATATTGCTACAGATATTATTTCCCGGTATAAACGTATACAGGGGTTTAACGTCTTACACCCAATGGGGTATGATGCATTTGGTCTGCCTGCTGAGCAATATGCCATACAGACAGGTCAGCATCCAGCAATAACCACAGCAGAAAATATTAAAAGATACCGTGAGCAGCTTGATAGCCTTGGTTTATCATATGACTGGTCAAGAGAAGTTCGTACTTCTGAACCTGCTTACTATAAATGGACACAATGGATTTTTATCCAGTTATTTCATTGCTGGTATAACCTTGAAACAGATAAAGCTGAAAAGCTAGAAACGCTAATTGCCAAATTTCAACTAGATGGTAATCGTCAGGTTAAAGCAGCATCGGCAGAAGTCGAAATTTTTTCTGCTGATTATTGGAATCACTCATCTGAAGAAGAACAGCAACAGATTTTAATGAGCTACCGTATGGCCTTCCTTGCTGATTCATATGTGAACTGGTGCCCTGGTCTGGGAACTGTTCTGGCAAATGAAGAAGTTAAAGATGGAGTTTCAGAAAGGGGTAATTTCCCAGTCGAACGAAAACTTATGCGTCAGTGGTTTCTGCGTATAACTGCTT
>Ga0209512_1004221_pt1 | contig 12744 bp, 16 predicted proteins | sample frozenSSSSmetaG_FD_184142 | JGI IMG/M metagenome (GOLD analysis project Ga0209512, IMG submission 184142) | Glacier valley bacterial and archeal communities from Borup Fiord, Nunavut, Canada, to study Microbial Dark Matter (Phase II) -... | ecosystem: Environmental > Aquatic > Freshwater > Ice >... | reverse complement strand
ATCGCAAAACGCTCTTTGAGAAAACAAAATAATCAATAATATTGCAACAGGTCATGCACTCTTATTTTCCGAAACGATGCATCCTTATCTTCCGAAAGCAGTGTACTGCTAATTACCGACTACACCCCTCCACTTGCGAATAAAAGTATAATAGATTCCCACGCTCCAAGCCCCCGTCAAATACGGTGTCTCTTGACGTAAGTGAAGTCTCAACCATATCCCAAAGCATTTGCCTTATTTCCGATAGCCTATAGTTGAGGAAAAAGTCTCGAATCACTTCGTACGGGTTTTCGTCTGAAAGTCTGACAGGCTGATTGAAGATTTCCGGATGATATTTGAAGTGTTGCATATTGGGTTATTTGTCTGTACTATCCTGCAAGGGTGGATACCGGCCAAAATTATTTGTTGCAACTTTTGCAAGATTGCGAACTTTGCGTTCCTTAATATGATGCAACGCTATTAAATGCTGTAACGTTTACCGAATAGATAGTGACAGCGAAGCAACACTCATTTACATCTGCTATAACATTGCCAGAAGCAGAACTTCTGCCTTCCATCACACCAATATCATCGGTTATCTTAACGCAGTATTTTCCAAAGTAGGCAGCCGAAAAACGTTGGTATGCAGTAGAGATTAAAGGAATTAAAACATATTTATGCTGTTCATTTATCTCTTTTTTTGGCCAGTATCTTATTCTTTTCGTGTAAATTAGTGAGGCTTCTTCGAAGCTCCGCCATCCTTTTTAAATTTTGTAAATCCAATTCATATTTGCGAGTTGAGGATCCAAATCCAGTTTGCGCTGCGTAGTTATTCCAATACCGATTGTATTCATTGCTCATCTTGGAAAGACGAATGGCTTCCTCGAGGTCTTGCATGGCCCCTTCATAATCCTGTAGCCATTCTTTGGTAAGAGACCGATGGTAATAGTAATTTGCTTTTTCACCGTCTTTGACAATACTTTCATTGAAATCCTCTAAAGCGTCCAACTCGAAGTCTAAATCTACCAAACAACAAGCCCTTAAAAAAAACACTTCAGCGGAGTCATAACCTTTTTCGATCGCTTGATCAAAAAACTCTAATGCGGCCGCCTGCTTTTGCTTTGTCCTTGCTTTCGATATAGAGTAATTAAGCACAGTTTCGTTCCACAATTTTTCCCCGATTTTGAAAGCCGATTGTCCCTCAAAAAAATCCTTTGTGAATTTGTTTTTTGTTGTAGGCTGAACCGCATAACTTGTTTTAAATATTTGTGAAAGCCAACTCATTCGTATGATTAAATTGTAAGTTAATATGCTGATCATCACCTTAGATTGCAGATTTTTAATGACGTGTTATTGATCGGATGACTAATCTAATTAATTATTTTGAGACGGTATACAAAATAGTGGAATCTTATGAGATGTTTTTGCAAAAAATAAGAGTTGAAAGTAAAATATACTTAAGTGAACTGTATATAACGGTTTATTATTGAGGAATAAGATTAAAGAAGAACCGGCATCCTTTGAACCGCGTTATTTTCAGGATATTCATCCTATGAAATACGAACTTGAGCCGAACGAATTTACATCCTGGGATATTCTAGAGTATCTGAAGATTGTATACGGAACACAAGTCAACGGCTCCCCTTTTACTTCTATCAACATGCAGAACTGGATCCGGAACATGAAACTTCCTGAATTCTATGGCGGCTTCGAAATTATAGATGCTAGACGGTATAAGGAACTAAATAATTTGCTTATTCTGACTATAGAGGGATTGAATAGAGCTGAAGTTTGCGAACTGGTTGGCTCTCTCACTGAATTTACAGAAACACAGAATAAGAGAAGGGCTCTTGATAGTTCTCCCAAACTCAAAAGACCCCGTAAGCAACGAACTAATTTATACTACAAGATTCTTGCGGATGCGGGAAAGCGATATACTAAGCGAACGCTTAATGGATCTATACTTCCTGATGATTGGAAGGGTGCTGGAATCAAAGGAAATCAACTTATTTCGCGAAAGAAACGGAAATCTGAGGTTTAATCCAGTGGTTTTCTGGTCATTTTCTATGCTAGAAAGTAACCTACTAACAAATTTTAAGAAAAAACCCGCATTTTACGGGGAAGCTGTTGTTTAATTGGAAAGTACTGGTGAAGGTTATGGTATAATTAATAACCGAAAACAGTAAAATCGATGAGAATCTATCTAAGAATCAACAAAGGAAAGCTATCTGAAGAAAACGAAAAGAAGGGTAAAACCAGAAAAAACAGCTTGTTTCTTGACTATCACACAGGCAGGCATTTTAAACAGGTATATGAACAATAATAAAACACTAACAACATGAATTGGAAGGTGCTCAAGAAGGCAGCACAGATGGAGGGTTAGGAAAACCCAGCAAATTAGATTAACTTATTATCATGAAAATCACCGTTGACCGTCCTTGCCACGAGTCGTGGGAAAACATGCTTCCCGATCAACTCGGTAAATACTGTTTGTCCTGTCAAAAGTCGGTGGTGGATTTCACCGCTTGGACTGATGCACAGGTGATCGCTTTTTTCCGCGATCGATCGGGCGGCATCTGCGGAAGATTTACCCGTGACCAACTGGGTCATGTACTTAAGTCAGAAAGGCCGCCGACCTTTGCCGCGCGGGCCGCGGCAGTATTATTGGCGGGCGCTTTGTCCAGCACCTCTTTTTCCACAACGCATGCTGCTTCGGTAGCGCCGCACGTTTCAAACACTGGTCAATTAGACGTACACCGTACTGCCGGCCAACCTAAGGCGCCCGGCGACACCCTTAGGGGAAGAATAATAGATAAAGAAAATATTCCCGTGGCTGGCGCCGCAGTGTGGCTGGATTCCACATCGTTTGGAACGGTCACCGATTCCTCTGGCTTGTTCTCGCTGGTCATTTCAGAGGGACAAACTTACTCTACAATTCGGATAGATGCCCTTGGGTACACTACTCAATTGATCCCGGTTACCAGTCTGCTGAAAGGATGTCCAGTCACGCTGGTATCTGGTATGAGAACCGGATTGACAGGTGAGGTGGTCGTCGTCGGGGGTGCCTTTGTCAAGCGCAGCTGGTGGCAGCGGCTGTGGCGGAAGAATTAGGGTCAAAACCCATAAAAAAGATGCGCCGTCCATGATATTCGATGATTATAAGAAAACATATTTCCCGTGTATCGTTAACCTGATAATTTGTATAGCCCTATTAAGTAATGCTGTACAAGGATATCCGTACGAGACCACTGGTAAGATTATTCCAGGACGTGACACCCCTATTAATTCTTTTTTTTGGTGGATTAAAGATGAAGTTTTTAAGGCACCAATTAGAGTACGGTAATATAACTAACTCTACACATAGCGTGAGACTATGTGAACCGTCATTACGGCCATAACCGTCTACTGTTTGTGGTTGTGGCAAGGTATATCCTTCAATTTGGCCATAACTTGCATATTTACTACATTTGTGGCCAAATTGAAATGTATGGATCTGATAGGCCGCAGAACCGAAATGCGGGATCTGCAACAAATCTATAATGAATCAAAATCTGCTTTCATAGCGGTTTACGGGAGAAGAAGAATAGGTAAAACTTTCCTTATCCGAACTGCCTTCGATCAAAAATTTGCTTTCCAGTGCACCGGTATTGCCAATTCAAATTTATCAACGCAACTCTCCAATTTTCACATTGCACTGACTGAATACAATAAAACTGGTCAAGCCCTCAAACAGCCTACAGACTGGCTCAGTGCTTTTCAAAATCTTATTCAGATACTTAAAACGTATCCTGGACACCGAAAAATTATTTTCCTGGATGAGCTGCCCTGGATGGATACGGCGCAATCGGGTTTTATTCCGGCACTGGAACATTTCTGGAACAGCTGGGCAAGCGCAAGAAAAGATATCATACTAGTGGTCTGTGGCTCAGCGGCCGGGTGGATGATTTCTAATCTCATCAACAGTACCGGAGGACTGCACAACAGGGTGACGCATAAAATCAGGCTCCAGCCTTTTACACTGCATGAATGTGAACTGTTTTTCAAATCAAAAAAAGCTGTTTACGACCGCTACCAGATCTTGCAGCTGTATATGGTTCTAGGGGGCGTTCCATTTTATCTGGAACAGATCCGTACTGGAGAAAGTGCCACCCAAAACATTAACCGTATTTGTTTTGCTGCTGACGGAATGTTAAGAACGGAATTTGACAACCTGTACCGGTCCCTGTTCAATAAAGCCGACAAACATATTGCCGTCATTGAGTTGCTTAGCAAAAAAGTAAAAGGGCTTACCCGGCAACAAATAGTCGAGGGAATAAAAGTGACAACCGGCGGCAGCATCACCACAATCTTGAACGAACTGGAAGAAAGTAATTTTATCAGAAAATATACAGCTTATGGAAACACGCAAAGAAACAGCCTCTATCAATTAATCGATTGCTATTCACTTTTTTATCTCAAATGGATCAAAAACAGCAGCACACAGGATAAAAATGCTTGGATCAATCAGCTGGACAGTCCAAAACAGCGTGCATGGAGCGGATATGCTTTTGAACAGGCCTGTCTCAGCCATATCCAACAAATAAAAAACGCACTTGGCATATCCGGTGTTCAAACCCAAACCTCTTCCTGGATTAGTTCAACCTCTTTCCCAGGCGCACAAATAGATCTTGTCATTGACCGGAGGGACCAGGTGATCAATATCTGCGAAATGAAATTCTCGATCAATGCATACACGATCGATAAAAAATATGCAGAAGAACTAAAAAATAAATTAAGCGCGTTCCGGCGGGAAACCAAAACAAGGAAGGCCCTTTTCCTGACGTTAATTACCAGCTTCGGCCTGATTAAAAATACTTATGCTTCGCTTGTTCAAAATGAATTGACCATGAATATGTTATTTGAACCTTCACACGAAGGATAATGGCGGACAGTAGTAGGTATGCCGGGGGACGATTTGAATATAGATTTGCGAAAACACCGGATTATCAGGCTTGGGTTGATTACCATTCCATTCTAATTAAAATGATTTTCCCTTTCCGATTTTGACAGCGTTATTACCTTCAACTTTCCTGAGTTAGACGATTTTCCATATAAGTTATTCATGTCCTGGGAAGATAAAAGTTTGTATGTCGAAATTGTACACTGTTTTCCAAACGCCGCGCCAGCTCCGGGCTTTAATAATACTGTATTGAAAGTAAAGCATTTTGTTCATGTTTGCTTTTGTTCGTACATTGTTGGTATTGAATCTCTCCGATTTGTAGATGTTGCCTTATCCTTTCCTTTGTTAACCCCTTTCTTGTTACTCAGTTGTTACTGGAAGCTGAAAATTTGTTACTCGGTAACATTTTCAAGGTTTGCGTGTCATGACTGTCATGACAGGGGGACTCTGCTTGGTGTGGGAATAAATATTATTAACTATTAAGATTCTATCTAAAACAGTAGGTAAAATGTGGCCATTAATCATCGGGATCGGTTTAGCTGCGCTGCTTTCAGATGCATTTTCAGAAGAAGATGAAGCACCAAAACGAAAAAGGAGTAATGGTCAGAGGAATCAAAGTAAAAAGAAAATTTTTATCAGCTTTGCTAGTGAGGATAAAAGATATCGAGACTTCCTTGTTGCGCAAGCAAAGAACGAAAGATCACCTTTTTCTTTTGTTGATATGTCTGTTAAGGAACAGTGGTCAAGTGAAATTTGGAAAAGGAAGTGTAGGGAAAAAATTCAAGCGTGTGATGGGATGATTCTTTTACTTAGTAAGAACACATGGCATTCAAGTGGCGCAAGGTGGGAAGTTAAATGTGCTACGCAAGAAGGAATACCTGTAATTGGTATGCATGTAAAGAAAGATAATAAAGGCGCAAAACCACCGGAGTTAACCGGGAAAAGGATAATCGAATGGACTTGGGATAATCTTGACAAATCGATTAGAAAATTTTAGAACGCGAAGACTATTGATAAGATATTTTATAATTTTCGTACTTCTTTTAAATTTTAATAAACAATTTTAACATGGCTGATAAAAAAGTGTTATTTGTTGCTTTTGCTATTGAAGATGAAAGGCAAAGAGACTTCTTGAAAGGACAGTCGTTGCATCCAAGAGCACCCTTTGAGTTTATTGATATGTCTGTAAAGGAACCGTAGTGGACACCGCACCGGTAGTTACGATCGGCGCCACCATGGATGGGAACCAGTCCGGCGCGAGCATCGAGAAATCTCCTGTGACCGCACAGGGCGATATGCCTGACCCTGTTGTGTCCAATATCAGTTTGAATGCAACATTTCATATCCTCTGTTCTGCGTTTAATCCGGGTGGGGTTAAAAAGTTGACCATCAAAATTCACAAGCATACCGTGGTGGCTTTTGACCTGACGAAAGATGCAACGCCGAATGCGCAGCAAATGGTGCCCAAGCAACTTGATATCGTAGTCAATCCTACGGGCCAAGTACTCGATGTGCTGGCTGATGATCTGGTAACCGTGGAAGTCAGCGCAACAAATTTCAATAACATGACCACTACTGCTACAATGGTATATTATCCCATTAACCAGACAAACAGGATGTTTCCACAGATCACCAATGTTACCCTGGGCAAGACAAACAGCAGCTCCCTGTTTTCCGCACAATTTCCGGGACAATTTTCAACGACCGACAAAGTGTACGCGAATGGGCGGATTCTGGCATTGTTGAATGAAAACGATCAGACGGTTCACCTGCTATCACCCACTGGTCTTTGTTCTTCCATCAATCCCAGCACAACCGTTTTCCTTAATCCGCATACGCTGCTGTCAACAGGTGTTACAGATTATCTGACGTACCAGCAAACGTTCTCAGGACGGATCATGTTTTATGCCGGCGACCTCAGTGCAGTGTACGGAAGTAATATCGTGTCTTTCTCTGCCATTCTCAAAACCTGCGAAGAAACCATTGATCCCGCCCATCCAAGTGAATTCTCCAGCAAGACCGCATTGGTCCTTACCCTGATCTATCAATATTACTAAGCGCGCGAAAATGGATCAAGGCGGGCAAGATCACGCCAGTGAAAATTGGAAGGCGGGTATATTTTAAGGAGAAGGATGTGGAGGCGCTGGTGTGAGGGGGATACGCCTGATGCATGATAGGATCGATGGGTAATGCGTCTTTTGAAGTAAGACTCTCTTTGTTCTAAAGGATTAGATTGTGTTGTCCGGCCCTATTGCATTTTCCGTTTCCAGATACTATCTTTGTGTTCCACAAAACCTTATCATGAAAAAAATCTACCTATTTCTACTGGCTCTTATATCCTTATGCATTTCCTGCAAAAAAGACAAGACAGACGCTTCTTATCATATTACCTGCAAAGTTGACGGCATTGAAAAGACTTTCAATACAAATATTGTCGCTGGAAAAATTGACGACAGTGTGCATTTTTTGATGGTTGGAGGATCCGCTGCGGCAGTCAATAAAAGTGGCGGTTTTGGTTTTACCATTTTGCGGCCAGGTACTGGTCCCGCCATTGGTGCCGGAACCTATGCCGATAGTGGTACTGGTTTCGAAATGTTAATCTCACAATACGAAGGCAATACTGATTTGAATTATGAAGCAGGTACAGAAGAATATAAATATGCTGGCGATTATCAAACGCCCATTGCTAATCACTTCCAGGTGGTGATTACCAGCATCGACGCGAATACCGCCAGCGGAACCTTCAGTGGAGACGTTTATCCGGATGGAAATATCGACAATGGTAAAAAAACCATAACAGAAGGTTCCTTTTATGTGAAACTAGGTGCCGTACCCAGATAGAATAATAGATCCAATCATGGTTTTTGGATTTTATCACTCCAGACCTCTGGCATACTCAATGGCTTTCCAATCTTATCTTCTTTCTACTCCAAAACAAAACATGAGAATTATTCATTTTTCATGTAAGAACCTGCTTTGGTCGTATTCTCAGTCGTAATAAAGATATTCTTGTCGGGTAAGAATCTTATCATACAATAAGGCTTAGGTTGGGTAAGCTGAAAATTAAGTTAATATTAAATATCACTTTCGTTTTTTCTATCCGCGACACGGACGATGCTATACAATACTTTTCTATGTATATATAAAGGGACGTGAAAACTATGTTCGTACAAACGTGTGGAGGCGTGTGTACACGTGTGAGGGGCGATGCGGAATTGGAGGGAAGATGGTATCTTGCTTTACGGATGTACAAATGCTTCGATCTACATTATCGATCACGAGACCATCTGGCTATTTCTTTAGTGACGATCGGGGTCTCAGTAAATCGTGTCTTTTCATGATTTGTGACATTTAAGTTAGAAGTTTTTCTAACTCTTTGTGTCACATTCGGGCGATTCAACATATCTCGAATCAAGATTTGCCATTAATTAGTGTAAGATTACCTAAATCGCATCCATTTATTTGTATTATTACTTTAAAATCAATAATTTATGGGTTTTATTTGTCGTATTTCTGTAAGTTGAGATTGTCGTATTTTTGCACTACTTTTGTGTTTCGAATGGAGCAAAACCAGACCATAAAAAAGCTTATCAAATCCAGAATTAGACGGAAGAAATCGTCTGTGATTCTACGCGAGGATTTTAAAGATTTGGGGGGATATGACCAAGTAGGACGTGCTTTGCTTGAGCTTACCCGATCAGGTGAACTTATACGCATTGGCTATGGGGTATATGCTAAGGTGCGCAAATCATCAATAACCGGCAAGCTAATCCCTGTGCAACCGCTGCCGATTTTAGCGAGAGAAGCACTTAAGCGCTTGGGAGTACCTTTAAAACCCACTGTAGCCGAAGCAGACTATCAATCGGGCCGCTCAACCCAGGTTCCAACAGGTAGATTGATTGGGGTTCGCAATCGCGTATCTCGTAAAATCGGGCATAAAGGAGTGTATGTAGAGTATGAACGAAATTCCCGGTAAACAAATATTAGAAGAAGTAGCAGCAGAACTTGATATAGATCCATCTTTTATTGAGAAAGATTGGTATGTAACTCAGCTGATTGCTGAAATGTCGCATTTTAAATTCTTGGATGCGCAGATTGTATTTACCGGCGGAACAGCACTTAGCAAAGCTCATCGAATTATTAAAAGGTTTTCGGAGGATACGGATTTCCGGATAATAAGTAATGAAATAAATGCTTTTTCGAAGAGCCAGCAACGAAAGATATTATCTGACTTAAAGAAAAATATTGTCGAACATTTAAAAAAGATATTTTCAATAGATAATACGCTTATAAAGTCACGTAATGAAAACAGGTTTATTTCTTTAGACATTGATTATCCTACATTATTTAATCGCGCGGAATCATTGCGCCCACATATTCTTGTTGAATTTGCATTCACAACGATGGCGATTGATCCGATAAAATTGCCTGTAAGTTCCTTGGTTAATGAGTTAATGGAGAAAGATCCGGAAGTGTCGTCGATATATTGTACTGATCCGGTAGAAAATGCATGTGATAAATTAAGCGCATTAATATGGAGAGTGGCGGATAGAGACAGGACCAGTGTTGACGATGATGCTACTATTGTAAGGCATTTATATGATTTAGGGGCTATGGGAGAAACTGTTATCAAACACCCGGTATTTAAAAAGTTGGTTATCGAAACGATACAAAACGATGATGGCCGGAGTAATAAAATAAAGGGATTAAGCCTTGAGCAAAAAATCAGCAGTCTATTGAACACTTTAAAAGAAGATAAAACATACGAGAAAGAATATGGAACTTTTGTGAAAGGAATGTTCTATGGTAATGAACAGGTGCATGATTTTAAGGAGGCCATATTGCGGCTGGAAAACTTAACAGAGTTTATTCAGTAACTGTACCATATTTGTACCTTTCCTGTATAAAAGGCTCATTTTCAAATAATCTTATATTCTGTATTGAAATATTCCTGATAGGTTGCTCCTCAGCAGAGCCTATTTCCGCTTCTTTCAACTCACTGAAGATAATAAATTCTTTCAGGGTGATATTATTTGCTAAACTTGTAAATATGAAATCAGGATTACCATATAAAATCAGTAAGTACGAAACCAGGATTATTAACTCAAACTGGTAAGATTATTTCAGGACGTGACATACCACTGCTTTCCAATTATTGTGTAGTTGTGCTTTCCAATTACACAAGGTCGGCCTCACTTTAGAACAAACTTTCCGGTGCCTCCAGGGCTATTCTTGATCTGAAACAATAAAGAATTCGAACTTACTCCGATCACAATTTTATAATTAATAGTAAGTTATACATGCCTTAAGTACTACAAATCCAATAGCTGTCTGTGAAAACAACTTTACTTCTAGGTTTTGTCATCTTTTCTTTACAATCAAGGGCTCAGTCGCCTGTTTCGACGGTCACGCCATCCACGTTTAACGCTGGCGGAGGCACAACCATCCTTAGTCGCTCTTTTATGGTGGACTGGAGTATCGGAGAGTCAACGATTGTTGAAACTTTCTTCGGACAAACCTTTAATGTTACCAGTGGCGTACTTCAACCGTTTGACAGTACCCATATTATCTTTAATACGCTCATTCCTTTCTGGACCAAAGAAGAGATACGTGTGTATCCGGTGCCCACTTCCGGAAACGTAACCATTGATTTCAGATCCGTTACTACGGGAAAGATCTCCATGCAATTGATGAATGTGAACGGAACTGTACTTGGCTCACGCGAATTTTTGCAGGTCAGCGCAAAGAGCACCCAGACATGGGATCTGTCAAACAGCGCTTCTGGCAATTACTATTTACGTATTCTGCTCGATGACGGTCATGGAAACACATTAAAGCAAGGCATATTCAAAGTTGAAAAGATAAAATAATGATCGTTATGAACAGGATCCTACTGTCCGCCCTATTGATGACTGTTGTAACAGTCGCAAAGGCACAGATACCCCAGCAACTAAATTATCAGGGCATAGCGAGAAACGCCTCCGGCACGCCCATCACTTATCAGACCATCAAGGTAAGGATCTCTCTCATTGACAGCGCTATCGGCGGATACATCGCTTATGGTGAAACGAGGACAGTAATGACGAATTATGTTGGTCTTTTCTACATAGTTATCGGGAGTCCCGGCGCAGCGAGCACAGTCGGAAGAATGAAGGATGTAAACTGGATCACGGGACGCAAGTATATCAAGCTGGAAATCGATCCGACGGGGTCGAGCAATTTCACACTGGCGGGAATTACTCAGCTGCAGAGTGTTCCCTATGCGCTCAGCGCCGCAAGTGCTGCCGCGTCCGGAGATGCACGCGGTGATTTGACCGGAACTTATCCTTCTCCAACTATTGGCAATGGTGTCATCACCAGCAGTAAGCTGGCAAACGGAAGTGTGAGTATCTCCAAACTGGACCCATCGGTCGCTTCAACATTGACAAACAAAGTAAACGTATCAGACACTTCAGCGATGCTGTCTCCATACGCCAAAAAATCAGAAATTGCCGGTTCACAGGCTGACAAGCTGAATATTTCAGACACAGCCACGATGCTCGTTCCATATCAGGTCAGCATTGCTGAACTTGGAAGTAACAAATTAAATGTCTCCGATACTGCGGCAATGCTGGCGCCATACGCTATAAAAACCGACGTTGCCGCACAGATTACCGCTGCAGCGCCGACATTTGCGACAGGAACGCTTGGCAATAATATTAATATATCCTCTTCGGGATCACTATATACCTTCAATATTCCTGACGCCAGTGACACGTCAAAAGGCCTGGTGACCTTCACCGACCAGGTATTTAATGGCGCCAAAACGTTCAATTCTGATTTGATAGTAAATGGCTTAACAATAGGCCAAGGCATTGGACAAAACGGTCAAAACACTGCGATTGGCCACGAAGCGCTGGGCTCCGGAACTGGAACTCGTAATACAGCCGTTGGCTATGTCGCGATGCACAATTACAGCGGCACCTCCTTCGACAACAATTCAAGCTTTGGATATGGAAACATGGTTGGCCTCACCACCGGCAATGCAAATACTTCCGTCGGCGCCGAGGCCATGATGGGACTTACCACCGGCAGTGAGAACACTGCTATTGGGCAGCAATCATTGATCAACGCGACCGGTGACGGTAATACCGCACTTGGATCCGGAGCCGGACATGACCTAATACTGGGTTATCGCAATACATTCCTGGGTACATCGTCGAATGCTTCCATCAACACTCTTGAAAACGCTACCGCAATTGGCTACCTCGCAATTGTCGACGCAGCCAATACGATTCAATTGGGTAATACCGAAGTAACCGCGGTGAATACCAGAGGCAAATTAACGACCGGGGCAGTTACTTACCCAAACACCGACGGCCAGTCCGGTCAGGTGTTGACAACGGACGGCGGTGGATCTGCTTTCTGGTCGACAGCATCCGTAAGAGAAGCTGCTGACGAGTTTGATGCCCTCGCGGCTCAAACAGAGTTCACCCTTTCAGCGGCGCCGTCGGCGAACAGTAAGGTAAAAATGTATATTAATGGTATCCGCATAAGCAATAAAGCGTATAGTATAACTGACACAACCCTTACTTACAATATGGCAAATAATGGTTTGTATTTGTTAGCTGCAACAGATAGAATTCAGTTTGACTACTCTTATTAATTCATTTATGAAGCGCTTTCTTTTTGTCTTCGTATTGATATGTGTTGCGCGCTGTTCGAAGGGCCACGCCTGAACTCGCACGGACAAGTCATGAATTAAAGAAAAGATTCCAGAAGGGGTATTAAGTGTTACTTAAATATAATTCATTCTTTACAAATCCTTTTATGATTTTTTACCAGCG
>Ga0209512_1004220_pt1 | contig 12744 bp, 14 predicted proteins | sample frozenSSSSmetaG_FD_184142 | JGI IMG/M metagenome (GOLD analysis project Ga0209512, IMG submission 184142) | Glacier valley bacterial and archeal communities from Borup Fiord, Nunavut, Canada, to study Microbial Dark Matter (Phase II) -... | ecosystem: Environmental > Aquatic > Freshwater > Ice >... | reverse complement strand
GGTTATGAACTACAACAGAAATAGCCAATTGACAGCAAGTAAAAACGAATTTAAGGAAAAAACTCCTGCCCCTAACACTACCCAAGCCACAGCCACCAAAGGTGGCCGCGGCCTGGCCACCCGTTAGGGCTAAGAGTAACGCGCGTTCAAATAAAGTTTCAAAAAATAAAAAAAAGTTCCGACGTTGTCAAAAAAAACTTGACCGCAAGAAAACGCCTTCGGCGTGAAAACCGCCGTTGATGGTCTAGGGTGTATTTCGACAAAAACAAAAAACTGGTCGAAATTTTTTATTATAGGACGAATATTCAGATGGTTATGAACTTCACCAAAAAAAAACATCTGACAACAACTAAAAACAAGACAAAGAAAAAGACAAATTTGTCGCAAGAAAACGCCTTCGGAGTAAAAAACGCAAATGAAGTTTTAAAGTGTATCTTGACAACTACCAGTCTCTGGTCGATTTTTTTTTATAATAGAACGAATAACTGATTGGTTAAATTTTTCATCAAATGCTGCCGATTAACAACAAATTAAAGAAAAAATTACGCTCAAGAAAAAGACAATTTGACCGCAAGAAAACGCATTCGGCGTGAAAACAGCCGCTGATGGTTTAAAGCGTATTTAACAAACAACCAGTATCTGGTCGAATTTTTTTTATAAAAGTATGAATTATTGATTGGTTATTAACAACAACAGATACAACCAATTGACAGCAAGTAAAAACAAATTAAAGGAAAAAACTCCTAGCCCTAACACTACCCAAACCACACCCACTTCGTGGGCGCGGCCTGGCCACCCGTTAGGCAGCATGTTAGAAGCGGGCAATTTAGTTTATCATTATTTTTTAGAAAAAACATCAAAAAACCTTTGTAGTATATACTATTAGTATATATATTTGTGGAATAATAAACCACTGATTATGAAAACAGTTCTTTTAAAATTAGATGATTCGACATTCGTTGAGACAGAGAATATCTTATCACGAATAAAGAAACCCAGAAATAGATATATTAATGAGGCTGTAGAGTTCTATAACAAATATCAGAAACGTCAAATCCTTGAAAAGAGGCTGCGGAGTGAGTCTGCGTTGGTTATGGAAGAATCTATGAATGTCCTTAAAGAATTCGAGGAGGTTGAAAATGTCCATTAAACAATTTGAGATTTGGATTGCTGATTTAAATCCACAGATAGGTACAGAACCAGGTAAGAAAAGACCGGTTTTAGTGATTCAAACAAACTTGTTGAACAAGATTCCGCATCCTTCGACTATTATTTGTCCAATAACAACGAATGTTCAGAAAGATGCAGATATTTTGAGAGTTCACATAAAAAAAGGAGTTACAAAGCTTCATGAAAACTGTGATATTTTAATTGATCAGATTCGTGCAATTGACAACAAACGATTAGTTAATAAAGTTGGTGATTTGCCTGCTGACTTGATCGATAAAGTAAAAGAGAATATTTTGATCGTCTTAGATCTTGATTAAAAAAACACGCCGCCTAACACTGCCCAAAGCACACCCACCTTCGGCGGGCGCGCTCTGGCCTTCCGTTAGCGGCAAGTTTAGCACCGGTATCATAAGGTACAAATAATCGAAATTGGCTACTTATCATTTGTGAGGCCAAAAAAGTGTGCGGAGCAATCTGATTGTACAAAAACCTATCAAAGAGTTTTATAGAGATAATGAACAGGCTATTTTACACCATTGCAGCCACACCCTGTGTGCGGAGCAAATGGATGTTGCTAATAGCTTCATGGTAAATAAAACCTGCCGCTAACACTATGTAAGTTAGATGCCATTACGAATTTGTCGATAGCTTCACCCGCCCCTACCCGGTGCGGCCTCAAAGAGCTAACGCCCGCTTAAGATGGCACCTCCCCTACATTTCCGTTAGGGGCAATCAAAACATGAGAAAGTAGAAGCATCTGGATTATATAGAGATAAAAAATAAGATCCAGTGCGTTCAACTTTCTGACCTTCGGTCAAGAAAGATTGTTTATGGTAACGCGGGCAATAAACAACGATCAATACCAAGTGATTGACTGACAATTGGACTATAAATTAAGTCTGGTGACAGAACCAGAATCATCAAGCACCGACTAACAATACGTAAACAAAACTGGAAAAATATTGACTGCCCCTAACAATACCCAAACCACACCCACTTCGTGGGCGCGGCCTGGCCACCCGTTAGCCACAAGCATAAAAGCGTATTGTCAATAGTCTATTTTGATAAAGGGAATTGGCTATTTATTAGTCGTGGATCCATTAGCAGTGTGCGGAGCTTTAGAAAAATTTTTAACAGCTTTACGAATTATTATTATAGAGATTAAGAACCGGTTATTTACACTATTGCAGCAACAAGAAGCGTGCGGTGCAGAATGGGGATAATAATAGCTACACCAAAAAAATGCCTGCTGCTAACATTATGTAAGTTAGATGCCATTACGAATTTGTCAATAGCTTCACCCGCCCCTACCCGGTGCGGCCTCAAAGAGCTAACGCCCGCTTTAGATGGCACCTCTCCTACATTTCCGTTAGTGGCAAGTTTAGCACCGGTATCATAAGGTACAAATAATCGAAATTGGCTACTTATCATTTGTGAGGCCAAAAAAGTGTGCGGAGCAATCTGATTATACAAAAACCTATCAAAGAGTTTTATAGAGATAATGAACAGGCTATTTTACACCATTGCAGCCAATTCCAGTGTGCGGAGCAAATGGATGGTGCTAATAGCTTCTTGGTAAAATAAAACCTGCCACTAACACTATGTAAGTTAGATGCCATTACGAATTTGTCGATAGCTTCACCCGCCCCTACCCGGTGCGGCCTCAAAGAGCTGACGCCCGCTTAAGATGGCACCTCCCCTACATTTCCGTTAGGGGCAAGCTGAGAAAGGGCCATTTAGAGCCATATGTATGATAACACAAAACCAAATGAATATAATAATCCGTAATGTTGATGAATCTGATTTTCCGCAGATAGTGGATTTATTTAAAGAATTTGCCTTATTTGAGAAGTTACCAGATAAAATGGTAAACTCGGTTGATCGGATGATAGCTGAAAAGGAATTCTTTAACTGCTTTGTTGCAGAGACAGCTGATAAAAAAATCATAGGTTATGCCTCCTATTTCTTCGGATATTATACCTGGATTGGCAAATCATTGTATATGGATGATTTGTATGTAAAACCTGAATTTCGTGCAATGGGAATTGGCACACGATTAATCCATGAGATTATTGATTTTGCTAAGACAACCAATTGCCATAAATTACGTTGGCAAGTATCACAATGGAATAAACCGGCAATTGAATTCTATATTAAACTTGGAGCAGTGGTAGATAATACCGAACAAAATTGTGACCTTCTTTTCGATTGACAAAAACAGCCTGCCCCTAACAATACCCAAACCACACCCACTTCGTGGGCGCGGCCTGGCCTTCCGTTAGGGGCAAGAGTAAAACGCGTTCAAGTTTAGTTTCAAAAAAAATAATACTTCCGACGTTGTCAAAAAAGAAAACTTGACCGCAAGAAAACGCCTTCGGCGTGAAAACCGCCGCTGATGGTTTATAGCGTATTTCGACAACAACCAGTATCTGGTCGATTTTTTTTTATACTAGGGTAGATATTGGGTTGGTTATGAACTTCTACAGAAGCAAACCATCTGCCAACAAGAAAAAACGAATAAAAGGAAAGAAACAAACGAATACGGAAAAAGACAAATTTGACGCAAGCAAAGACCTTCGGCGTAAAAAAATGCAAATGATAGTTTAAATCCTATATCAGCAACAACAAGTATCTGGTCGAATTTTTTTTATAATAGAACGAATAACTGATTGGTTATATACTTCATCAAAAGTAACCGATTGACAACAAATTAAAGAAAAAAATCACGCTCAAGAAAAAGACAAATTGACCGCAAGAAAACGCCTTCGGCGTGAAAACCCCGCAGACAGTTTAAAGCTTATTTCAGCAACAACCAATCTCTGGTCGAAATTTTTTTTATAATAGTATGAATAATTGATTGGTTATGAACTACAACAGAAATAACCAATTGACAGCAAGTAAAAACGAATTTAAGGAAAAAACTCCTGCCCCTAACACTACCCAAGCCACAGCCACCAAAGGTGGCCGCGGCCTGGCCACCCGTTAGCTGCAATTTTAGAGTCCCGTATCTGAACCATATTCGTAAACTATAATTAGTAATAAATCAACAAATATGTTATTTAATTGATTATTGATCCACAAATATTGTCGGAATTCAAATAAAAAAAAATGAAAATTTATACTTTCTGTAATAAATGCACAATGGAGAGAAAGTCCTCAATAATTAGAATTGAGGGTGTTTTGTCACTTCAAGAGGAGAATTTATATCATTTTAAGTGCATCAATAATCACGACAATTTAGTTGAAATACAGGCATTTAAATTTGAGTTGTTATTTGAATCTGGTCTTCGTGCAATAAAGGATAATTATCTATTGGAGTCAGTTTTGTCATTGACTGCTTCACTTGAGAGATTTTATGAGTTCTTCATTAGAATTAAAATGAATTCAAATGGATTAATTAGCAAAGATTTTGACCAATTATTTAATAATATTGCAAACCAATCTGAAAGACAATATGGTGCATTCCTTTTCATTTATGGTTATACTTATAAACAAAACCCACCAGTATTAATTAAAAAAAAATCTGTTGAGTTTAGAAATAAGGTTGTACATAAAGGATACTTACCCAAAGAAATTGAAGTACTTACTTATGCCGAAGACGTATTTAATACTATCAAATTCTATTATTCAAAACTTCTTACAGATAACAATAAGGAAATATTTAATTATTTAACCGAAATTCAATCGCAAAGACAGATTGAGAATAGAGATTTAATGGATAAGACGAATACAAATATTTCATCAATTGCTCCATGTCTAGCAATATCACATATTTTACATATTGATGAATTTAATAAAGTTGATCTGATGGAATATTATGAATCAATAAGAAAATCCGAATTTTATATATAAAAAAAACTGCAGCTAACACTACCCAAACCACACCCGCCTTCGGCAGGCGCGGTCTGGCTTACCGTTAGTGGCTATGTTAGAGCGGTGATTTGTACTTTTACCGTTTTAAAAGAAAACATCTAACGATAATAAACAGGATTTCAGATGATACTTCTACCCCATCGAATCACTGGTTATCGAATGACAAAAAATTAAGACAATACAACAACGGATAATCCGGTTATCGACTGACATATAGCACATAGTTGATAACTGGTTATAACGGACAATAAAAAGAATAAGACTAAGAATTCGCTATCGACAGACAACTAACAATAATACACTGAATTCCAAAACAACATTAGACAAGCCATTCCTATCAACGAACAATCTGGTTAGCGGTTGACACTTCCACCCCATAGAATTTCGGGTTATCGGATGACAAATATTTTGACAATAGAACAACGGACAATCCGGTTATCGACTGACATTTTATACATAGTTGACAACTGGTTATCAGCGGACAATAAAAAAAAGAAACTAAGGATTCGCTATCGGCAGACGATTATTTTTTATATAGTTGAATGGCGCATTCCAGACAAAAACAAATTCTTAGATTAAAAAAAACACAGCCACTAACACTAGCTAAGCCACACCCGCCTTTGGCGGCCGCGGCCTAGCTTACCGTTATGTGCAACCTTAATACCGTAACCATGAAAATATTGCAACTGTTTATATTTTTGTTTACAATAGTAAACACCAGTTTGGCGATTGATAAAATGCCTGTGATTTGTGTAAGAATCGATAAATCCATTATATCAAATGTGGATAGCGTATTTTTAATCAACGATTCCCAAATACAAAATTCAACAGACAGATATAAAGTAACTTCAGATCAAAAGGAGTACTTATTTAAAGGATATCATGGCGTTTCAAAAATTTCAATAAAATTGAAGAATTCTCCTAAACACCTTAACGATACAACTTTAATAACAGAGAAAAATGCTACGTTTGTCGTTAAACAGATAAATGATAAGATCTGTTTTCAACAATATCATAGATCAAAACTTATGAATATAATGATACAACTTATAGTGTTGTTTTTAACACTGTTACTTGTAAAAATACCCATTGCGATGTTGATAATGACTCCGGACTCGAAGAAGCGGTTTCTTATAAATTTTGGAATGATAAACTTGTTATATTTACTTGTATTGATTGGGCTTATTGTAATAATGCAAGATTTATTTATAGGTGCAATCTATCTATTTATGATTTTGATAATGATATCAGCCGATCTAATTTTCCTTAACCAAAAATATAATGAAAAAGGAATTTTAAGGCCAATAATAGCTACAATAGCAAGTAATGCATTGTTTTTTATAATTGGTCTACTTTTGATAATCCTAATGTTGTGGAATATTAACTAAAAAAAGGCTGCACATAACATTACCCAAACCACACCCACTTCGTGGGCGCGGCCTGGCTCGCCGTTAGCGGCTACTTTAAGAAGTGCGTTTATCATGTTAGATGGTAAATAAAAATAAAACTCACATATGATAGTAATCTTTTTTAATAAAGTTTGGCATGACCCTGTTTGGAGCAAAGTCATTGCTTCGGGATTAGTATTTTTAATTACTCAAGTTTTTGTATTTGGAATTGGAATAATTAAAAAGATTAGTTATTTTGATGTATATAAAGGATTCTTTTCCAAAATTTTTAAGAAAAGCAAAAAAAATAAAAGTTCTAAATATTTTAATACTACTGAAAATATCAAATTAGAAATTAATGAATCTTCTACTATATTTTTTGATGAAAGATTTTGCAATGCATTTCCAGGATTTGGTGCGGGATATCGTTGGTTTAATACTAATTCAGTCATTAATAATCGTTTGAAAATTCTACTTTCATCTCCAATAAAATTTAATAAAGCGAATGGTCATGGAGTAACAACAGACCCAATATGGTGGTTTCGTGGTCATTCTTCTTTACCTATTGATAGTTTTGAAATATTAAAGCGTAAAAAGATCTTAATGAACAGTGATGAACTGAACATTGAAAAAATTGCTGCTTTTAGGGGTAATTCATATTTTGAAGATTTTGTTTATGTTCAATGTTTTTCAGATACACCTACTGGACTTTATAATTATGATAAAAGTTCTATTGAAAAACATTTTAACTTATATGGTGAATTTCGTGAATATTTTGGCATTTATAAACGTAAACTAATTTCAGCTCAAGAATACGAAGACGGTTCCGCCTTAATTAAAGGAAAACCCATAAAAGTAGATGGTGCAAAATGTCGGACAAGGAATCTAACAAAGTATAATTTTATTATTGCTGCAAAGTTTTCTCCTTATAACTGTAATGAATTTTATCGTGACTCTCAAGTATATTTTCTTCAACTTCTAAAGGATGAAATCACTTTTGACACTTTTGTTACATGGTTGAAAAAATTTCCTAAAAATCAAGAAAATAATTAATTTTTTATCAATTTGCATAGCTCTTTGCCCTGTCTTTCCTCAGTTTTTTTAATCAATATTTAATATATTGATTAAAAATAACAGTGAAATGATTGTAAGTAATTTAATATTGAACAAGGACTTAAAAATGAAAATAAATTAAAAAAAGCAGCCGCTAACACCGCCCAAAGCACACCCCTTCGGGGCGGGCTCTGGCCACCCGTTAGGTAACATTATAAGACCGGTACATTTGTTCCATCAAAATTAAAATACATGAAAAGAATTCTGAAAACACTCGTTATTGTTATTTGCTTAGTATTTACAAGCTGCAGTACTGGTAGGATTGTTAGTTTAGACAGAAAGACTAATGAGGCAATAATTCTCGCAAAAATTCAAATAAAGAATGGAGATTCATTTATAGGGAATAAATGGAATTTCCTTTTGGACGAGAGACTTTGGGCTAAATGGGCAGTATGGCCAGATAATGAGAATTATATATATATGAAAGTACCTGTTGGAGAACATTTTATAGCACTTCTGCAATACAAAGGATTGCAAAAAAATATTCCAGATAATTATCTAACTATCGACACAAAAGAAAATGGAATCTATTACCTTGGAGATATTGTAATTCATTGGCCTATAAATTCAAAAACTGATGGAGCAAATTATTCAAGTGGTGGGGCTTTGGGAGGAGCACTTGGAACAATTGCAGCTTCAAAACAAGGTGGAACATCTCTTGATGTTGATATTGTTGATAATTATGATGAAACAACAGCCTATTTTAAATCAAAATTTAAATGTGATCAGACAATATACAAGTCGTTAATAAAAATAAAAAAATAACGTCACCTAACATTGCCCAAACCACACCCACTTCGTGAGCGCGGCCTGGCCACCCGTTAGCGCCAATGCAAGAAACGCACTATTCAAAGACACTGCAAATGTTTAAACAACTGACAATTTTGATATTTCTCGCAACCTTCAATTGTGTGATGGCCGGGACTAATTATAAACCTATTAAGGTTCATATTGATAGCAGGACTAATGTACTGACAATCGGTGATAATCGATTGTCGCTGACAAAGGATTCTACCTTTAATTATTCTTACTTAAAATGCTTAAACACGAATACACAATTAATTGATTCTGCTGATTACTCCGCATACGGATCAAGGATTTATGCATTTGATTCAAAGACCTCAAAAGATACTGTTGTAATTTGGTCGATAGAATATGAGTATAGTTCTGTTCTACATTTATACTACTTGAATAATGGCAATATCCAAAAAATGGGTGAGTTGACACCTTTATTGGATTGCAAGGATTGTGAAACAAAGTCCTACCCCATTTCAAGTATTAAGATAGTTGACGATAAATCGATCATCAGATTTGAATTCCTAAAGCCCGTTGAATTTGAGAATCAAAAGGCTAACAACATGAGAACAGCTAATGCCTTCATTTTGTATGATAAACAAACTTTTTCAACAAAAATGCACTGGCGCTAACAATACCCAAAGCACAGCCACCCCATGCTTCGCAATGGGGCGTCCGCGCTCTGGCTCACCGTTAGGGCTAAGAGTAACGCGCGTTCAAGTAAAGTTTCAAAAAATAAAAAAAAGTTCCGACGTTGTCAAAAAAAACTTGACCGCAAGAAAACGCCTTCGGCGTGAAAACCGCCGTTGATGGTCTAGGGTGTATTTCGACAAAAACAAAAAAATGGTCGAAATTTTTTATTATAGGACGAATGTTCAGATGGTTATGAACTTCACCAAAAACAAACATCTGACAACAACTAAAAACAAGACAAAGAAAAAGACAAATTTGTCGCAAGAAAACGCCTTCGGAGTAAAAAACGCAAATGAAGTTTTAAAGTGTATCTAGACAAGTACCAGTCTCTGGTCGTTTTTTTTTATATTAGAACGAATAACTGATTGGTTAAATTCTTCATCAAAAGCTGCCGATTGACAACAAATTAAAGAAAAAATTACGCTCAAGAAAAAGACAATTTGACCGCAAGAAAACGCCTTCGACGTGAAAACAGCCGCTGATGGTTTAAAGCGTATTTCACCAACAACCAGTATCTGGTCAAATTTTTTTTTATAATAGTATGAATCATTGATTGGTTATGAACTACAACAGAAGTAACCAATTGACAGCAAGTAAAAACGAATTAAAGGAAAAAACTCCTAGCCCTAACAATACCCAAACCACACCCACTTCGTGGGCGCGGCCTGGCCACCCGTTAGCAGCAAGTCGAGAATCGGTATTTTTAGTGTATTCGGCAACTTAAACATAAATAATATGAATTTCAAAAAAAACGGAGTGGATTCTATTTTAATGCCAAAAATGAAGGAGTATGGAAAACAGTTATCAATAGATATTGCAAAAAATATTGCATATCAGCAAGCGACTCTGGATGAATTTGTTATAGGTATGAATGAGTGCGATAAAAAAGGATTAATAAATACCAAGATTGTATGGAACTTATCTGCTTTTGTAAATATTATCTCGATTGATTTGAAAATCATCACTCGTGATTTGGCTTTAGCAGAAGATGATTGGAGCCAAAGGCACTATATAAGACAAGCATACCTATTAATATACGAGTTCTATTACACCTACTATAACGAACAGAAAGATTATTATATACTTATAAATGAAAAGCTTAATATTCTGGAGTTGGATTCTCAGAAAAAAGAAGTTGTTTTAGAACTAAGAGAATATAAAAAACAGAATGAAAAGACTTTTCACATTATACGTAATAAAACAATTGCCCATAGAGATAAAGATGTAATGCTTCAAATTGAGATGATTGAGAATTTGAATTATAGTGAAGCTATTGATCTAATTACCAAATTTGATTCAATCTTAAACAAGCTTGGAGGATTTATGCAAGGAGTTATAGCAATTGGGATGGATAATTTGTCAAAGTTCTTATAAAACCTTAAAAAAAACGACCTGCTGCTAACATTGCCCAAAGCACACCCGCCTTCGGCAGGCGCGCTCTGGCCTCCCGTTAGCAGCCATTTTAGAAGCGCGTGTATAAAAATAAAACTAGTGATTCAGCATGAAGATATTCAAAAATCTACGTCTTTCGATAATCATCAATATTTTAGCATTGATGTTTTTCATGTCTCCATTCTATCCAAATGGTTGTACAAAAAAAGAAGCAGTTCCATTAGAATCTGTGATGTCTGATTCTGCCTGTTCATCAACATCTGCAGATTTCTTGTTATCATTAAACAATGATACAGTAGATTCAATAAGTAAGGCAGACAGTACTAATTTATATACCAGTGGTGACACTGTCATTCAAACTCAAAACAAGAATAAAATTATAGTAGGTTTAAAAAGAGTTTTATGGGGGGATGGTAACACTATTTCAGGATTTTCATGCATTGTATGTGGAATATCCTCATATATAGGTCAATATGGAATAATTACAGCATTTCTATTTCTATTGATTTGCTTAATGTTGAAAAACACCTACGAAAAAAGAAAATTTATTATAATTGTGATATTGGAGCTGATTTCAATACCCTTTCTATACTTTACTAATTTTGACATCTTTTTTATTAAAGCTGTCCCGAATGAGAAATTGTGGGGATTTTGGATATGTTTTACTCTTGTAATCGTACTCTCTCTGATTGACTTATCTCAAATAATTAAAAGAGAACGTAGAAATAAAAAAAACGGCAGCTAACATTGCCCAAACCACACCCGCCTTCGGCAGGGCGCGGTCTGGCCTTCCGTTATGGGCTATAGTAACAACGCAATCTTGAAAAGTCTTGCAATGAAAAGAACATTGATTTTACTAATAGTATTTGTAACTTTTATAATGACCGGATGCAAAAAGTCTGATAGACAAAGCACAATAATTGAATCGCAAGATATTATAGCGAATTCACAAATAAAGAAACCAAGCAAAACAATTGAATCGCAAGATATTATAGCGAATTCACATACAAAGAAACCAAGCACAACAATTAAATCACAAGATATTATAGCAAATTCACATACAAAGAAACCAAGCACAACAATTAAATCACAAGATATTATAGCAAATTCACATACAAAGATACCAAGCTTTATTGGTAAAGAATGGGGCAAAAAAGTATTAGATAAATATCTTACTGATACATCTGCGAACTTACTTCGTAATTCAATTCTAATACAAGACACCTCTACGTTAATTTCAATTGCGGAACCAATACTATTTGATATCTATGGTAAAAATCATATAATTAATGAAAAGCCATATGAAATTTATCTATATGGTGATTATTGGCTTATGATGGGGACACTACCAATTGGTTGGGAGGGCGGAACATTTTCAATTGTCATTAATCGAAAAACTTGTGAAGTAATGGGTATCTCACACGGAAAATAAAAAACTACAGCCCATAACACTACCCAAACCACACCCACTTCGTGGGCGCGGCCTGGCCACCCGTTATGGGCTATAGTAACAACGCAATCTTGAAAAGTCTTGCAATGAAAAGAACATTGATTTTACTAATAGTATTTGTAACTTTTATAATGACCGGATGCAAAAAGTCTGATAGACAAAGCACAATAATTGAATCGCAAGATATTATAGCGAATTCACAAATAAAGAAACCAAGCAAAACAATTGAATCGCAAGATATTATAGCGAATTCACATACAAAGAAACCAAGCACAACAATTAAATCACAAGATATTATAGCAAATTCACATACAAAGAAACCAAGCACAACAATTAAATCACAAGATATTATAGCAAATTCACATACAAAGATACCAAGCTTTATTGGTAAAGAATGGGGCAAAAAAGTATTAGATAAATATCTTACTGATACATCTGCGAACTTACTTCGTAATTCAATTCTAATACAAGACACCTCTACGTTAATTTCAATTGCGGAACCAATACTATTTGATATCTATGGTAAAAATCATATAATTAATGAAAAGCCATATGAAATTTATCTATATGGTGATTATTGGCTTATGATGGGGACACTACCAATTGGTTGGGAGGGCGGAACATTTTCAATTGTCATTAATCGAAAAACTTGTGAAGTAATGGGTATCTCACACGGAAAATAAAAAACTACAGCCCATAACACTACCCAAACCACACCCACTTCGTGGGCGCGGCCTGGCCACCCGTTAGGGGCAAGAGTAAAGCGCGTTCAAGTAGAACATCAAAAAATAAAAATACCTCCGACGTTGTCAAGAAAACTTGACCGCAAGAAAACGCCTTCGGCGTGAAAACCGTCGCTGTTGGTTTATA
>Ga0209512_1004217_pt1 | contig 12755 bp, 10 predicted proteins | sample frozenSSSSmetaG_FD_184142 | JGI IMG/M metagenome (GOLD analysis project Ga0209512, IMG submission 184142) | Glacier valley bacterial and archeal communities from Borup Fiord, Nunavut, Canada, to study Microbial Dark Matter (Phase II) -... | ecosystem: Environmental > Aquatic > Freshwater > Ice >... | reverse complement strand
TCTTGAACAACCTTTAACTTGAATTCGTCCGTAAAACGATTTACTTTTAACTTCATAATCCTGATTTTAGTTTACTTTTTCTGTAAACCTATTTCAGGACAAGACAAAGATATAACTTTCAGATTATCTCCCTTTCTCCCCATCGCCCCATCGCCATCTCTTTCTCCCCATCTCCCCATCGCCCTTTCTCTCTATCGCCCCTTCGCCTCGTCATCTTCCCTTCTCTAGCTAATCGATCCCCAGTTCAGGTGGTTCTTTTTCAATGCGATTAACTGTTTTTTCAGGATGTCGTTCTGAGGTTGTTCGAGCATCGGATCTTCGGTAATGATGGTTGTGGCAATGTCGCGGGCGTATTGAAGAATCTGACCATCTTTTGCAAGGTTGCTGATTTTTAAATCAAAGGCAATACCGCTCTGCTGTGTTCCTTCGATATCACCGGGTCCCCGGAGGCGCATATCGGCTTCGGCAATTTCGAATCCATCGTTTGTTGCCACCATCGTTTCGATCCGCTTGCGGCTATCAACTCCCAGTTTGAAGCCGCTTAATAAAATACAGAACGATTGTTCTGCACCACGGCCTACGCGCCCACGCAACTGGTGAAGTTGTGACAATCCAAATCTTTCGGAGCTTTCAATAATCATTACGGAGGCATTCGGCACATCGACACCAACTTCTATAACGGTGGTTGCAACGAGAATTTGTGTTTCACCTTGCTTGAACCGCTGCATCTCTGCTTCCTTGGCGGCAGGTTTCATCTTACCATGAACCATGCCGATCGAATATTGGGGTGATGGAAAGAGTTTTTGAATATGCTCGTAGCCCTCTTCGAGGTATTTGTAATCAAGCTTTTCCGATTCAGAAATCAGCGGATAGACGATATAAATCTGTCGGCCGTTTGCAATCTCTGTACGGATAAAATCATACAATTGCGCCCGTTTATTCTCAAAATAATGCACTGTTTTAATCGGTTTCCGGCCTGGTGGCAGTTCATCGATCACCGAAACATCAAGATCACCGTAGACGGTCATCGCCAACGTCCGGGGAATAGGGGTGGCAGTCATTACAAGGACATGCGGAGGGATAAAGTTTTTCCGCCACATCTTCGCACGTTGACTCACCCCGAAGCGGTGTTGTTCGTCAATTACCACAATCCCAAGCGATTTAAACTGGACAATATCCTCCAGCAATGCATGTGTTCCTATCAATATGTGAAGTTGACCATTCAACGATTCTTCATGAATAACAAGCCGGTCTTTCTTTTTTGTCGATCCGGTCAATAGCTTCACATTTACAGGCATATCACCCAGAAATTTCTGCAATGAAAACAAATGTTGGGTGGCAAGGATTTCGGTGGGTGCCATCAAGCAACATTGAAAACCATTGTCCAATGCAATGAGCATCGACATCAGTGCCACCATCGTTTTTCCGCTTCCAACATCTCCCTGAAGGAGGCGGTTCATCTGCCGGCCTGATCCCATATCTTTCCGGATCTCCTTAACCACTCTTTTTTGAGCCCCGGTCAACTCGAACGGAAGGTGTTTATAAAAGAAGTCATTAAAGAAATCGCCAACGCTGGAAAAGATATGCCCCTTGAATTTCTTGTGACGATCTTCCTTCAGGTGAAGCAATTTAAGCTGGATATAGAAGAGCTCCTCAAACTTCAGCCGGTATTCAGCTTTTCGTAACAATTGTGGATTCTCAGGAAAATGGATATTTACAAGGGCCGATTCAAGCCCCACGAGTCCAAGTTTTTGGACAAGCCAGGCTGGCATTGACTCATAGATATGGCCCTTGACAAGTTGAAGTGCCGCGTACTGAAGCTTAAGAATCACCTTTGAATGCAGGAAATTGGTCTTCAGCTTCTCCGAAGTATTGTAAAATGCCTGGATGTAACCCTCGTTTTTTGACGATTCGGGTTTGTTTTCGTCCAGCTCGGGATGAACAATGCTGAATTGTCCGTTGAATTCAGCAGGTTTGCCAAAAACGATGTATTCAACCGTCGTTTTTAAAGTTGGTTTTACAAACTTGATCCCCTGGAACCAGATCAGCTCGAGGATTCCGGTTCCGTCAGTCAGGTAAGCCACCAAACGTTCATTGCGCCCCGTACCCACCATTTCCATTCCTGTGATCCGTCCTTTTACCTGAATATGGGGTAGACTGCTGTCAATCTCCCGGATGGTGTAAAACTTGGTGCGGTCGACATATTTATAAGGAAAATAGTAAATCAGATCGCCGATGGTAAAAACCTTCAGCTCCTGATTAAGTACTACAGACTTTCGGGGTCCGACACCCGTAAGAAATTTAATATCCTGTGATAGAATTCCCGACATAAAGCAAACTTACATGAAAAAAGCATTTTTGCAAACTGCTCACCACCATTTCGTGATTCTTTATTAGTTTTACCGCGACAAACCATTAAAATGAAGTTTCGAACAATTCGCAGGATCATCTATTTGAAAAAAGCACGTCATCGTCGCGGACATGGCATTCACTCCCCGTTTTTGTTTCATCTGATCACGGAGGTTGTTGAAAACAGAAGGCGTCTTCCGGAATATAAAATTTTCAAAGGTCTGAAGAATAATGTTTTGGATTTGTTGGATGGTTTTTCTGAACCATCATTAACAAACCTTTATCACCAGTTGAATGTTCCTTTTTCAAATCCTCACCGTCTTTACCGCAAAGTAGAAATGTCCCAGCGTTATGGCAAAGTTGTGTTTAGGCTTATACGCGAATTTAAACCAGCTACTGTTATCAATTATGGTCCAACCTTTGGAGCCAATCTGGCAATTATAGCAATGGCAAATAATGACAGCCAGGTTTACCAGCTAATAAATGACGTTTCCTGTGAATTGATTAGCAATAATTTGCTGAAAGATTCGGCAATCTCAAATGTTCATTTTTTTCTGGAAAATGAAGTACCTACTGTTAACCATGAGTTTGTAATAATCAATTACCCGGGTAATCCTGTTGTATCGCAAAACATGGTTCAGAAATGTCTTCAGTTGCATGGTGATGATGATGTTTTAATTATTAGGGGTATACACGAGAACAAGGAGATGGAAGGTATCTGGCGGGAGATGATTGCAAGCGAAAGTGTACGGGTTTCGCTTGATCTTTTCGAGATTGGAATTGCGTTGTTTCGCAAGGGATTACAGAAAGAGAATTTTATTCAAAGATTTTGATTCATTTATTTTCTTCCGTTAACGTACAAGCATGTTTTTAAACCATTTCTATTCCTATCTTTACGATCTTGAATTTTAACCCAAACCAATTTATTCACTGTTTTTAATAAGCTGAATACGAATTGTTTAAATAACATTTCGCACATAAAAGGTGTTAATCCGATTATTATGAATAAAAAAAGAGTTCTCGTCCTGCTGGGTGCATTAATTGCGCTGTTAACGATTGTGTATTTTAGCTGGAGCAGTAAGTCTGACGAAGTTGAGATTACATGTAAGGTTATGAAAGGACTGGTTGAGGTTAAGATTCATACCTCAGGTCAGCTGGAATCAGAAAATTCTGAAAATATTATACTTCCTGCCGTGCTTTCAAGTCAGAACGTACGGATTTACGAAATCAAGATTACCGATCTTATCGAAGAGGGTACTGTTGTCGATTCCGGGCAATACATCGCCACGCTCGATCATAAAGTGATTGAAGAAGTATTGACAGCAGCACGCCTTGAATTGGAGGCTGCGGCAGCAGTTATCGAAGATGCCAAGCTGGATTCAAATCTTAATCTTAGTAATTACCGAGATTTGATCGTTAATTCGAAATCGGATGTTGAAGAGCGAAAGATTGTATTGGCTGAGTCTGTTTACGAGTCGCCATCGGTTATTAAGAAGGCAGAAATGGATCTCAGCAAAGCTGAAAGGAAACTCACACAGGATGTGAAAGGTCTTGATATGCGAAAACGGCAATTGGGTTCGCAAATGGAAAGACGGAATATCGATTACCGACAGAAAGAGAAACGGGTTGACGATCTGCTTAAATTATATGATGAACTGATCATTAAGGCTCCAAAACCAGGAATGGTGATTTATGCGAAAGATCGGTTTGGAATTAAAATTCAGATAGGATCGGTTTTAACCCCGTGGAGTCCTACGATTGCGACATTGCCCGATATGACAAAGATGATCTCAGAGACATATGTAAATGAAATTGATATCTCCAAAATTAAAGTAGGACAGAAGGTTACTTTAAGCATTGATGCATTTCCTGATAAGGAGCTTAAAGGGGAGGTGATTTCGGTTGCCAATATTGGACAGCCAATGCCAAAGAGTGATTCGAAGGTTTTTGAAGTTAACATTCGTGTCCACGGCAGCGACCCGGATTTAAAACCAGCCATGACTACCGGAAACGTTATCCAGACAGGTTCCTATGCCGATAAAATCTACGTTCCTTCCGAAGCTGTCTTTGAGACCGATTCAACGAAGTTTGTTTACGTGAAAAAGAAAGATGTGGTCAGGCAGATCGTGGATCTTGGCGATGAAAATGAAGATTATGTGATTGTAAATAAAGGTATTGCCGAAGGCCAGATATTGCTGTTGAATGAACCTGAAAAGCTGGATGAAATTGAGACAACGGGATGGGAAATTTACGACGAACAGATCCGGAAATTAAAGGAAGTTAAGGAAAACAACGATCAGCCTTCAATTTCGCAGAAGAGCGATTCGGTCAAAAATAGTCTGAAAGGTAAAAAATCCGAGGGTTGAAGATATTTATTTATAAAGTACTGATATAGTTACGAATGAACATAAGAGCTTATTATAACCGGTATTCCTACAATGTAGTTATTGCCCTGGAGGCGATTGTAGCGAACAAGGTAAAATCACTTTTGACTGCGTTGGGTATTATTTTTGGGGTTGCTGCTGTAATCAGTATGCTGGCCATCGGGAATGGGGCTGAACAGGAGATTCTTGAACAAATCAAGATGGTCGGGGTGAATAATATTATTGTCACACCTATTTTACAGAACGATCAGGCAAGTGCGAATGATCAAAAAGCCAGTGCCGCTACTGAAGGAAATCAGCTGGCCGGCAGCAAAAAGAAATTTTCAAAAGGTCTCACCCTTCTGGATGCAGAATCAATCAAGGAGATTATCCCTACCGTGCAGGATGTCTGCCCGATCATTACCTTTAATTATTCGGCGATCCTCCATGACATTAGCAGTCCGGTGAAACTCGATGGTACTGACAATACTTATTTTGACCTTTTTGATATCAAACTGGAGAGCGGAACGCTTTTTCATCAGCAACATTTAAAAGAAGGGTATCCTGTTTGTATCATTGGAAATAATATCAAGAACGTATTTTTCAACCAGGAAGCTCCGGTGGGGCAATATATTAAATGTGGTCAGATCTGGCTTCAGGTAATCGGTGTGATAGAGAAGCGGAGTTTTGTTGGTACCGGAAGTGGCACAATGGCGATCAGCAGTACCGACAACAGTATTGTTATTCCGGTAAAAACAATGCTTCTCCGGTTTCGGAACAGGGCGCTCATCAGGGGCGACCAGGTGAAACTGGCTGGTATGTCGCGTGATAATACGATAGCAAAAATTGAAGATACCAATCAGTTGGATAAGATTATCATTCGGGTAAAGGAGACCGCCCAACTTACTTCGACTGCAAAGGTTGCCGGGAATATGCTGATGCGAAAGCACAACGATATCCGCGATTTTGATGTAAGTATTCCTGAGCTTTTATTAAAACAACAGCAAAAGACTAAAAATATCTTTAACATCGTTCTGGGAGCTATTGCCGGCATCTCATTGATTGTTGGAGGAATCGGAATCATGAACATCATGCTTGCATCGGTGATGGAAAGAATCAGGGAGATCGGGACCCGTCAGGCAATTGGTGCATCCCGAAAAGATATTGTATTTCAGTTTCTTTCTGAGTCTACCCTGATCAGCGTAGTCGGTGGTTTAATCGGAATTATCCTGGGGGTGGTACTATCGAAAATAATTCAGACCATGTTCGATATTAAAACGATCATCTCTGTGTTTTCAATTTTTATCTCTTTTGGTGTTTCAGTTTTTATTGGAATCACCTTTGGATACCTTCCTGCCAAAAAGGCCGCCGAAAAAGATCCTGTTGAATCCTTAAGACAATAAACGTTAGTTATGACCCGTATTTTTATAGTTATCACATTTATAGCCCTTTTTAAAGTATCGGCAGCCCAGCAGAATGTAATGAAACTGACGTTGCCCGAGGTGATTGATCTGGCCTCCAGACAGTCGATTGATGCCTTCAAACAGCAAAACATGTACCTTGCAAGTTACTGGGAATATAAGTATTACCGGGCAGATAAACTTCCATTCCTTTCAATGGGAGCCAACCCGTTTTCGTATAACAATTCGATAAGGCAGGACTACATCCCGCAGGATCAAAGCTGGCAATACAGTCAGCAGGAAAATATAACCTCAAATGCTTCCTTAAAGGTGACACAAAACGTAGGTTTAACGGGAGGAAGTTTCAATGTAAGCTCCGACCTTGGGATGTCGAAAAACTTTTTGGGTGATCAGCAAACCACGTTCTCTGCCAATCAGATAAGTATTGGTTACCGTCAAAAATTGAATGGTTATAACAGTTTACGCTGGAAATCGAAGATCGAACCGCTTAAATTTGAAAGAGCCAAGAAAAATTTCATACAGTCGAGGGAAGATATTGCCGTAAAGGCGACCAGTAAATTTTTCGAACTGGTGGATGCCCAGATAGAGATAAATATATCGACCACCAATCTTGCCAACGCGGATACCTTGTATCAGATTGGAAAAGGCCGGTACCAGGTAGGAACTGTTACACAGGATGAACTGTTGAATTTCGAATTGAATCTGATGAATGCCCGCCTTGCTTTGACACGTGCAAATCAAGGCCTTTTAAGGGCGCGTTCGGATCTTAACTCTTTTTTAGGACTTGATAAAAGTGCTATACTTGAGTGTATTATGCCTGTAAAAATTACTTCTGACTTGCAAGTGAACGTGGAGGAAGCCATTCAGAAATCGATGACCAATAATCCGGATGTCCTTTCGCAGGATCAGCGATTGCTTGAGCAGGATAATATTGTCAGGATGACAAAGGCACAGAATGGATTCAGTGCCGATGTGAGTGCTTCTGCAGGTTTGAACCAAAAAGCATTAACGATTTCGGATTCCTACCAAAATCCAAACCGGTTTCAGAATATTGCTATTTTCGGTTTATCGGTGCCGATTGTTGACTGGGGAAAAAGAAAGGGACAGCTATTAATGGCAAAATCGAACCGCGAAGTAGTCGTCAACAGTGTGAAGCAGGAAAGGATTGATTTTGAACAGTCGGTTTTAATGAGTGTAATGGAGTTCAATATTCAGTCCGATCAGGTCTTCAACTCTGCAAGAGCCGACACGATTGCACAACTGGGTTTCGATGTTACGATACGTCGTTTTAAAATAGGAAAGCTGGATGTTACACGACTCAACCTGGCCCGAAATGAACTCGAAAATGCCAGGAGGGCTTACATCGGTTCCTTACGTAAATATTGGGTTTCTTATTACCAGATACGCCAACTCACATTATTTGATTTTGAGAATGGAACCAACCTGACCGCCGATTTCGACAAAATACTGAACCAATGAGCCATTTTCTTCACAAACATAAAAAGTTAATTCTGATCGCTTTCGTGACCTTCATTTTGATGATGGCCGGAGTCTATTTTGTAGGAATAAAGCCTTCATCGAAAGTCTATAAGGTCAAAAAAGAAAATTTTGAGGCGTTGATTTCCTGCAAAGGGGAAATACAGAGCGAAAAAGCAGTGCTGATTACAATTCCCGATGTTTTCGGCGATCGGACGTTAGAAATATACGATACGCAGATCAAAGATCTTATTCCTGAAGGATCGATTGTGAAAAAAGGCGACTTTGTAGGGCTGCTTGATCAGGGAAGAATTAAACAACTGAAGCAGAATAACGAAGAAGCCTTGAAAAAGATACTTTTCAATATTAATGACGCCAAAATTGATAGCGCAGTTGAACTTGTTGCGCTTCGTGATGGAATAGAGCAGTTTGGCTTCGATCTTCAATACAAGAAAATTGAGCTGGAACAATCTGTTTTCGAATCACCAGCTTATCAGCGGACGTCGCAAATGGCTTATGAACGGGCTTTAAGACAATTGGAATATAAAAAACGTGCCTATCTGATGACGCAGAAAGGGTTGAAAACTCACATTTCAAGAGATGAGGTCAGAATGAATCTGCTTGTAGGCAAGGATAAAAAATACCAGTTGGCTTTTGATGAAGCCCGAATTACGGCACCGCAGAGTGGAATGCTGATATATGGCCGCACTTTTGGAAGGGGTGGAAGCCGAAAGCTGACCATTGGTTCCTATGTAAGTATGCAAAATCCCGTGATTGCCACTTTACCTGATCTCTCTATTCTAAATTCTGAAACCTATGTTGAGGAGATTTATATCTCAAGAATAAAGGTAGGCGACAGTGCACGTGTTTACATTGACGCACTTAAGAATCAGGAGAAAATAGGGGCTATTTCGAATATTTCAAATGTCGGTCAAGAGATGACCGGGTACGATTCAAAAGTTTTCAAGGTGAATATCCGGATTGCAAGTGATAACGATAAAGTCAAACCAGCCATGACAACGAATAACGAAATCATTATAGCGAGGGAACAAAATGTACTTGTGATTCCCCGCTCGGCGTTGTTTTCGGACGAAGGAAAGCAGTTTGTCTATTTAAAGGAGCTTGGCGGAATCAGCATTAAAAATGTTGAATGCGGCAACCAGAATGATAAGTTTGTTGTTATTCGAAAAGGATTGAAAGAAGGGGATAAAATACTATTGAATAAACCCGAAACCGGCGATAGTTAGATCCCATCTATATTTTTATTTCACAGTGATTTTCAGAATCAATTTATGTAAGTTTGTAATTGAAAAATCTAAAGGATGGAAAAATTAATCATACTGCAGAATATTGTTAAGAACTACCAGGTAGGGACTCAGGCTGTTTTGGCATTGCGTTCCGTCTCACTTGATATTTATAAGGGTGAATATGTTGCAATAATGGGCGCTTCCGGCTCTGGAAAATCAACTCTGATGAATATTATCGGATGCCTTGATACTCCGACCTCCGGGAATTACCATCTCAACGATAAAGATGTTAGTAGTTTGGATGATGACAGGCTTGCCGAAATCAGAAATACAGAGATTGGATTTGTGTTTCAGACATTCAATCTGTTACCTCGTTATACAGCGCTCGAAAATGTGATGCTTCCACTGATCTATGCCGGAGTTGGCAAGGGGAAAAGAATTGAACTTGCGACAGAGAAATTGGCCAGTGTGGGGTTATCTGACAGGATGGAACATCGCCCGAATGAGTTGTCAGGCGGTCAACGTCAACGTGTTGCAGTAGCAAGAGCGCTTATCAATACCCCATCAATTCTGCTTGCAGATGAACCTACGGGAAATCTTGATTCGAAAACTTCAGAAGAGATCATGAAGCTTTTTGCTGCCATCCATGCTGCCGGGAATACGATTATTCTGGTCACTCACGAAGAGGAAATTGCGATGCATGCGCACCGAATCATTAAGCTAAAAGACGGGCAGGTCGAAACAGACCATAAAAACGACAAACCCATTTATTAATCAGTAATTTTTTTGCGAATGCGTGTTTATACCCGAACGGGCGATGATGGCACTACCGGATTGATCGGTGGCACCAGAGTTAAGAAATATGATTTACGACTCGAAGCATATGGTACTGTTGATGAATTAAATTCTTGGATCGGATTGATCCGTTCGCAGGATATTAATTCAGACGATATTCATGATTTGATTGAAATCCAAAATAAATTATTTGTGATTGGTGCCCTTCTGGCAACCGATACTTCAATAGTTGAACGTCAGGAACATTTAACTTGTTGTGGGGATGATATTTTGTTCCTCGAAAAAAGAATGGATCAGATACTTGACGGCTTACCCCCGTTAACAAATTTTCTGCTTCCCGGCGGGAGCAATGCGGTATCATATTGCCATCTGGCTCGGACCGTTTGCCGCCGTGCCGAACGCCGCACTTATCAGCTTTCTGCGGAAACACAGGTTTCGGAGGAGGTCCTGAAATATCTAAATCGCTTGTCGGATTACTTGTATGTTTTGTCGCGTAAAGTAGCCGCTGATAGTGGAATCGAAGAAATTCCATGGAAATCATGAAAAAAGTCAGTTTGTGCTTTTATTTCTGAAAAATAAGTATTAAAATCGCGCTCTGAGCAGAAAATTATTAATCTCAAAGAAATAATATGTACTGGACATTAGAATTGGCTTCAAAACTGGAAGATGCACCCTGGCCTGCAACGAAAGATGAATTGATCGATTTCGCCATTCGATCCGGAGCGCCGCTCGAAGTAATCGAAAATCTGCAGGAGATGGAAGATGAAGGCGAAATTTATGAATCTATTGAGGACATCTGGCCCGATTATCCAAGCAAGGATGACTTCTTTTTCAATGAAGATGAATATTAAGGTTCAGGTAGGTTTTAATATTTGAGTTGAAGGATACGGGTAAAAGGTCAAAGTGTGTATGCATACCTTCAGCTTTTACCCGATCGATTCATTTGATTATTTAACTCGTCCTACTTTATAGATGCAGGTTTCTTTGTTGAGCCTGCATTTTTTTTGCGCTTTTCATCGATTGGATATAGATCGTATTGGTCGATAGGCTTTTCATCTTCTCTCCAGCGAAATCCGTCTAACTGGATATCTTCAGCCTGGAGTTCTTTTAGTGGAATCATTTTCCCTTCAGGCTTGGGATAAAACCTGATACTGTCAATCTTGTTTTCGGTGAGATGAAGCCTGATTTTACTGCTAAGCATCCGGTTAATTCCAGAGTATTTTTTATTATCCTTTATATAGTAGAGCGTTTGTGCATTTCCATTCACATCTGCAATCCTAAGTTTGTTCTCGAAAATCTGACCCACAATGCTTTTACCTGAAATCTGATTGAATTTCACAGAGTCTTCCACCATTACAATAAATGCGTTGTTATCCAATCGGGCAATACCGGGATCCGGATTTTTTGCAGTATATTGAATCTTCTCGGCAGTCATCTGGTTACGTTCCGACCATAGTACCGGATCGAAAAACATCAGCAAGGTCGAATCTTTCATCCGGTATCCCAGCGAGTCACATTCCCCCTGTAAATCGGGCTTGTGAAACCTTACCTTCCGGTATGCCATGAAATATTTGTCGTCTTTCCGCGTGATGTCTGAGGTATCCGGTTTGGTCTGAAGCGTATCTGCATGCATATACATCGTATCTTTCTTCCCGTACTGAATGAACATGGCCGAATCGGTGACGAAGGCTATTTTCGTAATCTCGTTATAAACGCCAACCTTCCCTTTTATAGACACTTTATTCGTGGTATCGGTAAGTGTTACCCTGTGTTTACCACGGCCGTTTCCGCTTGCCCGGTCATAGAAAAGTGTATCAGCTTCGAGTACCTGCGATTTGTTGGTTATTTTGGATGCTTTGTAAAGCTCGGCGACATTCTTCTTGGTATCGTACCACCCATTTTCGGAGTAGAGAACGCCATCTTTCTTCGTCCCTGTAATTGTTGTAGGGCCAACGATAAACGCTCTTTCGGTCTGACTATTGTACTTCAACGTGTCGGCCCGTAAAACGAAGTCTTTGTTTGTTAATACTACTGAATCTTTGAAAAATAGCAGGTCTTCATTCGAATAATACCTTCCGATTGTGCTTGTTAAAACATTCGCTGTATCAACAATTTTCCCACCCGTCGTATAGTACCCGATATTGGTATTAAGATCAAATTCAAGTGCTTCAGTAGTAAGCGTGATTGATTTGTCAACCAGTTTCACATTGCTGACAAACCGGGCCAGTTTTATATCCCCGTCATAAAACATTTTATCACCATATAAATGCAAGGTATCGCCCTGAATAATATGGACATTCCCAAATGTGTCAAAGTTCTTACTGTCGGTATATAAATAAGCACTGTCGCAAAACATCAGCGCGCTGCCGCGTCTGAACATTACATGTCCGAGCATTCGTTGCGCATTTGCTATAATTCGTTCATCAAAAACCATTGAATCAGCATTGTCAATATCGATACGCTGCTTCTTTTTTTTGTCTTGTGGTTGAATCGCCTGGATAAACACCGAAACAATTGCCACAAGAAAGATCAACGGAAAAAAAGCAAATTTTTCAGTTATGTTATTTTTATAATTCAAAACAGATTATTTTTTCCACGATTTCAGTTTGAAATTGCAGTTGGCATAAGCATCATCGATGCGGATGTAGGTTTTTGCCTGTTGTTTGGCGATCCATTTACGGTAAACCTCCTCCTTTTTCTTGGCGAGAAACATTGTATTCAGACTTTGATAATCCTCCTGCATGTTGGCTTTGTGGGCAGTCGTTTTATTGTTTAGCTTGACAATTTTATAAACTTGCCTCTGTTTGTCGTCAACAGTTATAAACGGGTTGGAGGTTTCGCTGATGTTCATAACAGTGATCACTTTGCTTACATCGGGATCAAGTTCTGAAACCTCGAATTTAGATGAACCAGTGCGCTGCGATGTCACTAATCCGCCATTATTTCGGGTGCTCTTGTCAGAAGAATACATGAAGGCTGCCTGTTCCCAGGTAATCTTTCCTTTGCGGATAAAATCGGCAATGCTGTCAATCCGGTTTTTTGCTTTTTCAAGTTCTAAAGGGTCAACCTTCGGCATCAGCAGAATATGGCGGCATTTGATTTTT
>Ga0209512_1004216_pt1 | contig 12755 bp, 10 predicted proteins | sample frozenSSSSmetaG_FD_184142 | JGI IMG/M metagenome (GOLD analysis project Ga0209512, IMG submission 184142) | Glacier valley bacterial and archeal communities from Borup Fiord, Nunavut, Canada, to study Microbial Dark Matter (Phase II) -... | ecosystem: Environmental > Aquatic > Freshwater > Ice >... | reverse complement strand
GCAGTATCGGGAGCGACTTTCAATTGATCTTCGATGGCGCGCAGTTCACTTCGGTCCTTTTCGAGTTGAGCCGTCAGTTGCTGGATCTCTGCCTGCAAATCCGTCACTTGCTTCTGTCGAATTGCGCTCAAACGCGCCGGACTTTGATCGACCAGTTCCTGCGCCAGCACGTTCGCAATCTCTGCCGCATGTTTGGCATTGGTGTTCGTCACGGTGATCGTGAAAAACGGCGTGTTCGGGATCAACGCGGTTTTGAAGCTGAGGAGGAGATCGGTCGAGGAAATGGAAAAGGACAGTTTGGCCGCGACGCTATCCAGCACCGGGCGCGTTCCGGCCAGCACAAAGTAGGTGTCGGCCAGGTCCGCAGCGGCGTTGATCGTGCCTCTATCGGGGTTCAGCTCCTGTTGAACGGAACCAATCTGCACCAATGCACTTGTCTGGAAAAGCGGGACTTGCGCCCGTGTCGTCAGGTAGCTCGCTCCGCCAGCAAGCAGCATCGCCAATACGATGAGCCATGCCCAACGCCTGAAGAGTTGAAGATAGGTGCTGAATTCCATGAGTTCTCTCGACTCTGCCGATGATATGAAAAGAAGTATACAACGTGGTCGGGGTAAATCCTCTCTTTGCGCTATGCTGTAACAAATTTTTCACAAACTGCCTGTATAAACGATGCGGGTTCTGAAGCGGAAAGCACTACCAATGACATCTCTTTCAGTGTTGATTTGTACGTATAACCGCCCTGATATGATGCGCCTTGCGCTGCGGGCCCTTCTGGATGAAACTTCGGAGAAGCCGGATCAGGTCATCGTCGTTAATGGTGGAGACGAACGCACCGATAAACTGGTCGCTGAATATTCAGGACGGAATGGCGTCGATATGCAGTTGATAAAGACGATGAATGTCAATCTGGCGACCAGCCGTAACATCGGTATCCCACTTTGCAGCGGAGAAATAGTCGCGATGACCGATGACGATGCAGAGGTTTACCCGGATTGGGTGACGCAGATGAAGCGCGTCCATGCTGAACACCCAACAGCGGGCGCGGTCGGCGGCGCGATCATCGGCGCGAACAGCGGACAAAGCCTGATCAGTCGGCTTTCCGACATCGTGACGTTCCCGATGCCGACGGAACCACGCGAGGTACGCACGCTCCCCGGCGTAAATGTCTCTTACAAACGTGCGGTATTGCAGCAGATTGGTCCACAGGATGAAACGCTGATCCGCAGCGAAGACGTGGATTTTAACTGGCGGGTGAAGCTGGCGGGCTACACCGTTTTCTTTGACCCGGCGATCAAGGTCAAACATCATCACCGCCCCACGCTGCGACGCTTTATCTATCAGCATTATATGTACGGGCGAGGCTACTATCTGGTCCGACGTAAATACCCGGAGATGTATTGCATTTACCCGCACGGTTTCCGGCGACGCAAGGACTTCCTGAAAGTCGGGAACTTCTTCGCTGCAACAATATACGATCCGTTGCTCAATGCGCGACGGCTGCCGACACTTGCTGATAAGGTGCGCGGCGTCCCTATCCTTCTTGTAAATCAAATTGCATGGCGAATGGGTATCATCCATCAGGCTCGTCTGACGTCTCACAAGCGGACAGGAACTTCGTAATTGAACTTACAAAATGCTCTGCACCGTCCGCGCGCGCTCCCTCTTTTTGCCGTCGCTATGACGGTCATCGTCGCGCTGGCCTCGCTTGCCATCGGCCAGCATATTGGTAAATCCGGCTTGACCTATCAGGATTTGGTCGTGGCCGCCGTCGCTCTCGGTATCGCTATCATCGCGCTACAGCAGCGCGGGCTGGAAATTGGCTTCACGATCTGGATCGGCATGTTCGCTCTCGGCTATCGTGTGGCGCGCATCAACGTGCCTGTACTGGTTGATCTCGTTGCGGGTGGTGGCCTCGGCACGGACTACCTGACCACCCACGTCACCACGCAGATTGTCTTGCATCCGCTCGTCGTCATCATGTTCGGTCTGTTTCTGCTGCTCAGTATCCAGCGCGCGACGGCAGCCCGCCCTGCGATTGCCTGGCGGTGGCCGCCGCTGTTGCTGCTATTCAGCCTGTTCTGGATTACAGGCTGGGTCGAAGGTGTCAACTATGGCATCTTCTGGAACGATATGTGGCGCGAGCTGCAAAACTTCGTCCTTATATTCCCGGTGTTTTGGGTCACTGCGCATATTCTCCAGAAAGATGGCGCATGGCGCAGTGTTGTCATTGCATTCTATGCAGTCGCGACTCTGATTGCGCTGCTTGGTTTGGTCGAATATGTATTTCCCGGCATCAGGACGATCATCCCCGGTTATATCCTGACTACAGGTGACTTGGTTTTGGTCGCGCAGGATGGATTTGAACGCGCACGGTTTTCCTTCTGGGGCGCTCCCAACGCAATTTTTGTGACGGTTCTCGCCATGCCTCTGGTTGTGATCTTGTGGGTCTGGAACAAGCGGCAATCTGTTCGGCTGATCATCATAGCGGCGCTGTTGATCCAAATCATCGGCATCTATATCGCGGGCTGGCGAAGCATCTGGGTCCTCTGCCTGGGGATCGTGATCGCGATGCTGTCAATTCGCCGTCGCTGGTTTTACCTGTTTGGCCTGATAACCTGTGTGTTCATTGGATACAACCTGCTTCCTGACATTGCTCATGAACGTCTCGAAACGCTCCTGAGCGCCGCGCAAGGCAATTTTCACGACACCAGTTCGCTCAAACGTGTACATCGTATCGAGGATGCACTTCGGGAAGCTTTTGATACACCAATGGGTTTGGGGTGGTCTGGATCGGGATGGGTACACAACGATTTTTTGCAGGTGACGGCAAATCTCGGAGTCATCGCCGGGTTGCTGTTTCTGGCATGGTATGGTCGCACGCTCTACGCAATCTGGCGGCTCTTCGAGCAAACCCGTGATACGCTGGTCTTTGCGCTGGTCGGCTGTTTCCTGTTCGCAGGAGGCTTGCTCTTCGCTCAAAACATGATCGTCCTGCCGCAAAACGTCTTCCCGTTGTGGTTCGTCTGGGCGATGGTCGAGACACGGCTCAATCTCGCCAGACAGCCGGAGACTTTTCAATATGGCTCGCGCTAAACTCACCGTATTAATTCCGACCTACAACTGTCCAACGCACCTGCGCGAATGTCTGGAGTCCGTCAAATGGGCAGACGAGATTCTGATCTGCGACTCGTATAGTACCGACAATACGCTGCAAATCGCGCGTGAATACACGGATCACATTATTCAGCACGAATACATCAATTCGGCAAAACAAAAGAACTGGGCAATCCCGCAAGCTGCTCATGAATGGGTGTTGCTCATCGATAGCGACGAGTATCTTGAATCTGCGCTTCAGCAAGAAATTCAAACGCTGCTCGACGCTATACCCGAAGGTTTTGACGCCTTCCGAATGCCACGCAGAAACCTCGTTTTCGGAAAATGGTGTCGTTCTTGCCGAATGTACCCTGATTACCTAATCCGGTTATTCAAACGTGATGCTGCGACCTACGAAGACAAGGAAGTCCATGCACATATCGTTGTCCCCGGCGCGATCAAAACACTTGAGGGGGCATTTGTTCACCACGACTTCGAGGATGTATCGCAAACTGTCATCAAATGGGGTCGTTACGCTCGTTACGAAGGCGACCAGATGGTGAAGACAGGTCGCCGCTTCCACTGGACGGGTGTTACGTTCCGCCCGCTGATCGTGTTTTTCTACTTCTATTTTGGCACGGGTGGGGTCCGCGAGGGCTATCGCGGGTTTTACCTCTCGGCGATGTGGGCCTATTATGTGTTTCTGAAGCACGCCCGGCTTTGGGAACTGGAATGGCGACGCAGGCAGATAACATGATCGTCGCTAACAGAACGCCTGTCCTGTTCTTTGTCCCACACAGTGGGAAGAGCGGCGCGGAGAGCAATATCGAGAATTTGCTTCTTGCTCTACCGAAGGAGGAATTCGATATTCACCTTGTCGCACCCGCTGCACAACCCTTGCTCAAGACCGTACAGGCTGCGGGCGGGACGCCATATGCGCGCGTCTTCCCGCGCTTTGCTTCCACCAGCTTTGAAACCGCGAGAATTCGTTTTTTTAACCCATTTGCGACGGTGTATAACCTGATACTGGTATTGAGGCTATCCTTCTGGCTCACATCCTATGCACGCCAGCATCATATTCGCATCATTTATACTGGCGCAATGATGGCACACCTCATCGGTCTGCTTGCGCGGACGTGGAACCCCGAAGTACGGCTGATCATTCACATGCAGAACATCATTTCGCCCCATTTACTGCGTGGTGCGGGACGGGCAGTGTTCAACCGTTTTGTTCGCCGGGCGACGTGCATTGTCGCCATTTCGCAGGCGGTCGCGGACTCGCTCCCGGACTCTGATAAAGTTCTGCTCGTCCGCAATGGTGTTGAGTCATCACTTTATGAAAACGCACAGGCAAGCACATTACGGACCGAGTTTGACATTCCTACGGAGACCGTTTTGATCGGCGTTGTCGGAAGACTTACCCCCTGGAAGGGCCAACAGCTCTTTCTGGACGCCGCAGCACGTCTAATTGAGCGCAATACAAAGATACACTTCGTCATTGTTGGAGACGATCTTGATCCCGTGACAGGAGCAAGCCACTACCGTCAATTTCTGGAGGACCACGCAGGCACTTTGAAGATTGAGAAGCATGTCCTCTTCACCGGGTTTCGTCAGAATATTCCGAATATTATGCTTGGTCTGGATATACTCGTCGTCCCGTCTATTCGCCCGGACCCATTCGCTCTAGTGACCGCCGAAGGAATGGCCGCGCGCTTACCAGTGGTCGGCTCGCGTGCAGGTGGTATAGCGGAGATTATTCTCGACGGTGTGACGGGACGGCTTTTCCCGCCCGGTAATGCCGAAGCACTTGCGGCGTGCTTGCAAGAATTGATTGACGACCCGGCGCTACGCACGCAATACGGCAACGCTGGACGGCAGCGCGTACAGGAATACTTCACTTTGGAACGATACACACACGAATTCACCATGATTTTTCGTCGGTATGCACGATGACACGCATTCTGTTCGTCCACAATCGGCTACAGCCGTTCGTCGCGGATGATCTGAAAATCCTGCAGGAGCGCTGGTCAGTGACGGAGCGTTACGAAGCCAGGCGGCGGGTCAATCCGTTTGAGATTGCGCGCGAGGTGCGACGAAACGACTTGATTTTTTGTTGGTTTGCAAGCTGGCACAGCGCGCTGCCAATATTCTTCGCGCGCGTGTTTCACAAGCCGAGTATCGTTGTCATTGGTGGCTACGACACAGCCAATGTCCCCGAAGCAGATTACGGCTCCCAACGTGGCGGGTGGCGGCAACGATTATCGAGATGGATTATCGCCAACGCAACTCACCTCATCGTCAATTCGGAATTTGCGCGCTCGGAAGCACTGGCGAATACACACACCGAACCGGGAAAGCTGACGGTCATGTATCACGGCATTGTCCCGAAAGCCCCCGGACCTTTTACCGAGCGCGAAGCACTTGCGCTCACGGTCGGCAATGTCTGGAAGGAGAATTTGCTGCGGAAGGGACTTCTTCCTTTTGTGCGCAGCTCTCGCCTGCTTCCCGATGTTCGTTTCGTGGTTGTGGGGAAATGCCACGATGATACTGTCGATATACTCCGCGCCGAGGGTGGACCGAATGTTGAGTTCACTGGCTTTGTATCGGAGGAAGCGCTTTGGGAACTTTATCGCCGCGCTTCTGTGTATGTTCAGCCGAGCATACACGAGGCATTCGGCTTATCGGTTGCCGAAGCGATGTCGGCAGGGTGCATTCCAGTGGTCACGGCGGCGGGTGCTTTACCGGAGGTCGTTGGCAACACAGGCATCATCGTACCAACGACGGCTCCAGAAGACATCGCCACAGGTATTCAGCAAGCGCTCCATGCTGATAGTGCCATGCGCAGTTTTGCTCGCGAGCGGGTATTGACTGAGTTTCCAATGGAGCGCCGCCGTGACGCGATGCAAATGTTGATCACGCGCCTGACAACCAGTGCCTCCACCAGTTCCACCAGAATTTAGGTACTGGTATGATGGTTGGTAGTGGCGTGGCAGATGGCTTATAAGTCGCAGTGGGCGGGATTTTGGTTGCTCGTCGAACGGGTGTCGATGTCTTCCGTGTCGTTGGAGCAGGCGTCGAAGTTTTGACCTGAGTTTTTGTTGCCGTTGGGAGGGGCGTCGCGGTTTTTGCGGTGGTTGGAACAGGCGTCGAAGTTTTGACCTGCACTGTTGTTGCTGTTGGGAGGGGTGTTGCGGTTTTTGCGGTGGTTGGAACAGCAGCCAACGGCTTGACCTGGTTTGTTGTTGCCGTTGGAATTGGCGTCGAAGACTTCACCGGAGAAACTACCGCTGCAACAGCCGTATTCACAGGTGTGCGTGTCGGCGACGAGGTGACTGTGCTTGTCGTCTGTGCTGTGAATGTAGACTCGTAGGCTCCCATATCCGGTGCGTTCGCCACAAATGGCATACCCAAATTTATGCCTCGATCTATCGATGGGCTGCTGGGTTGCAGGCGATAGTCACCAATGATGGCATTCTGGAAACGAGGGTCCTGAATGATCTCATGGGGACCTGTCGGCAAATTGAAGTCTACACCTGACGGAGCATAATCACTTCCGGCCAGACTGAAATAGGTGTTATAGTCGTCTGAATTGTTGCTGGGGTTGCCATCCCGCTTCGCATTTGCGCCATTGAAGGCAAAGATGTTGTTCTTCACATCGTTGTTGGTCGCGCCATCGCGGTAGTACAGGATGCCCACCGTCACGTTTTTCACAACGACGTTCTGGTAGATTTTGTTGTAACTCCCGCCGACGACAATCCCGCCGAAAGAGTTTTCAAAGACGATGTTGCGCGTAATCACATTGCGCCTCGGATACTGGTACATATGGATGCCCCAGCCCGCATTGTGAAAAATGATGTTTCCTGTGGCCTGGAGATCATCCAAAGGCATGTAAATACCGTGATCGAGCGTATCCGTCCCATTTTCAAAGATAATGTTGCCGCTGCTGATCACGCTACCTTTGATACCACAATGGAGATTGTTGTAGATGACATTGTTCGTGGCCGTGACCAATCCAGTCTCCGCTCCCGAAATGCCATTCGCGTTATAATCATCGTTGGCGGGTGAGCCTGCTTTGGCCTTGTACCCTTCAATGACCAAACCGTTGACCCAGAGGTTCGCGCGATACCCTTTGACCATTGCCGGACGCTCTGTGTTCGGGTTTGCGGAGAAGGCAAGATTTGGCGGGGATACCAGACGAACCAAACCCAACGCTCCGGGTGCGGCGCTCAGTACAATTGGCTTGCCAGACTGACCAGCGACATTCATCTTGACAGTTTCGTAGTATGTCCCTGCATTGATATACACAATATCTCCGGCTTTTGCACGGTCAACGCCCACTTGGATGGTACGTAACGGCGCGCCTTGCGAGCCATCTGAGCTATCATTACCCGTTGGAGCGATCCAGTAGAGACGCCCACCGTAAGGGTTTGTGGCGCTGGTCATCCAGGGCTGGTTTGGTACAACTGGACGGGGGAATGTCCACCGGTAAAGACCATAGGCGATGACCACCTGACTTGCATCCGGCGAAAAGCTGACACTCACGTTCGTCACTGCCGTTGCTGCATGAACTACTCGCACGGAAGGCTCCAATTTGAGTAGGAAGATGCTCAACATCGCCAGAGTAATGCAAATCGAGCAGACCTTCGTGGCAGATCGTGTCGGTTTGTGTCGGCGCAGGCTTTGCAGCGAGGTAATACGTTTTTGTAATGCGGACATCCGGGAACTCCAGTACACTAGTACAACGTGTCAGGGTACCAACGTGAGGCAGTTTACCTTTTTCACGGATGTTCTAAATGGTAGATATGTCCCGTAACTCGTATAAAACCTGTTTGTAGTTGGGGAGGACAAATGAACACAACCCGGCAAATAACCAGCACAAATCGGAAAGCCGTCGGTATCCTGCTATGCAGTGTTTCGCTCGGTGCTATCGGTCAGCTTACCTTGAAGGCGGCAGTCCGCAGTACGCCAATCGAGCTGACATTACAAAGTATGATTGGTCTGGCGACAAACCCGCTGCTGCTGTTCGCACTGCTGATCTATGGTTTCAGCGCGCTGTTCTGGCTTGTGGCGCTGCTTCGAGCAGACCTCAGTTTCGCGTATCCATTTCTCAGCCTGACATATGTAGCTGTACTGTTGGGCGGTGCAATTTTGTTCGATGAGCGGATTACGCCCTTGCGGGTTATTGGCTTTATCGTGATTGTGGTTGGTCTGCTGGTCGTCACGCGCAGCGAAAATACTCAACAGGGGAGTGCGCGTTAAATGTCAGCGACCTTCAATCAGAATGCGCGAATGCAGCAAGCATCGGAAAAGCCGTTCCCGATGGTGAGTGTCCTTATGCCTATTCGGAATGAGGAAAAGTTCATCGCTAATAGTCTCGGCGCGGTCCTCGCCCAGGATTATCCGCCTGAACGGTTTGAAGTCCTGATCGCGGATGGATTATCGACTGATAACACACGAAATGTCGTCGCGCAAACCGCGCAGGAACACCCCGGTGTCTCTGTCACAATCGTGGACAATCCCGGCCAAATTGTCCCGACAGGGCTGAACCGTGCGTTACAGCAGGCCAAAGGCGAAATTATCGTTCGCGTGGATGGGCATACAATCGTTGAACCAAACTATGTATCGGAATGCGTAAGCGCGTTAGCCCGGACCGGAGCTGATAATGTCGGCGGGCGCATGAACGCGCTCGGCGAAGGGAGCTTTGGTCAGGCGGTGATGCTCGCCACGAGTTCACCTTTCGGTGTTGGCGGTGCGCGGTTTCACTATGCAGAGGGTGAGGAATGGGTCGATACGGTCTATATGGGTGCCTGGCCGCGCGCCGTCTTTGATCGAATTGGGAACTTCGATGAAGAATTGGTCCGCAATCAGGACGATGAGTTCAGTTATCGCTTGCGAAAACAAGGCGGGAAAATATTTCTCAGTAACAAAATCCAGTCACAATACTTCAGCCGGAGCAGCGCCCGCACGTTGTGGCGTCAATATTATCAATATGGCTATTGGAAAGTGCGCGTCATGCAAAAGCATCCCAGCCAGATGCGGTTACGGCACTTCGCGCCGCCACTCCTTGTGAGCGTGGTCATTGGCGGTGCGCTGCTCATGCCCTGGCGTTTTGGACGACGCTTGTGGTTGTACGCGCTCGCGGTGTATTCAATGGCAAATCTCGCCGCGTCCTTGTGGATTGCGGCGCAGCATGGCCTACGCCATTTTCGGTGGTTGCCCGCGACTTTCGCGATTTTACATTTCAGCTACGGCTCAGGCTTTTTGGCAGGTCTTGTAAAATTTGCGCGTCGCTGGACCGACAAAGAGGGTTCTCGTAAATGACCTCGAAGTGGAGCGGCTGACATAGGGACGCTTACACGAGGGTGAACCGCAGCATCACGCGCTCTGTTCGTTCTACTCGCGCCCATCGGTCGCAGCTACCCGGTGTGGATCGCGAGGAAAGGTCAATCGTTGTGCAAACGTGTGTTGGTATTTAATCTTTATGTGGCAGAATCCACGCGAATGTCTCCAAAACAGCGACTAATAGTCGAAAGGCCGATCAGGTAAAGATCTGTGTCACAACTTATGAATGTCACAACGAAATCCGACGCGCAGCTTGCCTCGACTGCTACCCTACCTACGACCACAGTAATCGAGCCTACGAAGGGTTGGGTCGCTTTACAGCTACGCGAACTATGGATCTATCGCGAGCTACTCTTTTTCCTGACCTGGCGAGACATCAAGATACGCTACAAGCAAACAGTCGTTGGTGCGGCGTGGGCCATTATTCAACCGTTTATGACGATGGTTGTGTTCAGCCTGTTTTTTGGAAATCTGGCAAAAGTCCCATCGGATGGTATCCCGTACCCCATCTTTACTTACGCTGCGCTGGTTCCCTGGACATTTTTCGCCAATGGCCTGACGCTGGCATCCAACAGTTTGGTTGGGAACAGCCAATTGCTCAAGAAAGTCTACTTCCCGCGCCTTGTCATCCCGATTTCAAGTGTGACGGCGGGATTGATCGACTTTGGACTGGCGTTCGTTGTGCTGCTCGGCATGATGCTGGTCTACGGCATCTCCCCAACCTTAAATATCCTTTGGCTGCCAGCATTTGCGCTGCTTACATTCGTCACTGCGCTGGGCGTGAGCCTCTGGCTTTCTGCGCTCAATGTCATGTTTCGTGATATTCGGTTCGTCGTCCCCTTTCTGGTTCAGTTCTGGCTCTTCGCAACGCCAATCGCCTATCCCAGCAGCCTTATTCAGAATCCGCTGCTGCGAGCGGTATACGGGCTGAATCCGATGGCGGGTGTCGTTGAAGGCTTCCGATGGGCGCTGCTCGGTCAAAATACCGCACCGGATGGCGTGATCATCGCCTCGTCGATTGCGGCTGTCGCGGTTCTGATCGGTGGGGCGTTCTACTTCCGCCGCATGGAACGCACATTCGCAGATGTAGTTTAAGGGTAGAGCATGTCGATAGCCATTCGTGTAGAAAACCTGAGTAAATGCTTCCGCATTGGCGGGCAGACAGAACAATACAAGACCATGCGTGACCAAATCGCGACGGCCTTCAGTACGCCATTCCGAAGAGTACGCGATACGCTGCGCGGCAATGCTTACGCCACGAGCGATATGAGTGTCGAATTTTGGGCGTTGAAAGAGATCGCCTTCGATTTGCAACAGGGTGAAGTCCTCGGTCTTGTGGGGCGCAACGGAGCCGGGAAAAGTACACTCCTGAAAATTCTTTCGCGCATCACTGAACCCACTACCGGTCGAATTCGGATTGAAGGCCGTGTCGGTTCATTGCTCGAAGTCGGAACCGGCTTTCATCAGGAGCTTACCGGACGCGAGAATATCTACCTAAATGGCGCTATTCTCGGCATGAAAAGAGCTGAAATCGTCAGTAAACTGGATGAGATTATCGCTTTTGCTGAGGTCGAACAATTCATCGATACGCCTGTTAAGCACTATTCGAGTGGTATGGCATTGCGGCTCGGGTTTGCTGTCGCTGCACACATGGAACCGGAAATCCTGATCGTTGATGAGGTCCTAGCTGTGGGCGACGCGCAGTTCCAGAAAAAATGTCTGGGCAAAATGTCGGATGTCGCCGGGCAAGGCCGCACGGTGCTTTTCGTCAGCCATAACATGGCAGCGGTTCAAAGTCTGTGTTCGCGTGTTATCTGGCTAAAAGCGGGCAGCGTGGAAGGCGATGGACCCTCAGACCAGATCATCAGCCAATATATCAACGAAGGTGTTTCAATCGGCACGGAACGGGTCTGGGAAGATCGTGCAACGGCTCCCGGAAACGATAAGATACGAATGAAGCGCGTAACCATCGCGCCCACAGGCGATGCCGCGCAGCCCATCACCGTCAGCACTCCGCTGCGTGTCGAGTTCGAGTATTGGAATCTGGAAGAAGATGTACGCTTGAGTTTATGGGTCCGCCTCTACGATGAGCAGCGCACGATGGTCTTCAGTACCTTTTCCGTTTACGACCTGCAATGGCAGGATCGACCGTTTCCAGTCGGCCTCTATTATAGTGCATTCTCAATTCCCGGCGACCTCCTGAACGAGGGTATGTACGAGATCGAAGTGATTTTCATGAAAGATCAGCACCACTGGTCGTTCATTCAATCCGATGCGCTCGTCTTTCAAGTCCGCGAAAGCCCAGAACGTTTTCAGGGGCTTACCTGGTATGGACGCTGGCCGGGTACGGTTCGGCCCAAATTTCAATGGACAACACAGGCCCTCCACGAACCTGCATCGAGCGACGCCGCACCTGAAAAGCTCTCGCAGTAAAACGCTATGCGCAACTCTGAACGTATCCCGACAAGGTTAGCGAAGCTGGTGTTATGCACATCGCACTCGTAAACCAGTGGTATCCACCCGAAACCGGGGGGGGTGGAGTTGCTACTCACAACTTCTACTTTGCGAACGCACTTGTTGAAGCAGGGCATCAGGTGTCCGTCATTGCGAGTCGGTTCACCGCACAAACCCCGACGCGGAGTGTGCAAAATGGCGTCAAGGTCATTCGCGTGACCTCGCCCAATTTATATCGCTGGCGTCGGCTGCCGCTCGCCGGACGCCAGTACCGCTTTGTCCAAGCTGCGATCTACAGTCGTCGGGTATGTCGCGCTCTGGCCGCGTTGCATCAGGAACTGCCCGTTGACATCGCCGAATTTGCCGATGTGAACGCGGAAGGCCTGTTTTGGCGCAATGGGATGAGTCGCCTTCTCGTTGTACGCTGCCACATGCCTGCATGGATATTGGCACGTACCTACACAGCAGTGGAAGCCCCTTACAGTATCGCGCTTCTGGGGCGAGCGGAGAAGGCAGTCATTCGACGCGCGGATTTGGTCTCTGCCCCTTCGCGAAGCCTCGCGAACCTCATCACGGCTGAATGCGAGCTGCCAGCGAACCATATCCACGTCACTGCGAATGCTTTGGATACCCGGACGTTCGCGCCGGGACCAATGCGTGCGCCTGCCGAAGTCATTAATGTTCTGTGGGTGGGTCGCCTTGAGCGCGCGAAGGGCGCTGATCTTTTGATTGAAGCGATTCCGGGCATTTGTGAGCGGGTCGCAGGTGTACGCTTTATCATCGTCGGGGGTGCGCGTCCGCATCCGCAAGGCGGCACGTATGAGACGTTCATGCGCGCCCGGTTTGGTGATTTGATAGCAGTGGAT
>Ga0209512_1004215_pt1 | contig 12756 bp, 7 predicted proteins | sample frozenSSSSmetaG_FD_184142 | JGI IMG/M metagenome (GOLD analysis project Ga0209512, IMG submission 184142) | Glacier valley bacterial and archeal communities from Borup Fiord, Nunavut, Canada, to study Microbial Dark Matter (Phase II) -... | ecosystem: Environmental > Aquatic > Freshwater > Ice >... | reverse complement strand
TGTTAAATAAAAATCAAATCATTTGCCATATGAAAAAGTTCGGAATTTTTTTCTTCTTAATCATTGTACTGGTGCTCGGTTCATTCATTTACTGGAAATACGCTTTCACGTACAGTGAAGGTTATCGCGCCGGACTGCTTCAGAAATTTTCTCTGAAAGGAAATGTATTCAAAACGTATGAGGGTGAAATGATCCTCAGCAGCGTTCAAAGTAATACCAATGTAGCCATTGCCTCCGAAAAGTTTTTCTTCTCTGTGACGGATAAAAACGTTGCGCTACAGCTTGAAAAAGTGCAGGGTGAAAGCATTGTCGTTCATTACCGCGAAAAGAATGGAACACTTCCTTGGAAGGGCGAAAACGTATATTTTGTTGATAGTGTAAGAGTTAATACTGAACCTGGAGCAAGCCGAGGTTTTCGTTAATTACAAATATTGAAAATGCGGGATGGAGAATAATAGATTCCTCCATCCCGCATTTTTTATTTTGCTTTGAAATTTAACTTCCCGGGTGAATGATTCGCACCAAACTCGGGTGCAAAACTGCATTGTATATTTGCCCTTCCTCCCGAAAATATACCCAAATGACTTACCCGCACCGGATACTCAAGTACAAATCTTCCTTTGGGTAAATTTCCAATAAAGAACCTTGTTCCCGTATCAACATTCACACGATAGTACCAAAGACCACCCTTGTATTCATATTCAGATAATTGCTTCAAAGGTTCCGTTCCGGCAGGTCGCTGATCATCGAGTGAAACAAAACCAAGATCGCGGTCATTTTCGATCAGTAAACGAACCATCAGCAAATCGCCTGGACGGCTATCGGAAAGGTCTTTAACAAGCGAATCACCACGAGCCGATCTTTCAATCTTATAGATCTCTTTTCGGATCTTCAATGAACTTCCAAAACGGGAGGTGTCGTTCACCTGTTTGAAATACCCATGATAAAGTCCGCCAAAGAGGATGTTCTTACCTGAATTTTTGATTTCCAGCTTACTATCTTTAATTATATCTTTCTGATCGAATGTTAATTGCACAAAACCATCGATGGATTTACTTTGCTCAAGGTCAATTTTCTTCCCGTCAAGGTATAGTTCCGGCAATGACTGATCCTTGATGGATTCATTGTGATCAGACATTAAGGCGTACACAGCCATTGAAGTAGAAGATGGTGAATCCCAGGCGTGCGTCCGCTTTTGTTGAAGCAACCAAAGTTTCATTGCATCGGTTTTCTCGACCGGAGTGTTAATTGCTCCAAACAATTCAATCATCCTGCTCTGAAGCGAAATATCGGGCTCTTGATAGAACCAGGGACTGCCCGATTGCTTCCAATACATCCCCAACTCACTATTTTTAATCGCCCTCTCTTCAATTGATTTCACAATCATCTGGCGCAGCTTTTCGTTCCCTTCTCTTTTTAAGATAAAAGCAAGTTGAACCTGTTGCCAGATCCCGGTTTTTGTCCAGTTTTTCGATGCTTTTTCCAGGTAGAAGTTATACGATTCTTTGGCACCTGATGCATATTCAAAATCCTTGAACGCACTTCTGGCAAACAGATAATCACATACATATCCATCTGGCTGAAGGTTCATCTTCTCCTTTTCTTTCAGCTGACGAAAATCCTTTGTGATTTTCAAATCTAAATAATTGACCGCTTTTACAGCAATGGCCATCATCCGGACACTTTCCGATCCTGACAAAAGCTTTTTCGATTTCATTTGGGCGATATCACTCAAAATCTGAACGGTCATCCATTCCGAAGACTCCATTCCGGGGCACCATGCAAATCCACCATCCGGCAATTGCGCCACTTCAAGACGTGCAATTGACTCTGAAATCGTTACCTTAATTGTATCGGGATTGAATTTCGCCAGTTTTTCCTTTTCATACAAGGACTCCTTTAACCATGGCGTTTCATTCAATTTTAAATTCGTGAACTGCTCCGCTTTTTCTAACCGGGTTTTAAAAGAATCGGGTGAATTCAGCAATTTATTTCGCTGCGATTCAAGTTCTTTTGCAATCTCCGGATGATCAGCAAGAATTTTTCTTAAAATCAAGGCACCATTTAACCGTGATGCAACACCTGATATTGTGAAAGATTCGGAGCCAATCAGTTGCGGAAGTGCATCCAGAATTAATCCAAGCGGATTTGTCATCATCGTAAGATTCCATTTCCCCTCGTTGATTTGATCACTGCTTCCCAGCTTATTGAAATTCAATTTGAAATCATCTCCAGGCTTTACCGTAAATGCTTTCGATTCGGTGGTCCATTTCCGGTCGGGTTCTACCGGAAGTATTGTTTCAAATCCATCGGAATAACCATCACCAGTCGCAGTTACCCGGACCTGATAAAGACCCGGTTCAGTTGGAGCAGACAACTTCCAGTTCACAGCATCCGATTTACCGTCAGCCAAAGGGAGTTTTGCAGATTTGGAAGCAGCACCCATGATTTTTCCGGTCTCCATATTGATAAGTTCCATCTTCACTTCAAGGCTTAACGATTTGCCCGACAGATTAGTCACCTTTACAGGAAAAGTAACTTCATCTCCAACTGTGAGAAAGCGGGTTGGGAATGGTTCAACCATCAGTTGTTTTTGGGTTACAAATTTATCGGTCATTGTGCCGGATAATCCTTCGGGGGTATGCGCCAACGCCATAAACTTCCATTCGGTTACTGATTCGGGAAGATTAAACCGTACCGCTGCCCTGCCCGATTCGTCCGTTTCAAAGGAAGCGTTAAACCAGGCTGTCTCACGAAAATCGCTACGAATTTCAATTGGCTTATCTGCTACCTTCTGGTTGCTGTTACCCAGAATATGTATCGTCTCAGAGTCCTTCTCTTCACGAACAGTTACTTTTTCCATCAAAGCATCAGAAGCCATAAGTGGCTCAGCGATTGCGGCAGACTTCATCATTACACCACCCTGCCTGGAATTTAAATATCTTCTAACATTATATATCTGATAATCTATCACTTTACTAAATTCAGGCAGGACTTCCTGTTTTTCGGCAATCCAAACAGGTTGCGTACACTGACCAACACCCCAGGTTATTATGCCAGGAAAACGTACTTGTTGAAAAAAGATTGAGGTTTCCCAAAGGCTTAATTGCCAGTTGTGCGGAAGGATTTTGTCCAGTGATGCATCGTAAACAACTCCTGCAATCTCCGCTTTCACGGGTTTTCCATTAGCATCAACCACCCGAACTTTCCACGTTGCCTCCTTACCGGGAATAACAATTTTAGGGAAATCTTCCACCGAAAGTTTGAGTTCCTTTTGTATCCATGGAACATCCACCGTAAAGACTATATAGTATGCAATACCCTGATTTATTGTTGAAACGCTGATTTTCAAGCCGCCTTGATCACTCACCTCAACTGGAATTGAGATTTTCTCCATTGTCTTTTCAACCAAACCATTGAACAAAGTGACAGCGCCTTCTTTTCGGTGCAATTGAACATTCCAGTACTGCTTCCCGAAATTTCCAAGAAGCAATTCAATACTTTCACCCGGCAAAGCTGAAGTTTTGGAAAGATTAACCCATGAATTTTCGGGAAACAAGAAGACCTTTTTCGTACTGTCATAAACCCTGATAAGATGTTCCGCCTTGACCAGCGACCCAAAGTGATCTATCGTTGTGATTCTTACTTTGTAATACCCTTGTTCTAATTTAGCGGTATTAAAATTCACCAATGAAGAATCCTGTTTTCCGAAATCAATTGTCTGTAAAACTTTATCCTCCTCATAATTAATAGGAGGTATCTCATCTCCATACTGATTTCCAGGAAAAAGCTCATCCCATTGGGTTTTGGAATAAATGGAGCGGTCGGGATTCATCCATTGCCTTTTGCGAAGTGGCAATTGGGGACTCTTCAGAAGAATCAGTTCTATTTTTCCACTTGATTTAACTTCCTGGTTATCTGAATTAATCACCTTGAAGGAGAATTTGAATTCTTCTTTTTTTACTGTATTGGCAAGGTCAAAAACTGAGGGTCCATCAATCGAAGCGGTAAGCGCTTCTTTTGCAATATTCAGCGATTTCGTGGCGGTCTGTGTTTCGCCCGTAATATCTGTAACTTCAATTGCAATTTCAAACCGGAACGGATATGATACTGATTCACTGTAACGCTCATCGGGTTTTGCAACAAAATCAATGAGGTATTTTCCATCCTTATCCGTCGTAAAAGAGCCTTCTGATATTTGCTCAGCCTCTCCAAATGAGCGCCATGCCCATATTTGATTGCGTGTAATCCGGTATTTCCCCGTCACATTTTTTAGCGGAACACCCGAAAACGACGAAACATTTCCCGTCACCTCAACCTGTGAATTAAGCCTGTACTCCCCTTTCAGGTCGTCAACTTCAATTTTAAAACCAGGCCTGCGATACTCTTCAACCCGAAAATTAACTGACCCTTTATCCGAAGTCAATTGAAAGTTACCAGCCAAACCACCTGATGGAATTCTGAATTTTCCCGAAACGGTTCCAAAACGGTTGGTGGTAAGTTTTAAGGTATCAATACTCTGGTAATTACTATTCCTAAAAATAACTTCAACAGTTTGATTTGCAATAGATCTTACTTCACTCCGATCTTTATTAAATAGTATTCCTTTGAAGAAAACAGTTTGACCCGGACGATAAATGCTGCGATCGGTTAAGAGATAAAGCTGCTGAACGGCCACTTCTTCGGGTTCAGGATAATTGTTAATATTCCACGGCATTGTAATTGTATCCGATTCGGAAGTGATGCGAATAAGGTTACTTTGCCGTGGAGCTTTTACAATACCGTCACCAGAAATTTTATATATACTGGTGCTCCAATCCTGATTCTTCCTCGTAATTATTTCAATTTCTGCCCCTTTCACAGGTACTCCATTTTCAATATCCTTGATATTAAATTTGCCAGCCTGCTCACTGAAACTGATTCCGGAAACGGTGAATACAGCACTTGAGTTACAGGTATCGTTTCCTGAAATACTCTCCAATTTTATCAGGTACAACCCGGAATTTAATTTCGGGAAAACCAATTCTGTACTGTGATTTCGAAGATCTTCATCCTTAACCAATTGATAATTCTTCTCCGAAATCAATTTTTCTGATTTAAATTTTTGATTTACAAATCGCCTGCCGTACAGATCTGACTTCAATGAAGTCAGGTATTCCGAATGGTTGATCTTGTATAGCTTAGCTTTAATGTTGGTCAGATTACTGTACTGAACCGAAGCAGCAAACGGGAAACCTTTTCGCACAATATTTTCGAGCGTTAGCTGTAGTTGTGGTTGCCGAAGTTGCCGAAGTTTATTGGCACAACGGATACTTGCGGGAGCATTAGGATATTGATGAATCACAGCATGATATATCTCAGCGGCCTCCTTGTTTTTCATCCGGTAAATTTCAGAGACTGAACTTTTGGGCTCATACCGGTTCGCCATTGATAAAAGGACATCCGCCTGCTTTTCAAAAATCTCAGCTTTAAAGGGATTATTACCAACCTGATTCTCAAATACTTTTAAAGCTTCAATGAATAGCTCATCTTTTGACGGCAATAAAGAACTTTCGTAGATATAATTCAGACGATCAAGTTTAAGGCGCATTAAAGCATCGGCTTCCCCGTTTTTCAGGTGATGGTTTTCAAGCAGTTTGAATATATGGAAAATCCGGCTGTCGAACCTTCCATTATCAGCAGTTTTTGGAATAAAACGCTCCGAAAAAAGGTTGGCATCCTTGGCCCATGCAAGTGGAATCGGCGAACTATCAAATCCATCATTGCGGTAAAATCCGAGGGCTTTGGCAGCTACCAGGTCAAGTAATGTCGGGCGATATTGCCATGCCAACTCTACCGTATCCAATAGCACGATATATTCTTTTGAGGGTATCTTTGCAAGAATTTCATGATTATCAAGTGATTTCAAAAAGCAACTATCAATCCGGGTTTTAAAATAGGATACATCCCATGTCGCCACATCCTTGGGTTGGGCAGCACCTTTGGTTCTTCCGTAAATCTCACCCCGGCTACGATTGAAGATCTGAACCATGTATTCTCCCTGATAAGCCAGCAAAACACTCTGGTTTTCAGGTTTAAGACTCAACATTTCTTTTTCCCAGACTGTAAATGGGTATGGAACTGCTTCATCATTCGTCTCCAGCTTTATTTGTTCGATGCCGACGAAAGCTTTTATTTGCTGAATTTGTGATGATTCACTTTTCGATTTTGCATAAATATCTGTCAAAACCTTCAGCGCCGATTCGGGTTGATGAATCTGTAGCATTGAGTCTACCTTTTTCCACAATTCACTGTATGATGGAATGGTTTTAGCTGTCGCCGGAAACTTACAGAACAAACTAAACAGAAGAACAATAGCAAAAGCAGAAATCTTTTTGATCGTTGAATTTTGCATAGCTTAAAGCTTATCAATAAATAATGTGAAGTTACAAATTTAGTACCAAAACTGCAAGCAGAATGCCTTCTAAGTAACTTAGATCATTTATCTTTGAACCTCAAAACAACCGGATTTCGAATTGTTTCGTTTAACGCACACTAAAATAATAATTAAGCGATGAAGCAGGATGATTCTCCGTGCCGCAAGCGGAAGGGGTATCTTGATGGAATAATTTTTTCTTTCGCCGCAGTCGGTGGGAAATTAACCCACAGAGATTAAACTTCTGTTACCATCACCCGATGTTTTATGCGCAAGTCAAACAATAACCAGGTCTGCTTGTTGTTTCAATATATTATTAAAAATCATTCCCGAATATTAAACAAAGTATATGCCTACATCAAAATTATTCTCAAAATACAGTTTAGGAACAGTCGAATTAAAAAACAGGATCGTGATGGCGCCGATGACACGCTCAAGGGCAATCTGGAATATCCCCAACGACCTCATGGCTACTTATTACGGTCAGCGTGCAGGAGCAGGTCTCATCGTTACGGAAGGAACTTCACCTTCACCTAACGGTCTGGGATATAGCCGGATTCCGGGACTTTTCAACGAATCGCATGTTGAAGGATGGAAAAAAGTAACAGATGAAGTTCATACCAATGGCGGAAAAATTTTCGTGCAGCTAATGCACACGGGAAGAATCGGTCACGTGTTGAATTTACCTGTCGGTGCTGTTTTGTTGGCGCCTTCTGCTGTTAAAGCTGCGGGACAAATGTGGACGGATCAGGAAGGGTTGCAGGATTTTCCGGAACCCAGGGCAATGTCGGCGGAAGAGCTACAAATCGCAATAAAGGAATTTGAAATATCAGCAGGTCTTGCTGTGAAAGCGGGTTTTGATGGTGTTGAATTGCACGCCGCAAATGGTTATCTGCTTGAGCAATTTCTTTCGCCCTTCAGCAACCAGCGGACGGATGAATATGGCGGAACCGTTGAAAACCGTTGCCGTTTTGTATTGGAAGTGGTCGATGCGGTCAGCAAAGCGATTGGCAAGGAAAAGAGTGCAATTCGGCTGTCGCCATTTGGTGTGGCCAGCGATATGCCCCACTATCCTGAAATTGAAGAAACATATACTTATCTGGCGGAACAGTTGAATAACAGGGGAATCGTCTATGTCCATCTGGTCGATCACAGTGCAATGGGTGCCCCGAAAGTTCCGTTCAGTATCAAAAAAACAATTCATAAAAAGTTCCGGAACACGATGATCCTTACCGGTGGTTATAACCAGGTAAATGCAGAAGAAGATTTGGCAAGCGGATTTACCGATCTGGTTGGTTTCGGACGTCAGTTCATTAATAATCCCGATTTGGTTGATCGTTTCAAAAATGGATGGTCATTGTCGACCGTATTGGATGCAGATACCTTTTATTCTCCTGGAGAAAAGGGATACACGGACTATCCGGAATACAATAACTAAGTAATTCATTATTTCGGAGAAGGAAATTAAAGTTACTGGCTGCCGGCAACTCGCTGCTGGCAGTTAGTACTTCATCTAAAGATATCGACTCTATGATATTTGGTATAGATAGTTTAATTCTGTAATGATTGCTCCTGGCTATTAGCGACTGGCAACTAGCAGTTTCGCTTATTATAAAATCAGAGAATTTTTTTATTTATAAAGGATTATAGTCAAATAGTTAGCACTATCATGCCAACTGCAAGTTGCCAATAGCCAGCTGCTTGAAAGATCTATCAGAAATATTTATGTTAGCTTAACCCTACAATTTCATCAGTTATCCATATTAGATGAATTAAAAAGTTAATTTTGTGATTAAAATATAGCAGATGATCAGATCTATGACGGGTTACGGGAAAGCCGAATGCGAGCTGGCCCTAAAAAAAATCACAATTGAAGTAAAATCACTGAACAGCAAGCAACTTGACCTCAACACGCGGACACCTGGCGTTTATCGTGAAAAAGAGATTGAAATCAGGCGCGAAATATCGGATAAACTGATCCGCGGGAAAGTCGATTTCAGCCTCTATTCCGAATCGTTGGGTGTGGAAAGCAACAGTGCCATCAACAATCCGATGGTAAAAAGTTATTTTGCCCAACTTTCGGAACTCTGCAACGAACTTGGTCTACCTGTAAATGAGCATATATTGCCAATCATCATGCAGTTACCCGATGTCGTAAAAACAACCCGTGATGAACCTGATGAAAATGAATGGAAGATTGTTCTTGCAACCATACGCGAAGCGCTCACTGCTCTTGACAATTTCAGACTTCAGGAAGGAGTATCACTCCACAAGGATATTATCACCAATCTGAATACAATAACAACTTTACTTGAACAGATAGCCCCCTTTGAACTGGAGCGTACCGCCAAAGTGAAGGAACGGATTCTGGATGGATTGAAGGAACTCGCTTCGCCTGAAGGAGTTGATCACAACCGCCTTGAGCAGGAGATGATTTTCTATCTTGAGAAGTTGGATATCAACGAAGAAAAAGTACGGTTAGGTCATCATTGCTCCTACTTTATCGAAACGCTTGAACTGGATGAACCCGTTGGCAAAAAGCTCGGATTTATTGCACAGGAGATTGGCCGCGAAATCAATACGCTCGGGTCAAAGGCAAACCATACCGAAATGCAGAAACTTGTGATCGGAATGAAAGATGCGCTCGAAAAGATCAAAGAGCAATTGTTGAATGCGTTATAAAATTCAACCTGCTTAAACACGTTAGTTTTAGTATTCAATCTGTTTTTAATTCATGAAGGAAGGCAAACTGGTCATATTCTCTGCGCCGTCAGGCGCAGGCAAAACAACAATCGTAAAACATCTCCTGTCCCGTAATCTGAATTTCGGTTTCTCGATCTCAGCTACTACCCGAAAACCCCGTGGAGCAGAACAAAATGGCAAAGATTACTATTTCCTGAGTGCAGAAGAATTCAGGAATAAAATTGAATGGGAAGAATTTCTTGAATGGGAAGAGGTTTATCCCGGTTGTTTTTACGGAACCCTGAAAAGTGAAGTAGAACGGATCTGCAAAAACGGTCAAAATATTCTTTTTGATGTTGATGTGGTTGGCGGCAGCAATATCAAAAAGTATTATGGAGCGAAAGCCCTTGCAGTTTTTATACAGCCACCATCGATCCAGGAACTTGAAAACAGATTAATGGCCCGGTCAACCGACTGTCCGGATGTGATTAAAGAACGGATTGCAAAGGCTGAATATGAAATGACTTATGCTGATTTATTTGATATTATCATTATCAATGATCAGCTTGAAGTTGCACTTCAGGAAGCCGAAGAAAAAGTCAGTGAATTTCTCGAAAATAGTTCTGATTTGAAGAATTGCGATTAAGAAGAGACGCGATTAATCGCGTCTTTACAAATCAAGGATGAAGGCATAAATTTAATCGGGATCACCTAAAGCAAGCAAAATGAGAATCGCCATATTTTCAGGATCTTTCAATCCAATCCATAACGGCCATCTTGCGATTGCGCATGAAGTATTTACACAAGGTGCGGCAGATGAATTGTGGTTTCTTGTTTCGCCTCAGAATCCTTTAAAAAAGAACATTGATCTCTTTCCCGAAACCGACCGTCTGGAGATGGTAAAACTCGCTATCGAGAATGAACCAAGGATGAAAGCAAGTGATTTTGAGTTTCACTTTCCCCGCCCTACCTATACAATCAACACGCTTGAAAAGCTCAGGGAGAAATATCCTGAACATCAGTTTAAACTATTGATCGGTGGCGACAACCTTGTCATTTTTCATAAATGGTTCCAATATAAACGAATCATCGATGAATTTGGATTAATTGTTTATCCGAGGCCCAAATTCGATACCAAAAACCTTCCCAAGTTTTCGAATACAATCCTCATTTCTGCTCCTTTGATCGATTTATCAGCCACGGAAATAAGGGAAAAACTAAATAAGAGAGAATCAATTGCCGGAATGGTTCCGGAGAAAGTGGCCAGTTTTCTGCTTCAACGCATCAGGCAATTCTAATACAAAAAAAGCCAACAGGCATCACGGCCATTTATTTGTCATTTCCTTTAAATTCATTTAGTTTGTTCAATAGATTCAAAGTTTCGGCATTCCTAAAAATATCGCTGGCCTCCATGTGGCGAACTTGAGGTACCAATCTGGAACCTTAAAAAGTCCCATTCGATAGCTGAAAGTTGAAACATATTAGTAATTTCTGTCGTTTATTAATACCTTTAACCTGAAGTAACAATTTTAAAAATATCATGGCACAAAACAAAATCAAGATCATGACCCTGTTTGCGATAGCAGCACTATTCGCAGGATGTGATTTTTCAAAGAAAGAAGCACCAAAAGCAACTCTATACCCCGACTGGGTAAAAAATAGTGTGATTTACGAGATCAACACGCGTCAATATTCGCCTGAAGGGACTTTTAAAGCATTGGAAGCCGATCTTCCACGGATAAAAGAGCTGGGAATCGACATCCTTTGGTTCATGCCCATCTATCCCATTGGTGAGAAAGATCGTAAAGTGCCCGAAGGTGCCACAACCAGCCTTGGAAGTTATTATTCGATCAGGGATTACCAGGCCATTAATCCTGAATTCGGGACGAAAGAAGATTTTAAGAGTCTTGTAGATAAGGCACATGGAATGGGTTTTAAAGTAATCATCGATTGGGTAACCAACCATACCGCACGCGACCACAACTGGATTACCGAACATCCCGATTGGTATAAGAAAGATGCCAAAGGGAATATCTCTACGCCGAATGACTGGACCGATTGCGCACAACTCGATTACAGTAATATAGCGTTGCGCAAGGAAATGGTCAGTTCGATGAAGTTTTGGATCACTAACTTCGATATTGACGGATTCCGTTGCGATATGGCAGGAATGGTTCCTACCGATTTCTGGGAAGATGCACGAACTGAACTTCAGAAGATAAAACCTTTGTATATGCTTGCTGAAGATCAGGACAAACCTGAAATGTGTAAGATCGCTTTCGATTCGAATTATGGATGGGAGATGCATCACCTGATGAATGCCATTGCACAGGGAAAGAAAACGGCCGGTGAAATCCTTAGTTTACAATCGAAGATCGATTCAGTATTGCCTCAAAGGGCTTTTAAGATGAATTTCATCACCAATCATGACGAGAATTCGTGGAATGGTACCGCAAAAGAAAAATTCGGAAATGCAGAGAAAGGTTGTGCCGTACTTACTTATACACTTCCGGGAATGCCATTGGTTTATAACGGACAGGAAGTTGGAATGACAAAACGTCTCCGGTTTTTCGCAAAGGATACGATCAACTTTAGTGACACACTCATGGTTCCTTTCTACAAAACATTGAATAGCCTGAAACATCGTAATCAGGCTTTGTGGAATCCTCCCTATGGTGGGAAGCTTGTTCCGCTTACAAACAATGCGCCTGATAAAATCGTGTCATTCCTTCGGACAACCGAGAATGCACGTGTGATGGTATTGATTAATATGAGTCCCGATACGATCACAACGACCATTACAACCGCAATTGCTGACGGGAAGTACATCAACAATTTCAATCAGAACAAGATCAATTTCAATGTCGATAACCGAAAATGCTACTTCGAGCCATGGGAGTATTTAGTGCTGGAAGGGGAGTAAAAACAGCGAAGAGGTGAGGGAGAGATTGAGGGAAGATGAGAGATCATTGACTTTAGTTTTCATAAAAAGAGGTTGACCGAAATTCGTTTCGGTCAACCTCTTTTTTTATTTCCTGTCAGATCAGGCATTTTATTTCAAAAATTTCTCCCTTCGCTGAAGGTTCATTAATCCCCAAAGGAGGAATATGACACTCATTACTGAAAGAAACAGCCTGTTTTTCTGCGATATTTGCGACCAGATCATTTCATTCATCCTGTCGGGAATTGAATAGGGATTATGAAACACATTCCATTGCGTACGATCGAGTGCATCGGCCAGAATCATCAGAAATACCCCGAGAATAATCATGACCACCGCGGTTCCATTCCCATTTTTGACAATTGTTGAAACCAAAAAGGCGAGACATCCGAGGAAACAAACCGGGAACATCAGCTGCCACGACATTTCGAATACCGGATAAGGTAACAAACCGAAATAACCCACCCAACAGAATAGGTAGAGGAAAAACCAGGTCAATAAAAAGATCATTAACAGGCGAACAAGCCAAACCTTGTACCGGTAATCGGGAATCCCGAAAAGGATCTCCAGAATACGTGTATCAGCATCGCTTTGTATTCCAAACACGGTCGGATAAAAGACCAGCAGTAACCCCGGGAAGAGAAGCATTCCATAAACCGAAGATGAATCATAGCTCGGAAAGTTGAACACCACGTTGATGGATAGCAGAATAAATATT
>Ga0209512_1004208_pt1 | contig 12778 bp, 12 predicted proteins | sample frozenSSSSmetaG_FD_184142 | JGI IMG/M metagenome (GOLD analysis project Ga0209512, IMG submission 184142) | Glacier valley bacterial and archeal communities from Borup Fiord, Nunavut, Canada, to study Microbial Dark Matter (Phase II) -... | ecosystem: Environmental > Aquatic > Freshwater > Ice >... | reverse complement strand
CTCCACCGGCCCGTCCCAGCGCGAAAGACAACTCGGAGCTTGCAGGTGAGATCAGATTCTCTTATCAAATGTCCATCAGCCAGCACGTTGATATTCTAACGATTTAACGGAAAGAAAAATTTCCCCTCTGATCCTCCTCAGCTCGCCCAAGCGCCGGGCACGCCGCTCACCTCATTCGTCATTCCCTGAAGCTGGAAAAATTTACCACGGTGAGACGGAGGCAAGAAGAAAGACACGGAGTTTGGAAAAAAGCTCTCTTTCCTGCCTGTTTCCTCCTCTCTCCAAGGTGGAAAATCCTCTTTTGCCGACGGCTTCTCCCTAGTGGAGGGACCTTGGCGGGAGGCTGGTGCGTTTTTCGGAGAATCCGCTTGCAACAAGTGCCTTCACACGTGCTGAAAAGTGATCCATCAGCGCTTTCTCGTGGCTGGTGGAACGCATGCCGGCGGTTTGAAGCGGAGTTGCCGGCGGATTCAGTAGAAATGCTCGCGATGAAGGACGCGGACCACGCCGATTGAATGCCACCGTGCTCCCTTCACATGCTCGGAACCTGGACGAGCTTGGTGTATTGGTAGGAGTTCTTGGCGAAAAACTCGGCTTTTACTTGATCCACCGTTTTGCCTGGGGTGGCAACAAAACCACGCTGACGTATTTGGTCGATCCCGAAATCCGATATGACGGTGACTGCAATCTCCACCGCCGTCAGACGTCCGGCCTTGATTTCGGCCGAAGTGGCCAAGGTAGTGCGGGTGTCGGTATCGAGACCGGAACCCTGAATCTTGAATTTCGTAGCAACCTGCCCGGACGCGGTCTGGCCAACGGTCACCGGAACATCGATCAAAGTGGTGGTAGGGGGTGTCGCAGAAGTATCGACTTTCGCGACCTGCACGTGGAAGGTCAGCGAGAATTGATAGATATTCTCACACACAAAGTTTGACGAGTCTTCAAGGACGGGTCGCCAGTTTTTACTTACAACTGCATATTTAGGGTTGCCTTTATAAGCTGCCGCAAGATCAGGCTCACCGAGCAATTGTTTGAAAGTGTCGTCCGGATTCACCAGCAGGCGGTTGAGGACGAAGGTGTCGAACTTGCCGCTGCCACCAGCAATCGGATCCTTGCCTTCCAAGACATAGGCTGCGCAGGAAACATCCCCGCCTTTGTCAAAGGCGGGATCGCCGATCTGCCCGTTATAACGGTCGGTCGCCGCCGTAAAGAAAATCAACTCGCAGGCATTGCTGCTGGTGGTCGATTTGACCTTGGGGAGATCCGCTGTGGGGCTGGCGATAGCGGACAACCATTCGTTAGTGTTGCCGCGGCGAGTCACGAGGGACTCAAAATCTCGGGCCATGGAATCGACCATGGATTTCCCTTGGCGTGCGGCCCGGAGCTCGGCACGGCTGCGGTTCCAAGTATCGAGCGCGATGGAGGTGACGGAGACCAGAACAGTGACAATGATGGTGGTGATGGCCATGGCGACCATCAGTTCCATCAGGGTGAAGCCACGCTTGGCGGAGGAAGTCCTTTGGGTTTTCATAAATGGATTTTCGTCAGAAACTCAACGGCGGACCGCCAAATTGCGGGTGAAGACCGGGGTATTTAGTTTGGAAGGATTGAATGCGCCGCCCGATTTGAGATAAGAGTATGAGGAACTTGGTAAGCTGTAAAAGTCTGCGGAGAATGCAATCACGGCTTCGGGATATTTACCAGAAGCCGTGGTTCCTGTGAGCAGAGGTTCCCCCGGGCTAGGATCTTCGATTACTTCCTTGGTGCTTGCCACCAATCCGCCGCCACTGAACACCAACTGCTTGGTCTTCACTGCATAGACTCTCCCTTGCAGAGCCTCAAGGTCCTTTTCAAAACTGCTATCTATCCCGGAACCAGGTTTCACGCGACACCGCGCCATGGAAACGACAGCATAATCAATTCCTGCCGTACCACTTGAAGCGTTTTTATAAGGCTCATAAGTCCCATCATCGCGAGGCTTCGCCTTCAAATTCCCGCGATACTGATAGATGAATATCACTTCGGGATTGGTCTTCTTCATCGCACTCTCGATCATTTTGAATGCTTTATCGAAGCCCGTTACAATATCGGTAGTGTTTTCTTCACCTTTACGCAAGGTCACCAGTTCCTGCTCCAGCGTGGAAGCCAAGCGGTCGGCTTCCTGCACGTTGATGGACTTGCGGATACCTGCGGCAGCAGGAGCAAAAACCACCATGAAACCCGTGAGAAGTACGGCGAGAACACCGATCGCGATGACAGTCTCAAGGAGGGTGAAGCCGTGGCGTTGAATGAATTTCAATGGTTTCATAAATCAGAAATCTTTAACGTCACTTGGGATTTTCATTTGATCTGCGCTCCGGAAAACCGAAGTCCGGCCATTGCGCCAAACCACAAAACCGCCAAAATCACGTTTGGCCGACGATGTGACCTTAGGCTTTGCATCAGCAGAAAGTGACTTAGCTCCAGTCCCTATAACGAAGCTCGCTCCAGGAGTTGCGCAAATGCCTTCAGGATTGAATTCGTAATACCAGTAATCTCCTTCGAAACTTTTGGCTGTAGCCGGCAATGTCATTACATCAAGATCGCCGTTTGGAGATTTTGGATCGTCTTTCCCCTTCTTACTGTAGGTTTGACTAAAAAAAGTCTGATCTGGAAGAGTCGTACCACGACTTGAAAGAACCCAATTATTTGTATCAACGGTTCCGTCAGCTTTGAGAGCTTCCGAGACGATTGCTATTTTCCGCAGACTGTTTGTGTAGTCTGTGCCAGAAGTTGGTTTTTTGAAAACCAAAAGCCTCGCTTTAGTTCGCTGTCCGACAGCAATCGAGCGTGCCTCGTCAAACAGGGATTCCGCCGACGCCACCCCGCTAGTGACCCCCTTGCCTCCCATGCCACCCAATCCGATCGCACCTGCGGTCATGAGAATGGACATGATGGCGATGACGACGAGCATCTCGACCAAAGTGAAGCCGTGGCTACGCCGCCTGACTTGGATTGCAGAAAAAATGGAATTCATGGGTTTGAAAATCGGTTTGGATTAAGGTGACGCTATTTTTTTCGACCGCAAGCGCAAATGTCAATACATCGCAGTTACGCAGGGTTTGTATTGGGGGGGTATCTTCCGGAATTGGGACCGCTCATCCAGGTCCATGCGGGACCGACCATATCGCGGATGTCCTTGCGGCTGGCAACCCAGCCGAGCAGCTCTTTCGCGAGCTTGGGATCAGCCACCAGCGAGGCAGGATCGCCTGCCCGGCGTGGTCCGTATTTCACGGGGACCGTTTTGCCGGTGATTTCCTCAACGGCGGAAATGATCTCTTTCACCGAGACGCCGACTCCGGTGCCGAGATTGCAGCGGACGGAAGCACCGCCGGCCGCCAGGTGGTCGAGCGCGCGGGCGTGGGCGTCGGCCAGATCTTCGACGTGGATGTAGTCGCGGATGCAGGTGCCGTCCGGAGTTTCGTAGTCGGTGCCGAAAACTTCAAGATATTCGATTTCGCCGGTCACCGCCATGAGGACACGTGGGATGAGGTGGGTTTCGGGATTGTGATCTTCGCCGATTTTACCATCTGGCGAACAACCGCTGGCATTGAAATAACGCAGGCAGGCACTCCTGAGGCCCCAGGCGGTGTCGCAATCGGCGAGGATTTTCTCTACCATCAGCTTGCTCTGGCCGTAGGGGTTGATCGGGTTCTGCTGGTTGCTCTCGGTGATCGGCAACTTGTCCGGCACGCCGTAGGTCGCGCAGGTGGAGGAAAAAACGAACACTTTGCAACCAAACTCCTGCATGACCTGGAGCAGCTTGATCGGCTCCGCGGTGTTGTTCTGGTAGTATTTCAGTGGATTCGTCACGGACTCGCCGACGTAGGCATAGGCGGCGAAATGAATCACCGCGCCGAAGCCGTGTTTGCTGAAAAGCGAGCGCACAAGATCCTGGTCCCCGACATCGCCGACCACCAGCTCTACGTCCGGATCGACAATCGCCTGATCATGGCCGAAAACCAGGTTGTCCAGCACCACCACCCTACGCCCTTGTCCGGCGAGAAGACGGACGGTGTGTGAGCCGATATAACCAGCCCCCCCTGTGACAAGAATCGGCGCGTTTGGATTACTCATGTTGTTCTCGGGGAAAAGAAACCGAAGAATACCGACTCCTGTCAACTCATGGCAGCACCGTGGTGAAAATTCCCTGAAAAACCATTCGAATAAACCCAGGTCCCGTGCTGTCGTAGCTGCATGAAGAAAAATCTTCGCTTGTTGGCCTTCGCGGCAGTGGGAGCTGCCGCGTCCCTTGGTTTCAGCTCCTGTGCCTATGACCCCTATTATGGCTCCAGCACCGTGGGAGGTTCCTACAGTTCCGGTGGTGGCTACAGTGTTGGAGGGAGTTACAGCAGTGGCTATGGTGACGGCTACGGCTACGGCGGAAACAGCTTCAACAGCTCGGTTTTCGTCTCCACGGGCGACCCGCGCTGGGGCTATGATCCGTATTGCTACAGCTACTACGATTACAGCCGCCGCAGCTACTACGATCCTTATTTGAACGGCTATTACCCGATCGGCTATCGTCCAGCCGTGGTTTATGGGGTTCCCCACCCTTACGGATGGAGTGGTCGTGGCTACTGCCCACCGCCGCGACACGTCACCAACGTCACGGTTGTGAACTACCGCAACCGCGAGAGTGCCTACCGCAGTACTAACTACGGATGGGCCAAGCAGGTTCGCCAACAGACCCCTGGCAACAACAGGAGCCAACAGCAGCGGTCCAGCCAGTCGCCGCAGAATAACAGCAGGCCCGCCTACGGCTCGCGCCCGCAAAGCGGCAGCGGCTATCAGAACCAGTCCAGACAGCAGGCCAGCCAACCGTCTCGCTCCGGGACCCAATCGTCCAGCCGCCAACAGGCGCCATCCCGCTACAACTCGCCGGTGACCACCTACTCGCAACAGAAACCGAAAAACACCCAAAAGAACAGCGGTCGCGCCCAACCCCAGATGAACCAACGCCCGCAGCTTGGAAATCCAGGAAACGGCCGCAGCCAGCCCGTCCCACAACAATCCCGCTCGCAAAGTGGGAAAAACAAAGGGCAGGGCCAAGTCGATGACAACGGCAAACCCATCCGCGGTTACCGCTGATATCCAACCACGTTGAATCTAATTCGCCTCCCGCCGTTCCCGATCGGCGCGGAGGCGTTTTAGCGAAATACGGGGACGCAACAACCACCGCCCGTAGAGCCAACCCGCGATTCCTCCGCCGAAATGACAGGCGTGGCCCATGTCGAACCACGATGCCAGACCGTGGCCCACCAGCCAGTGCCCGACATTTGAAAAGCCCGGCAGATCCAGCGCCGGATTCACCAGCGCCAGCAACAGTTCCGCCGTCAGGATTCCCAATCCCAGACTCCTGCCGGAAACCGGCAGCGGCATCATCCGCGATTGCGGGGAAAGCGTGGTGAGCAGCAACAACAAGGCCACGCATCCTCCGGAAAAGCCCACCAGCAAGGGCGCGCGATGCCCTCCGGCCGCCAACAAAAGATGCCCGGTGCCGCCGCCCAGCACGCCTAACACAACGGTTTTCAGCATCGCCCGGCTCCCCGCCATATACTCGATCCGCGAGCCGACGAGCAGGACAAACAGCGCGTTCAACAGGACATGCCACCACGATCCATGAAAAAGCCCGTAGGTGAATATCTGCCAGATTTTTCCCGACAGCACGCCCTCGCGCGTCAGCCCCAGCGTTTCATAAACCGACCAAGCCGGCTGCCGGACCGGCCCGCCCGCCAAAGTCACTCCAAGGTGGATCGCCAGAATGATCCCCGCGACCGACCAAGATGCCGGTGAACTGCCAAGCTGCCGCAGGTTTCTGCCAGCATTGGAAAATAGTCCACCAGTCGATGTCATGACGGTGGGGCGTGGGAAATTTCAAACAGCAGGATCGCCGATCACTCCACCACCCGGGCACGCGGCTCGCGGCGGACGGTATCCTCGGCACCGGCGCTGGTCACGAACGGCCCGCCTTCCAGCGGAGCCACTCCGGTGAACGCCACGTCCGGCATATCGGTCGGACGGCCGGCCAGCGGGAAATCCTTGCGCAGCGGGAAAAACGGATAGCCCTCCCACATCAGGATGCGCTTCATGTTAGGGTGGCCGCTGAAGGGAATTCCCATCATGTCCCAAACCTCGCGCTCATGCCAGTCCGCGCCGACCCAGATGTCCGTCACCGATGGCACGGTTTCGTCCTCGCTCACTTTCGCTTTCACGCGCAGGTGCTTTGAGTCGTCGAGCGTGGCGATTTCATAAACCATCTCGAACCGCGGATCATCGCCGAAGTGGTCGAGGCTGGAAATATCGAGGATCATCTCGTAGCCGAGGTCCATGTGGCACTTCGCCAGCAGGTCGTGCAGCGAGCCCAGCTCCACCCGGACGGTGTATTCACCCCGGAATTCCAGGGTTTCCCAAATTTTTTCTCCGAACGATTCGCGGAGTTTCGTCACATCGGCTGCTGCTGACATCTTGAGTTCTGTGCTGAAAATTAGGCCACCTCGTCGATGAATGACTGCTTCTGCGCCTTCGTGGATTCCTCACCCTCAATTTTCGTCTGAAGTTTCATCAGACCTTCGATCAGCGCCTCGGGCCGCGGCGGGCAGCCGGAAATATAAACGTCCACCGGGATCAATTTGTCGATGCCTTGAAGCACCGCATAGCTGCGATACATGCCGCCGGACGACGCGCAAGCTCCCATAGCGATGCACCATTTCGGCTCCGGCATCTGGTCCCAAACGCGTTTCACCGCCAGCGCCATCTTGTAGGTCACCGTGCCGGAAACGATCAAAACATCGGCCTGACGTGGGGAAAAGCGCATCACTTCCATGCCGAAGCGGGAAATGTCAAAGCGGCTCGATGCCGTCGCCATCAGCTCGATCGCGCAACAGGCGAGGCCCATCGGCATCGGCCACAGCGAGTTTTTCCGCATCCAGTTGATGGCGGCATCCACGCGGGTGATGATCACGTTTCCTTCGATTTTCGAATCGTAGGCAGTGTGGACGGTAGTGGGAGAAGGGCTGACCATGGGACGTTGCTGCTGGCGGGACAATGCCCGCGCCATGCCAACCGCTCAAGTGGATTGTGAAATTTTTCACAAGCCTCCGAACGGGCCGCGAAATTCATTTCGCCAGTGTCGCGACTACCTCGCCGGGTGACAGTTTCGTCAAACAACCGCTCTCGCCTCAATTACCACACCCGCAGATCCTGCCCCATCGCCCACATGGAGCTTTTCCTCATCGATGCCATCGGCCCGTTTTTCCGCAGCTATGAAAAGAGCCGGGTGAACTGGTCGAAAATCCCCTTCATGCATTGGGTCGATGCAGGGCCGGAACGATGGGCACGACTCGAGGACGACCTCCGCCAGCTCGCCCGTCAGATCACCGAACAAGGCTACAATGCCGTCACCCTCGACGATCTCGCGCACCTTGCCCCCCACCCTCTCCACGAGCCGGAAATCGCCCGGCGCCTCGCGATCTTCCGGGAAAAATTCGCCCGCCTCTTCTCCCTGCTCCACGCCGAGTTCGGACTGAAAATTTTCCTCACCACCGATGTCCTGCCGATGACCGCCGCTGTCGAAGCCGGCCTCGGCAGCGACCCAAAAACGCTCGAAACCTACTACCGCGGCCTCGTCTGCGGCGTGCTCGATGATTTCCCCCTGATCGACGGCCTGATCCTGCGCATCGGCGAAAGCGACGGCAACGACGTGACCGACCCCATCCGCACCCGCCTCCATTTGCGCAATGCTCGGGAAACCAACCGCCTGATCGCCAACCTTCTGCCCGAATTCGAAAAACGCGGCCGCCAGCTCATCCTGCGCACTTGGACCGTCGGAGCGCACGCCATCGGCGATCTCATCTGGCATCGCGACACGCTGGCGAAAACGCTCAAAGGCCTCGACTCGCCGAATTTCATCGTCTCCATGAAACACGGCGAGAGCGATTTCTTCCGCTACCTGCCGCTGAATCCCGCGTTTTTCCAGGTGAAACAGCGCAAGATCATCGAGCTGCAAGCCCGCCGCGAATACGAGGGTGCCGGCGAGTTTCCGTCGTTCATCGGCCGCGATTGCGAGCGCTTCGCCCGCGAGCTGGCCACGGCGGAAAACGTCATCGGCATGTCCGTCTGGTGCCAGACCGGCGGCTGGCACCGCTTCCGCCGCCTCGCTTTTTTGGAAAACGACCAGCGCGACATCTGGATCCGCCTGAACACCGCCGCCGCCATCGGGATTTTCAAATACGGACGCTCGGTGGAAAGCGTCGTCGAGGATCTGCTAGGAAACGACCGCGCTCCCACCGCGCTTGAACTTCTGCGCCATGCGGACACCGTGATCCACGAGGTATTTTACATCGAAGACTTCGCCCGCCAGAAGCTGTTCTTCCGCCGCGTCCGCATCCCGCCGCTGCTGCACGTCTATTGGGACGCCCTGTTCATCAATCATGCGGTTAGGAAAACGCTCGGCCATTTCGTCACCGATCCGGAGCACGCCCTCCGAGCCGGAGAGGCGGCGGCAGAGCACTTTCCCCGCATGATCACGCTTGCCCGCGACGCCGGACTGCCGGTGGACGACATCAAGCACATGCGGGATTTCTTCGCGCTCATCCTGCTCGCACGGCGCTACTATTTCCTGCCATTCGACGGACGCCTTTGCTCACAAATCCAGGCGGCAAAAAAGCACTACAAGCTGCGCTGGCCGCGCGGCACCCGCTACCGGGTGAAGGTTTCTTTCGAGCGTTTCAGACTTCGCCGCCGCACGCTCTCCTGGACCGCCGGCCTCCTGCTCCGGCGGAAACGCGGCTACCGGATGATCGACCGCGTGTTCACGCTCGGATTGTTAGGTCATTTGTTCCGGCTTTTCCGGCCGAAAAATCCTGAGTCGACGCCCAAGTTCATGCGCAAGTCGGCGATGGGCGTGGACGTGCTTTTCAAATAGCGGCGCACTCCTTGGTCTTGACCGGATTTCACGGCGCGGCGACGGTTTCTCCATGACGCGTGAGAACATGGCCGAGGTGCTGGAGGAAATCGCCCTGCTGCTGGAACTGAAGGACGAGAACCCGTTCAAGGTCCGCGCCTACCGCCAAGGCGCGGAAACCGTTAGGAATTACGACGGTGAAATCGTCGAACTCGCGGAGAAGAACGAACTGAAGGGCATCAAAGGCATCGGCGACGCGCTGCGGGACAAGCTCCACGAACTCGCCAGCACCGGCCGACTGGAGTTTCACGAAAAACTCCGCGCGGACTTTCCCGCCGGACTTTTCGAACTGTTCGACCTGCAAGGACTCGGGCCGAAAAAAGTAAAGGCGCTCTACGAAGCGTTGCAGATTTCCTCCATCGCCGATCTCAAAGCCGCCTGCGACGCGGGAAAAGTCGCGGGCCTGCCGGGCTTCGGCGCGAAGACGCAGGTGAAAATCCTGGAGGCCATCGCCCTCAAGCAAACCTTCGCCGACACTTTCCTGCTAGGCGGCATCAGCCCGCTGGTGGAAGAGATTTTGGAACTGCTGCGGATGCATCCGGAAATCTCGCGGGTCACCGCCGCCGGCTCCTACCGCCGGGGAAAGGAAACCGTGCACGACCTCGATTTCCTCGTGGCGACGAAGGAACCAAAGCTCGTCTGCGAGGATTTCACCACGCTGCCGCAGGTGGCATCGGTGATCGTCTGCGGCGATACGAAATCCTCGGTGCGGCTGAAAAACGGCCTCCAGTGCGACCTCCGCGCGGTTTCCAACGCACAATTCCCCTTCGCCCTCCAGTATTTCACCGGATCGAAGGAGCACAACGTCGCCATCCGCTCGCTGGCCCTCAAACAAGGACTCTCGCTGAACGAATACGGCTTCACCGGTGAAACGGCCGCCAGCTTCGAGGTGAACGAGGAAGCCGACATCTACCGTGCGCTCGGACTTGATTTCATCCCGCCGGAACTCCGCGAGAACCGTGGCGAGATCGAAGCCGCCGCCGATCACACGCTGCCCCGCCTCGTCGAACTCACCCAGCTCCGCGGCACCTTCCACAACCACACCACCGCCTCCGACGGCCGCGACACGCTCGAAGCCATGGCCGATGAAGCGATGGACCTCGGCCTGCAATATCTCGGCATCGCGGATCACTCGAGGTCGTCGTTCCAGGCGAATGGCCTCGATGAAATCCGACTATTAGACCAGATCGAAGCCATCGCGAAACTCAATGCCGGTTATGAAAACTTCCGCCTCTTCTCGGGCACCGAAGTGGACATCCACAAGGACGGCTCGCTCGATTTCGATGACGATCTTCTCGCCAACCTCGACTACTGCGTCGCCTCCGTCCACGCCTCCTTCACCCTCTCCGAAGAAGAGATGACCCGCCGGATCTGCCGTGCGATGGAGAACGAGCACGTCACCATGTTAGGTCACATCACCGGCCGGCTGCTGCTCAAGCGCGAATCCTACGCCGTCAACCACGCCATGATCATCGACTGCGCCGCCGAGACCCGCACCATCATCGAGCTGAACTGCAGCCCGCAGCGCCTCGACATGGACTGGCGTTGGTGGAAACGCGCCCGCGACAAGGGCGTGCTATGCTCCATCAACCCCGACGCCCACTCCACCATGGGACTGCATCACATCGGCCTCGGCGTGCGGCTTGCTAGAAAAGGCTGGCTGAGCAAACAGGATGTTTTCAACACGAGACCGCTCGCGGAAATGGAGGCATTTTTGAAGACGCCGAAGGCGAAACGGTGAAACGCACCCGCAGGTTGCTATGGCGTCTCGCCGCGAGTCCCTCACTTGCCGGGTATCCGTCGTAGGGATCTTCGATGTCTTGGAGGCGAATCATGTGGAAAGGGCAGTTTCTAGCTGTCGGACAAGATCCAAGGCATCTTGGACTTCCTTTCGATAAAGTGGTGGCGTTCCCGAGTGCGCGGCGGGGTTGAGCACCCGCTCGGTGCAGGCGAGAACATCGTCGATGATTTTGATCTTCCGCAGCTTTTCAACATGATCCACTGAAACCATCTTTCTCAGATTCTTCCGGCTCCCCTTCAGCCTTCCTTTGTCCGCATCACTCAACGAAGATCCGGCTTCGATATCATCGTCGCTTGAGCCAATGAGAAACCGTCGATGCGCCTCAGGAGTGAATCGCACGATTTTTTCGTAGAGTTCGACATTCAGACCAGCATGGATCTTGTTGCGGGCCGCTCGAAGTGCCTCCGACAATTTAAGATAATCCTTGGTCGGAATTGCCTCGTCGTGATCAATGAAGCGCTTCGCCGTGTCTTCACAGGCTTTCCGCAAGCACAGCGCGGCTTCGTCGAGGTTGTGTCCGTGGAGATATTCTTCGGCTTTCTGCGTGTCGGACTTTTCGCTTTTGCAAGACACTGTCGGATCCGATGGTTTACCTTCCAGACGGACGCAATGCCAGTCAGCGTGGTTGTTGCCTAGCGCTCGGCGAAACTCCCGGAATAATCCCATGTCATGAGTCAGAATGATTTTCTGATAATCGTCGAAGGTCTCTGAAAGCAGGATTTCAACGACTTTCATCCGGTTGCTCATGTCGAGGCTGACGAGTAGGTCGTCGAGCACGAGCAGTTTCACGTCGGATTCGTGGAGGTTGACCAAGGAAGCCGCGAAACGAACGGATAGGGCAAGCTGGGTGAGTTTGGCTTCATTCAAGAAAGCCTGGGGACGGTTGATTCTCTCACCGTTGATCTGGATGCCAAATTCCACGACAGGTTTCGCAAACATGAATGAACTTTGGTCGCCGCCAGATGATGACGGCGGTGTGGTAAGTCCTAGCTTGAGGTCAACTTTCCCTGCATCGCCCGCACTGAAATGCTCGTCGTAAAATCTCTGCGCCTCCGTGCTGATAGCATCCACGATCCCAGTCAAGCTTTGAGCGAAACGATCCGTCGCACGATGAAATGAAGCATAGGCGTCTGAACCTCCCACGCCTCTGCTGGCAGAGGGGTTTGCGTCTTCTAACTTGATTCTGTTCCATAGATCCAGCGGAGTCTGTCGGCCAGCTCCCGTGGTGACGCAAAACGGCAGTATCTCTTTTTCAAACAGTGGCCAGATGTTGAACCTCTCTGAATTCCGAAAGTGGGAAAATCCAAAAAAGAAGCGATAGGTTATAAAGTCGCTGGCGAGATCCGCCTTGAGGATCAGGGGCTCGTCTTCGGTGCCGTGCAGAGTTTGACTGATGTGATAAGCGTGTTCGTTTCCGGAGTCGGCATCGCGAAAAGTCAGGCACACTTCACCGGGCCTCGGCGTCGCTTCGCGTTGCTCGTAGATGTTGAGGAGGTTTTGTTGAGGACCGGGATCAAATTACTTTGCGACAGCATTGGTGCGCTTGCGGGCGCTTTGAAGGAAAGTGTATAGCGCCCAATAGAGGGACGATTTTCCGGCCCCGTTAGCTCCGTAAACAAGGAGGTGGCGACCTTCGAGATTGAGATCGAACTTGCGAAAGGCTTTGAAGTTCGTGATTTCAATCTTTTGGAGGTGGGAGTTCATACTCGTCCCTCCTCCTTGATGATGGCGAGCAGGTCAGGACTGTCGGCAGTGAGGCGGATCAGTTGGTTGCGGATGGGGTGCTTGGGGGCATTGAGATTGCCGTGAAGGTTTATTAGGAATTCCTGCTGCTTGTCATCAGTCGCTGCGGAGTCGTAGGCGGCCAGGTGAGGAATGAGAGCATCATGGAAAAGTAGATTCCGCTCCTTCATGTGCTCTCGGAAGTAGCACTCCATTACGCAGGCGTCGATCAGGTCTTCGAGGAAGGCGGC
>Ga0209512_1004207_pt1 | contig 12781 bp, 15 predicted proteins | sample frozenSSSSmetaG_FD_184142 | JGI IMG/M metagenome (GOLD analysis project Ga0209512, IMG submission 184142) | Glacier valley bacterial and archeal communities from Borup Fiord, Nunavut, Canada, to study Microbial Dark Matter (Phase II) -... | ecosystem: Environmental > Aquatic > Freshwater > Ice >... | reverse complement strand
TCATTATTGTTACTAGTTTACCCTTGATGGCCGGTTAATTCCTTTCTTTTTTACAACAAAAGTAGAGAAATCAACCTCGCTTCTCAAATCATTTTTTCTGGTACAAACCTAAGAGTATTGTTAGCGGACGTGCATTTTTGTTTTTTAATTATTCCACTGTGAATTTGCACCATGGTGTTGGATTCATGAAGTCTTCCTTTTTTATATTAATAATTAGAATTCTCCGATTTATTGCCTTTTTTTAAAGGGTCATTATTGATGTTCTTTAGTGTAATTATGCTGCATACAATCGCTAAAATGGTAATACAAGGAATAATAAATACAACCGGAACAACATTTACACCTGCCAATGACATTGCGATAATTTTTGCGATTAATGCTGTCATTAGGAATGACAGAAAGATTAGTGAAACAGGTGCCATCAGATAACCAAATCTGTTTTTCTTAATCAGCAATAAACCGGCTACAAAAAGAAGGGGATGAAACAAAGACAAATCGAACCCTTGAACAGTCAAAGTAGTATAATGCTCTACCGAAAGGGGTATTATTGTTTTATCCAATAACGGTGGAACCAGTATACTCAGCCAAAGTAATGCAATACTCGTAGCAGTAAAAATTAGAAAACCACCGATCAGTTTTGTCGGAGTCTTGTCATTGAAAGCCATTGGTAGTTTATCAATCTCGATAGATAATAACGTCATGGTCAATGCAAAAAATGTAGTCCCAGTCAATGCAATATAAACTAAAAACAGTGCATTGTACATCGCCATGTTCATATAAAACAAATAAGTAAGAAATAAATAGCTTAATATTCCTGCCAGTAAATACTTTGATTTCAATGTTTTTTTACGGGTAAGGAAGAGCGCAAATAGAAGTGCGGGAATAGCAATAAATAATGTAACATAATCTTGTGCAATCCCTTGTATAGCTACATCTGCCGACATATGTTTATACACTCCAACTCCGTATATAGTTACAGTTTGCCCCGTTATTGATTGGTATTCATACTGACTACCACCTGTTGAAAAAATACCTGTTGCCGATGCAATTAATGCTAATACGGCAATGATTAAAACGAGTATTGAAATTACTTTCTTCATTTTTAAATTCCATTATTTATTATTGTGAATTTGCCCCACTTCAAAAAAGAAATCACATATTTGATTACTCTCTTGTCGTACAATATTCCGAAATGCCAGGATTTTACATGAACATAATCCTTGTAAATATCTCATTCTTTGTTGTCAATTCAGATAAACCTTAATGGTGCGTCCCTTGCATGTCCGCTAACGGGGGGCTAGGCAGCGCCCACGAAGTGGGTGTGGTTTGTTATGCCCAGTTTTTATTTAATTCTAAATGAATCCATTATTTTATCTCCTATTGCAAGATACTTTTCAAATTCATCGGCTACGCATGTAAAGGTTAGGACATAAGCCATTTCATTCTTTATAAAGTAATATTGTTGGAATTTCAATTTGTATAGTCCTTGTTGAGCTGTATATGTAATCTTTTGAAATTCCTGTCCATTACTATTCAATCTTTCACTCGAGAGTATCTTGCTATCAGTCATCATCGTTAAAATTTGATTCTCTGAAAGTTTAGTATATTGATCTAACGACTTGATGGGTTGTCCAGTTAAGTTCTGTATCACTAGATTCACATTGTCGCTGAATTTATCCTCTGGTGAACTCAGTGGTGAAAATAGCTGTAATATCATACCCATCCGTCCACTATTATCCAATGTCCATGTCGGTGGATATGTGATAGTATAATTGTCTACACTAACTGTTTTCCAACTATTTGAGTTGTCTGCTAATATTGGGGTCTGTTTTTTTTCTCCACATGATAGAAATCCAAGTGCTAATATTATATATCCTATCAGTCTAGTTTTTTTTGTATTCATAAAGAAATCAATTTAAGATTTTTAATTTCGAATAGTAATGAAATGCACGCTTCTTAAAATTGGGCATAACGGGTAGCTAGGCCGCGGCCACGAAGTGGCTGTGGCTTAGGTATTGTTAGGCGAAGTTATTTTTTGATAAACTTAAATTTTGAAATATTAAATTCTATATCATTAAATTCTACAAAATATAATCCAGGATTTAAATCTGAAACATCAATTACCTTACTATTATTAATTGTTCTTATAAATTTACCATTTGCATCAATTATACGAACGAATTGAGCGTTGTCAACATTTTTAAGCGTAATAGATTGAGTATTTGTATCGTAAAATACGGATTGTTCAGATATCAGTTCAGTCTTATTCAGATTAATTGGTAAGTCCTCATTTATAATTATATTCGATTTTGAAGATTCACCAGCTGGATTTGAATAGATAGCGGTGACCCAAACTTCGCCTATTATTCCTATCAGTTTATGAAAACTGGTATCAGTTAAAGTTGAAATAACCGTTATAGAGTCTTCATACATACCATTATAATACACTTTATAACCATCAAAATGGGAAGTCGTTAAACTAGTGTCTGGCCTGTCCCACTCAAAATATGAACAATAGGTTGGACCGTTTATTTCTAGTGGAACCCCATTTTCCGATTCCCCGCAAGTAGCAGTTTGCCCTAACATTATATAGTTGTAGGAAAATGCAAAATTCTTAGGTTCAGGGAATTGAGCATAAACAGACAGAGAAAGTAGTAATCCGAGTAAAATTATTTGAGTTCTCATAATTCGTAGTCTTTTTTGAAAAATATTTTTAAAAATGATGAATGCGGATTTATAATTTCGCCTAACGGGTAAATAGGCCGCGCCTGCCGTAGGCAGGTGTGGTTTGGGTATTAGGGGAAGTGTTTTTTTTGCCTAAAAAATACATTATTATTGAATCAGCCGAGAGGCTAGTCCATTGGATATTTTCAATAAAGTTGGATGCAGATGTTCTTATCTAATTCTCGACTTCAGATCCATTTGTTCATGAAGGATTCTTACAATCTCCACATTTTTAGATCTCAATCTGCGATAAAATAAAATATGACGACCCGATGTTATGCCATATAGATTCTTTGCAATTACTGAATAGTCTTTGCCAATATCAGGATTATCGGCAATCTCCCTGCAGGTCTCAATTAGCATGTTATAGTATTTTTCAGCCTGCAATTCTGACCATTCATCAAATGTGTATTCCCAAATTGCTGAAAGGTCCTCAATAGCCTTTTGGGAAAACTTAAATTTTCCCATTCGAAGCTTTCTTTGCTTTTAACATTGCTAAATGTTTTTCCGGATTGAAATCAGCTGAAAAACCACTATCTATACCCTCTTGAATGGATTTTCTTAGCGACAAAATCTTACTTTCCTCTTCTTCAAGAAGTCTCAATCCAGCTCGTACAATTTCACTGGCATTTTTGTAACGGCCTGATGATAATTTGCTTTGAATGAAGTCATCAAAATAACTACCTAAGGATATTGAAGTGTTTCTGTTCATTGCAGTATATTTTTTGACAAATATACCAAATATTGGTAATAATTGAACGAAATAATCTAAAAATATTACATCAACATGCCACTTTTAATCCAACAACCAGAAATCACTCATTTAATATTCAATCAATAACAATTGATGGTAGAAAATAATAAATCACGGATTTAAAGAAAGTTGAGATGTGCGGTTCTAACATTTTCCCTAACGGGGGGCTAGGACGCGGCCGCCTTTGGCGGCTGTGGCTTGGGTGGTGTTATGTGCAGCCATTTATTATCTATCTATTGCTTTTATTCTCAAGTATGCAACGCAAATAGAAAAAATGAAAAATGATCCCAAGATCATAATTGAAAAATTTGCAATTCCACCACAGAACTTCACCATGTCTTTATTTATTAAATCGATGTCAAATAATACAGTTTTAATATACGCACACAAATTCATTGTAATATGAACTAAAATGGAAGGTAATACGCTGTTTGTCTTGTAATAAATCCAACCAGAAAAGAGACCAAGAGCAAATACATTCATAAAATCCCAGGGATTTAGATGAATGAACCCAAAAAGCAAACTAGATACTAATATCGATTTCAGTGGAGAATATCTTTTAAGTAGTCCGTCAAGCATAATCCCTCTAAATAATAGTTCTTCAAGAATGGGAAAAACAGTTACCATTAGAACAAATCCCCAAAAATCGATTTGACTCCCCATATTGTTTAATAATTTTTCCATTTGATCTGGTTTGGGAATTAAGCTTTGCAATGGTTGTATTATGCCGATAATCAATGTGATAGTTCCAAGAACCACAAAAGGGATAATACGCTTATTATTAACAGACCAAGAGAAACTATTTTCCTTTGATCTTTTTTTTAGACTCAAGAATACAACTCCGAATGGAATCGCAATGTTCAGGAATTCAGTTATAAGCATTGATGCTTTATATCCAATTATTTTATTAAGTCCGTGATTTACAGGGATTGATAGAATGATAACAATTAAACAAAATCCAACAATTCCAACGCTCTGAATGATGTTTGGATAGCTTTTCGAAATTGATTCAGTCATTGGGGTGCGTTTTTATGGTTGCACATAACGGGTGGCCAGACCGCGCCTGCCGAAGGCAGGTGTGGTTTGGGCATTGTTAGCAACAGGCAATTTTTATATCGCCAAGTATCCTTCAATAATTTTAATCAGATCTGCAACAGGATTAAAATAAGGCATCACCTTGTCTTCCGAAAAGTCAAACAAGTCATCATAATCACCTTTTTGTCGCCAGGTAAAGAGTTGTGAGTATATCGTAACCATTCGGTCTAGCGCGTATTGTCAAACCTTTTTTGCCTCGCTATTTTTGTTGTAAAAAACAAAGATGAGAGATCGTAGGAACCCGGCAGAAGCCAAAGCCCTTTTGGGGCGTTATCAAATGAGTGGACTCAGCGTCAAGGCCTTTTGTGCCGAAGAGTTTATCAGTCCTGTTACCTTTTATTATTGGCGCAAGCGTCTTGACCTGTTGGATAATCAAGAGCCCTCCATATTGGTGCCCGTATGTCTGGAGAAATCCGAGCCCGAGCCCTCCACGGATGGACTTAAAGTTCTTGAACTTGTCTACCCGAACGGTGTTCACCTTTCTGTCCCCATGGGTAGCGATCTGAATATGATTCGCGAACTGGTGTTGCTTTATTGATCGATGTTTTCACTCTCTAGTAGTCTTCAATATTATCTGTTCACCGGATCCACGGATATGCGTAAAGGTTTCGATGCTCTGTCGGGTTTGGTGCGTTCTCAGATGGGACGTGACCCGCTCAGCGGAGAGGTCTTCATCTTCATAAATCGCGGACGAAACACTGTCAAGATCCTTCATTGGGAACGGGGCGGTCTTGTCATCTATCACAAGCGCCTTGAGGTTGGTCAGTTCGAGCGTCCGTTCTTTGATGAAAAGCAAAATGCCTTTCAGATGCGGTGGTCTGAACTGGTAATGATGATCGAAGGGGTTTCGATGAAGAACACCGTGCAGCGCAAACGTTTCGATCTGGATTGGAACAAAAGCCAGCCTCGAAGTCGAAGCACAAGCGACTCTGCTTCCAGTCGGTAAGCATTCATTTCTGGTCGGGAAAAATAAAAAAAAACATTAAAAAAACCATCAAATACGGGGTGCTAAATTTGTCTAATTCGCTGATATTCGGTATCTTTATGTCATGAAAACAGCGAAAATGGAAGCCCAAATGGAGACCTCTGATCAGGAAATCGAACGCCTAAAAATGGAGCTCGCAAAACGGGAGGCTACCATCGCTGAGCAGGATGCCACCATCGCTGAACTGGAATCCGAAAAAGAAAAGCTTGTCAACGAGCTCATCTACCTGCGACGCCAACTCTTTGGCCGCAGCAGCGAACGATTCATTCCCCAGGATTCAGACCAGCTTTCACTAGCCTTCGATGGCCAGGAGGTTCTTGCCGAAGAAAAAGAGGTCAAACCTGAAGATATAATTATCACCTATACCCGCAAAAAAGATAACAACAGCAAACCTGTCCGTGAGGGGATCCCTGCGCATCTTCGTCGTGAAGAAGTGGTCATTGAGCCCGATGTCATTGCCGAGGGTTCGGTCCGTATCGGTGAGGAAGTGACCGAGAAGCTCGAGTACAAACCCGGTGAGGTTTATGTCAGACGGATTGTCCGCCCAAAATACGCACTACCCAAGTCGGAAGGTGTCGTGATTGCTGAGCTACCCTCGCAGGTGCTGCCCCGCTCCAATGCCGGAGCATCACTTTTGGCCCAGCTTCTTGTGAGTAAGTATCAGGATCATCTACCATTCTACCGGCAACTGGACATCTTTAAGCGGCAGGATGTGCACCTGGCGGCATCAACAGTGAACGACTGGTTCTCCGATGCGGTTGATTTGTTAAGGCCGCTATATGAAACATTAAAACGAGAAGTGCTATCGAGTGATTACATACAGATAGACGAAAGTACCATCCCGGTCCTTGACAAGGATAAACCCGGGGCCACACGGAAAGGATACCACTGGATTGTAAAGAGTCCCGTGCAAAACCAGCTGTTCTTCCATTACCAGAAAGGCAGCCGCGCACAGTTCGTGGTCGTGCAGCTGTTACGCGACTTTCAGGGAGCGGTTCAGAGTGATGGCTATGGTGCATACAACATTTATGAAAACAAGAAAGGCGTTCTTCTGCTCGGATGCTTGGCGCATGCCCGAAGTTATTAATACTTTTAGAAAATCAAAAGCTGTCTTTTTGGGCTGTTAATAATCAGTCTGTTATCAACAATACTTTGCAAAACAGCTTTTGATAATAATTACGCCAGACCTTTTAAAAACGACTTAAGTTTCTTGTCTCTTTCCCAAGATAGCTCTCCGATTCCTATATCCATGATGTCAAAAGACGCCTTTTCCAAAGACTCTCTTTTTAGTTTCGAATCGGCTCTTGCATAAATTTCAGTAGTTTGTACGGAGACATGCCCCAGTATATCACGGATATAAACTAAGTTCACACCTGCCTGCAAGAGGTGCATGGCAAAAGAGTGACGAAGGATATGCGGACTTATTTGTTTCGGTATGAGTTCTGGATGGACTATCCGCGCCATAGCGGCATAAGTATTCAAAATATAGGTGACCCCCGAACTGGTAAGTTTGGCACCGCTACTGTTGAAGAATAAAGGACGACCACTTTGTGAAAGCGTGTTCAAGCGGTTCTCTTCCAAATATGTCGAGAGTATCTCAACCTGCTGATCCCTTAGTGGAACTATTCGTGTCTTGTCACCTTTTCCATGCAGTCGAACCAAAGCGGGCTTGTCCAATCTTAAACAGGATGGTGTAAGGTCTACCAATTCCTGGACCCGCGCTCCGCTTTCATAAAGAAGTGAGAGCAAAGTAAGATTACGTCTGCCATGCCTGTCTTTGGTGGATACTTGTTCGAGTAGACACCTGATTGCATCTACAGTTAAATAATTCACTGTACACTTAGAGGTATTCTTAGACTTTATTGAACGGATAGATTGCCAGGTTGCCAGTCTGGTCGGGTCCTTTCGTTCCAGATACTCACAAAAAGAACGTATGGCAGCATAACGCTGGTTGCGTGTGGACACACTGTTTTTTCTGCTATCTTGTAACCAGTTCAGAAACGCCAGTATTACATCTCGGCTGAAGTTCGTCATCGAGAGTTTGTCGACGGATACGCCTTGGATGTCACTCATATAATCAATCAGAAGTACGAATGTATCCCTATAGGAACGTATCGTATGTTTGCTCACCCCTAGTTCTGCAGCCAGATAATCGTTAAAAAACGATTCCAAATATTCGGCGAAGTCAGTCACATCTGTTTTCATAATCCTGTTTGAGTTTGGATATGATGCATGTGTAAATTTGATCTGTGACTTCTGCATTCATCTTCAGAACTTCCGGATACATTTCCTGCGTCAATCGGACATAGGCTTCCGTGTCCAGAACTTTCTTGTGACCCATAAATGTTGCCAATAAGGGAAGGGCACAATAAATATCGACCCCAGCTTGTGTTAGTTTGATGAGAGAGTGTACAGCTGAGCTGTGACGGATTTCGTGAACCATTGGCCCTCGCTGGTCACATCGCCGCGGGATTCCGCATTCTTCAATGATACGATGGAAGTAAGCCAAAATGGTCCGGCGGGAGCAAGGTTTTCCTACAGAGGAAACAAACAAATGGGAGTCCGGACTGGCAACACCAGGCGCGGGAATCCTGTTCCGATAACTGATGTATTGTTTCAAGACCTTCTCCAATGATTCATTGATAGGAGCCAATCTTTGGCAACGATTCTTGGTATGGTTTAATACGATGACTTTTCGGTTAAAGTCCACATCTTTATTCAGCACGGAAAGCGCCTCGCTGATTCTTATTCCGGTACTGTAGAGCGCGCGTATAAGTGCGGGCATAATAATCATGATGCTTTGAGCGTGATGTTCCTTCATGACCAAGTTGTCACAAGCATGGAAGATACTCCGCATTTGCTCATGTGTAAAGATGGTAGGAATATAACTGGTAAAGTGCTTTCTGGGTCGTCTTGGAATATAACATTCATAGCCCAGAAGGCACATAAAACGGCAAAAGCACGCCATTGAACAATACTTTTGATATAGGGTATTCGGTTTATCAAAAGTACGGGTGGCAGCCCAGTTCTTTATATCATCGGAACTTATAAAAAGTTCTTTCTTGGAAGTTTGCAAGAAGAATCTGTCAAATTCCAATAATATCCATTTGAGTTGGGTTTCCTTGAAGCCCTGCAGCTCTTTCTCATGTATATAATCATTGATAAAAGGAGCAAAAACGCTGGTATATTCAATCAACTTATTCATAAAACCATCCTCCTTTCTGCATGTAGAAGTTATCAGGAACAGGTGGCACATCTAGCGAACAACGCAAGAGTCCATTTGTATCGACACTCAGATAAATCATAGTCGACTGGCTGTTACTGTGACCCAGTGTATCTGAAATTACAGGCAGTGTAGTACCTAGTCCCAATAGTTGTGTTGCCAGGCTATGGCGGAGACAATGAGCCCCATGATGCCGATCCTTAGTCTCGATGCCGGCTTTATAAATGATATGGGAAACTATGCTGGATAGTCCAGGAACGGATATGGTCGTGTATGGTGCATTGGCGGTAAGGAAGATCGTTTTGCTTTCGTTTTTAGGACGACTGTTTCGGATATAATCGATAATGGCTTCTCCAATGACTGCTAAAAGCGGCAGTTCGATTTCTTTCTTTGTCTTACATTGCACCAGATTGATGACATTTCGATCCCAGTCCAAATTACGGAACTGGAGTGAACAGATGTCGCTTGCTCTCAATCCCAACCGTGACGCAAGAAGGAATATGGCATAATCGCGTTTTCCAACTGGACTCGATTTCTCTATCGATGCATCCATCTTGCGGATTTCTTCAGTATTGTATACGGAAGGTACTTTCTCTGCACGATGGATTTTGATAGAAAACAGCGGAATGCTTAAATCCGTTTTCGTCAAATTCATTTCAAAGAGATAACGCAGGTAACGGCGCAAAGGGACACAAACGCGCAGTTGGGTGTTCTGCAGTGATGCGATGAACCGACTGATGGCTACATTATCCAGATTCTCTAGATGGACACGATCCTGCTGCATCCGAACTGTAAAATGGCTCAATGCCGTAATATACATGTGCATCGTGTGATCCGTCGGGCGGCTGTCAACTTTAAATTGTTCCAAAAAGGCCTGAACATGTTTTCCGAATTCACCTGGTAAAGGGAATGTTCTGAGATGGATTCGTTTTTTTCGCATCGGAACATGATTAAGCATGTCGTTAATAAGGTTAATCGAACGCTTGATGTTTCTCTGCTTATATTCAGTGACGTTCCCCACAGTTAAAATGTCAAGTTGAAACTTTTCACCGATGGTTTCGTTGTACAGGTTTTGCCCGTTCAGCTTCATGTAACCCTTCAATTGATTGAAATGACGACGATGAATTTTAATGGTGCTCTCCCTGAAATCCAGTTGCATGAGAGTGTCCATGCAGGTTTTGATTAGTTTTTCAATTGATTTCTGGTTCATAATGAATATTGATTAGTGGCTGCTGCATTGCAACCATAATCAATATATGCATAATCTTATCAGCATAGTGTTATCAACAGTCAATATTGACCGTCAAATAGTTAGATGAATAAAAAGGGAAGTACTTTTGATTTTCTACAAGTATTGATAACTTCGGTTATCAATAGCTATTGATAACCGAAGAAAGTTCGAAACTGCACTCAAGAACGATGCCGAGCGTGCGGCGCATGCGCTGAGAGTTATCCAGAATCTATATGCCATTGAGCGTGAAGCACAGGAGGCGAACCTTCAGCCTGAGGATATAAAAGCCATCAGGGAAAAGGAATCCTATCCGATTCTGCGCGACTTTGAAAAATGGCTTCTTGAACAATCCGGGAAGGTTCTTCCTAAAAGTCTTATTGGACAGGCCATCAATTATACGTACAACATCTATCCACGGCTGGCCAGATATGTCCTTGACGGCAGATACAGAATCGACAACAATGGGGCCGAGAACGGGGTTCGCGGTTTGGCGCTCGGAAGAAAAAACTACTTGTTCTGTGGCAATGATCAGGCGGCCGAACGAACAGCCATCATTTATTCCCTGCTGGGTAGTTGCCGGTTGGCAAATGTAAACCCGAACGCCTGGCTTACCGACGTGCTAAATAGATTTCCGGACCACTCAATCCAAAGACTTGGCGAATTGCTGCCGGCAAACTGGAAGCCACAACAAAACAATTAAAAGTCATAGGGAAAATCTGTATAAAACTCCGAAGTAAAATCACTTCTGGGCTATGAAATTTGTAATGGGCTACCTGTAGTAGGCCGAATGGTTACAGTATATCTTTCCGTATTCTTTGTCAATACGGTTAGTTTTTATAAAATGTTCTGTGAAATTAGACTTTGCCCCATTATGTGTTGAAGGGTTTAAATCAGCATCTAACAGCAATGCCGTAACCGCATAATAGGAAGCATAATACAAACGGTTTATCGCAGAATTCCATCTCCGGTTATCTGCTAATATCCTTGCATCTTCAAGTGTATCTTTGGCTCGTTGCAAACGATATCTAACCAATTCATCCTTTGTACCTGTCATTTTAACTTTATTCCTTCTTTGCTGATATTCGAGTATAACGGAGTCAATTTATGACGAGCCAACCAATCACGTTTGGTATAAATCAAAGGAGATAGAACCTCGCCAGTTTCTAATTCAACATCATAGAGATTGTTTATCAATCTGGTTTCATTATCAAAAGAAAGTTGATCCGTGTTGAGCAAAATTAAAAAATCCCAATCCGAACTTTTCTTAGCGGTACCGCGGGCTCGCGAACCATAAAGATAAAGCTCAGAATCAGGTTCTGTTTGATTGATTATATCAACAATCCTCTGTATTATGAGGTCACGTCGTTTCATATCACAAATATATAATTAAAAAAACAAAATACTGTTGATGGACGGTTTTTTTGCTTGTTGCTAAAGGGTGGCCAGGCCGCGCCCACGAAGTGGGTGTGGTTTGGGCAATGTTAGCCCTCGTTTTTTTTGTCGAAAGTTATAATATATTCATATTATATCAACCTAATATATTTATTAGAATTTAATTCCTCCTTTTATTGTTATTCCATATGCTATCGTTGAGACTTCCCGGAAATCCCAATCATTTAATGAACGAAAGTAATATAAATGACTCATATGAAGACCTAGAATACCATACAATGTCAAATAATCATGCATCTTATACTCTATACCATAATCCGGTTCAATCATAATATCATTTTGACAACCATATTCTTCTTTTGGATAATAAGCATAGCCTAGATTGCCTGCAATAAATGGGGTTAACTTGTTCTTTTTATGTAGATCTAACTTAAGTCTGACAAAAAGTGGTATTGAAAGTTTTAATTTACTATTTGAATTTATAATTTTATACTCAGAACTTTTTATTGAAATATACCCATAGCTAAATCCAGTTCCCATACCTAAATAAAAGGACTTACTTAACCTAAAACCATTTATCATTAGAATATCTAAATAGCTATTATTTATATCCCCAAGACCAATAGTTCTACCAACTTCAAAGCTTTTTTCATAGTTTTGAGCAATCGCATCAGTTGAAAACAAACAAATAAATATAAGTAACAATACTTTAATCTTCATGATTATGTTATAAATTTTAAAGAACTTTTATAGGCTGCTAACAATATTCTAAAAGTCTAACTAACCCTATATTGACAGTAAGACTTTTAATTATCTCATGAAAAACAAAATGTTTCAGTCTCGACAATTTTCGATATAAATATTAATTGCGGATTGATTGTTTTAGTTATCGGTTCAAACTTCATCTTTATAATATCATTATGCAATTTTTGAGGCTGGATAATTCCCCTGGATGTTTGTTCCATAATTGCAAGTATCTCATAATGTACGCTCTAAAATGAGGGCTAACGGAAGGCCAGACCCCGCCTGCCGAAGGCAGGTGTGGTTTGGGCAATGTTAGCCCTCGTTTTTTTTATCTTTTGGATTTGATACAACAGTTTCAGTTGTTGATCTTTTTTTTCGGCTAAATAACTCATTTACAATTGCCATCAACCCGTACCCAATAAATCCTCCTGAAAGAGGATATAAAAAACTTTTATTAAGGTTTGAATTGCAATTCTCCAACAACACAAAAATCAATATTGATGCTATATAATACTCCCCAAAATTCGTACCACTGGTATAATTTAAAAAATCAATTAAATTTACCAACATTATGAAAAGAAGCAGACGAATTTTTTCGGGAGCCTTCAAGGCTCAGGTAGCCATTGAAGCTCT
>Ga0209512_1004194_pt1 | contig 12806 bp, 14 predicted proteins | sample frozenSSSSmetaG_FD_184142 | JGI IMG/M metagenome (GOLD analysis project Ga0209512, IMG submission 184142) | Glacier valley bacterial and archeal communities from Borup Fiord, Nunavut, Canada, to study Microbial Dark Matter (Phase II) -... | ecosystem: Environmental > Aquatic > Freshwater > Ice >... | reverse complement strand
TGTGTATATTGAATTATTGATTCCTGTATAATCAAATCTATGTTTTTCAGTTCCATTAACATCATAGAATGCTACATAATCAAAAGCTCCAGAAATTTTTAGCGTTACTTCGTCATCGCCTATACACTGAGCACCTAATGAACCATTTTGATTGTTTGAAAGATTAAGAACTACAGATACATTCTCACAAGAATTATTATAATAAGTACACCTTGTGATCTTACAAATAGTTGAATTGGGCACCTGATTATAAATATTAATTATAGCTGGGCATTTGACTAAAGAATGTGTTGAATTGAAATTTTTACTAGGAACAAATCCTAAAAGAATGGGACTGAAAATTAGCAACAGATTAAAAAATTTCCTTTTCATAACGTATGTTTTTGGTGAAGACTAAAGCTACATAATATTTTACAAAAAAGCATTAAGTATATAGATATATAACATCCAAGCTGACAGCGGGAAAATTTCTTAGTCTATCGAATACAATTAGAGGTCATAACAAAAAACTACTGCTACACAAGCGCACTTGTAGTTAATCCGAAAAAATAATAATCTTGCCAAAATCAACAAAAACAGGACGTTTGAAAAGATGGCCTGTTCTGTTTTATTCCACTTCAATCCTACATTAAAAAACTGATTGTATGTACATTTGCAAAATGAAAAATTTATACGTTTTATTGAGTCTTGTTATTGTATTGGTATCCTGCAACAATACCAATGAAAAGCTCAAAGAGCGCATCAACAATTCAGACAGTGTGGCCATCAATTATTTTAAAGGCGATGGCAGCATGGATACTGTAGTGGCAGTAAAAATTATCCGGGATAGAAAGATGATCAATAAGCTGAGTGCCTTAATTGCCGCAAAAAAAAGTTCAGCTAATTTCAAATGTGGATATGATGGCTCCCTTCATTTTTTTAAAATGAACAGGGTTATTCAGGATATCGATTTTAAAATGAATGATGCGGATTGTATGCATTTTTCGTTTTCGCAAGAGGGCAAGCTTACGGCCACTAAATTATCGTCCGAGGCAAAGCAAATGTTGGAATCGCTGAAAAAATAACGACCGGCTATTTTCTTTTCAATTGATAATTAAGATGCCTTCTCAGGTGTTTAAACCCAACTACCCACTGGCATAGCTGCAACTACAGGTAATTGTTTAGTGATGGGATGACTGATTTCACGGATAGGGGCATTCGCCAAAACAAGGTCAATTATTTTACTTGTTTCATCTTTATAATCAACCTTTATTGCTTTCGACTCATTGATCCAGTTATCTACAAGGTAGATGTATTTTTTCTTTAGTTTTTTTAATACCGGTACCCCTAATTCTGCTGCGCCAGCTGCGTTACAATGTTGTTCATACTGACTTTTCATAGGAATGATCAGTAGTTTTTTCCCCATGTACAAGGCCTCTGCAGGCGTTTCAAAACCAGCTCCGCAAAGGATTCCTTCGCTGGAAGTAAAGCTGGTAGTAAATTCATTGGTGCTAACGGGTTGGATATGGCAATTATTTACAGAGTAGGATTTTTTAGTATGCTTTGAAAAAATCTGCCATTGTACATTTTTAAAATTTGAAAAGAAGCTGATCAGTTTTTTATCATCATATGCAGGCAGGTAAACGGTATAATGTCCAAGGTTGGTAACAGTTGTTTCACGGATTGTTTTCCTGATAACGGGGGTGAAAATATTTTCCGCAAAATTGTTGAAATGAAAGCCAACACCGGTTTTGCAGGGCGCATAATATCGCAATACCATCCATGCAAAAGGATCAGTTTTAAGCGGCCTCGGTGAACGATCGTGCAGTACCGCATATTGATGACTCATTGCAACACAGGGAATGTTTTTTAGCCTGCATGCCCAGGCGCTGATGGGTTCAAAATCGTTGATCACCAGGTCATAGTTTTCAACAGGCAGGGTTTTTATTTCGTTCAGGAATTTTTTCGATTGAAATTGCTTAAAAGTTTTGTAAAAATCAATTCCACCTTTTTTGCCAAAAATAAAACTGAATCCTTTGCGCTGGTAAGTAACGGCATGATTCAATCCAACATCTGCCTGTGTACCGCTGATTAAAATATCCAGATCACATCTTTTCTCCAGCAGTGGAATTATTTCATTGGCCCTGCTCACATGTCCGTTGCCGGTAGCTTGTATGGCGTACAATACTTTCATAATAAAATTTTAAGAAGCAATTACAAAATCCTCCATCATCATTTTAAATAACTCTGCAGTACGCAGGTAGGCAGCTTCATCCACATAATAAGCATCTGCTAATTCGTTTACGCTAATATCTTCACTATAATGATAAATCTTCCAGGCATTTTTTTCATACTCAAGAGCTGTAAGATTTTCAATCCAGTCGCCGGAGTTCAGGTAGTTTACAGATCCGTTACTGGTATTAATCATGCGGTTGGCAGGTTGGTGAATATGTCCGCAGATTACATAGTCGTATCCTTTTTCAATGGCAATATCAGCGGCAGTTTCTTCAAAATTATTCACATACTTTACTGCAGATTTTACAGAGTTTTTTATTTTTTTAGATAAGGATATTTTACCCTTTCCCATTTTTTTGCTGATATAATTGATGAATGAGTTGATGTAAATCAGCGTATCGTAACCAACGGCACCAAGTTTAGCCAGCCACTTGCTATGCTTCATAATAACGTCAAAAACATCTCCATGAAAAATCCAGCTACGGGTGTTGTTATCATGGTGAATCACCATTTTGTTTACAATGTGAAAGTCTCCGATGGAAAAGTTTTCAAACCGGCGTAGCATCTCGTCGTGATTACCGGTGATGTAGTAAACCTTCACCCCACGGCTAAGCATACTTGTAATTTGTTTGATCACCTGCATGTGCCCTGCCGGCCAGTATTTTTTACTGAACTGCCAGATGTCAATAATGTCTCCATTCAATACAAGAATAGTGGGGTCGATTGTTGAAAGATAGCGGGATAACTCGTTGGCCCGACAACCAAAAGTACCAAGGTGAACATCTGATATGACAGCCACATCCAATTTTCTTTTTTCCAATGGGATTAGTTTAATCCAAAGGTCAAGAGCGTATGTTTAGTAATTGTAAAGAAATCCTTACCAAAACTTAAACTTTTGCAATCTGGCACGATACAAAAAAGTGCCGGTACATTATTGCCGTAGCGTCGGGTATAAAATCCCATACGGAAATTAGGTTTGGGATATGCAAGGGGATAAGCTGCGATGATCGCTCAATCAACCGGTCTGCGTAATTTTTCCGGGCATAATGTCTCCTCGTTTCATTTTGGAAAAGCAGGGTATTTAATCGGTCTTTTTACGCCCTCGTTTTTCTTCCTGCTAATCTTTTTTACTTTCCAGAGTAAATCCAAAAGTTGTACCCACTTCAAGGGTGCTTCTTACGTGAATTACCTGGTGATGGGCTTCAATAATATGTTTGCAAATAGCGAGTCCTAAGCCACTGCCACCAACTTTGCGGCTTCTGGCAAGGTCTGTTCTGTAAAAGCGTTCAAATATTCTTCCTAAATGTTCTTCTGCTATGCCGGTGCCGTCATCGCTTATCTCTATTAAGATTCTTTTGCCATCTATCTTGTAGGCACTTGCTTCAATTGCGCCATTTTGTTTACCATACTTAATGGCATTGTCAGTTAAGTTAATCAATACCTGGCGTATTTTTTCTTTATCAGCATAAACGGTAAGCGGTACTTCGCAGCCTTTCTTTATGCCCATTTTTATTTGTTTAAGATCGGCTTTTATTGACAGGGATTCATACACATCCTTTACAAGATCCTGTATTATAAAATTGTCTTTAAACAATTGTTGTTCTCCTCTTTCTAATTTGGATATTTCATCCAGATCGTCTACCAGGTTTACCAGCCGGTCAATATTTCTGGAAGTGCTGCTAAGGAATTTTCGATTTACCTCAGGGTTCTCTAAAGCTCCGTTTAGCAAAGTGTCAACATATCCCTGTATGGCAAATATGGGGGTTTTTAATTCGTGTGACAGGTTCTGTAAAAATTCTTTCCGGTAGGCTTCATTCTGTTTTAAAACTTCAATTTCTGCTTTGCGTTGTTGCGCCCAGTTTTCCACGTCTTCCCTTACTTCATCAATACTTTTTTGTGGCAATATGTTTTTATAATAAAACTCTTCTCTTTTGCTAGCTTTGGTTTGGTAAATAAGTTTGTAAATCAATTTTATTTTTCGGTAAACAAAACTTTGTACCATAAATAATATGAGGCCATAACATGCTAAAAAAACAATGCTGAAAACGATCATTGAAATCCACCAGACAGGTTGGAAATAAAATGACGCCACACTGATGGGAAATGCGATGATTAATGCTGTAGTAGCAGAGAGTTGTTGTGGGGATAGATTTTTTGCAGAAAACATATTGCTGATAAATGGATAATGTTAATGAATGTTTGGAGAAGAAAAAGCGGTTGTATTTTATTATTGGAAAGAAGTTGTTTTCCTGATATTTCTATTCACTCGATTGAATCATTTGAATGATGAATCACACAGAAATTAATATGGCTACATAGTGACAAATAGCCGCTGCCAATACAAACAGATGCCAGATCACATGGTGATAGGTGTACTTTTTCCATAAATAAAAAATCACCCCCAGGGAGTAAAGCACTCCGCCGGTTGCAAGCAATGCGATTACCGGACCAGGCATTTCATTGAAGAAAGATTTCCCGCCAACAAATAAAATCCATCCCATTGAAATATAAATACCTGTGGATACCAATTCGAACCGGCCCGTAAAGTATAATTTAAAAAAAACACCGATTAATGTTAAGCTCCATAAAACAACCAGTAGCGTAATTCCAAATGTGTTGTTTACATAAATTAAAATGAATGGAGTGTAGGTACCTGCTATTAAAAAATATATACTGATATGGTCGAGTATTTTTAACCGCTCTTTTAATCTGGGCTGATTAAATCCATGGTACAATGTGGAAGCAGTAAATAATAAAATGAAACAAAAGCTGTAAATGACCGATCCCGTGAAGGCAAGGTGCTGTGGATTTTTATAAGCGGGTAAAATCAGCAACGGCATGCAGATAAGGCCAAATAAAACACCCAATCCGTGCGAAACGCTATTCATTTTTTCTACTGGTATTTGCCGGACTGTATTGTCTCTTTTCATCTTCAAAAATTAACCTGGTGTAAGTTAATTTCTTTTTGAAGAGAATATTTACCCTAAAAGGAAAATGTAATAAAATAATCGTAGCTAAAGTGAGCGGTTGATTTATAATTCAAACTTGTAACCCACTCCTTTAACGGTGGTAATACAATCAAGATTAAGTTTCTGACGAATTTTACGGATATGTACATCAATCGTTCGGTCACCAACAATTACTTCAGTGCCCCATACCTGGTTTAATATTTCATTGCGTAAAAAAACTTTTCCTGGTTTAGAAGCAAGCAATGCCAATAGTTCAAATTCTTTACGGGCCAAAATGATATCGTTGCCCTGGTATTTCACCATGTATTTTTCCCGGTCAATAACGAGGTCGCCCAATTGCACAATCTCGTTCTCATCTTTATCTTTATTTAATCTTCTAAAAAGGGCATTTACTTTACTAACTAAAATTTTGGGACTGATTGGTTTTGTGAGATAGTCATCTGCACCGGTTTCCAAACCTCTAATCTCAGTTTGTTCATCACTTAATGCGGATAAGAAAACAATGAGCGTATCCTTAAATGCGGGTTGCATCCGGAGGATATTGCATACCTCAATACCGTTTTTGCCAGGCATCATGATATCCAAAATAATAAGGTCTGGTAGATTTTTCTTTGCAGCATCAATTGCCTCATCCCCGTTTTTGGCAGTGATTACTTCGTATCCCTCTGCCTGCAGATTAAACTGGATGATCTCCAGGATATCCGGCTCATCATCTGCAATTAAAATTTTTTTAACAATACTCATACTATTTTTCGCTCCGCAAAAGTAGGGCTTCACATGAATCATTGTATCAAAGCATATCCATTCCTGTATTATCAAATTGTTAACCCAAAGGGTGCACTTTCCTGCCAAATCCGTCATAAAACTACGATAAGGGATGGTTAGGTTTTGAAATGTAAGTATTTTCGTACATAACCGAAGATTGTATAGTCGTTTACTTGTGCCGTATAAATGGCATTATTTGATTGAGCCAGACAACGCTGTGCAATCATCCGTACTTGTCACGAATTTATTAGCTTGGCTTTTTTCGCCATCTTTGCAATAGAATACTAAACATGAAAAAATTTTTACTACCCTTTTTTATACTTGTTTGTTATAATGATGTGTTCGCATTGCAGGATTCTGTTGTAATCCCTCTAAGCCGCCAGCGGTTTCATGACAGAATTAATAATGAGCAGATATTGACTGATAAGGCTGACGGAAAGCTTGATGGAATCGTGAGGGTGTCTACCAATGAAGAAATTAATTTACAAGTTACAGATGCATTAACGAGGCGGGTTAATAAGTTTCAGGATTGGGTTGAACTAAATAAGAAAGTGATTTCGAGCAACGAAAAAATACGCCAGCTCAATTATATAGAAGAGCTTGTTAGAAATTTCCGTACAGAATGGAAATTGAAAAATATCAATCCTGCATTAGCACCCTTACTGGTTGATCACTTTGAACATGTTTGGAAAGCGAATATGGACAGTGTGAGTATGCTGCCCTATGTAAACGAAATGCCTTACGAAATTGGTACCATACTGGTTGAGATTTTTAATAAAAATATCGATTATGCCAGCGCCAAAAAACTGGTTTTCTTAAAGTATTGTAATCTGCATCCGGATAAAATCCTCTCCATCATACGGCCATATGTAAACGAACCCTTTGCTGATAGTCTTGTGGTGGTGGCTTGCAAAAATGATCCGGAGCAATTGTACGATTATGCTTACTCCACCAAATCCCCTGAAGGTAAATTGATACAACAAAATCCTGATCCGTTGGTAAAGGCAATTGTAAAGTTTAGTAAGATGGACAACGCCTTGCTCTATTATCCTTTTCTGGATAATATTCTACATAATAAACTAACCATCGATTCCATCAAAAAAATCATTGGTGATGGAGAAGGCAGGATGGATAGCGTTGGTTATTTTAAGTTATTGGTTAAAACGGAGAAAGATTATTACTATAGGTTAGGTGTATTAAAAGATACGCCGATCGCTATGTTTGGTGCAAATGGGTTGAGGAAAATGTTGCAGAAGAAAGCCATCCAGCATTTTGTCACCCCCATTAATAATTTGCATGAACAAAATAATCTAAACATTCGAATGAGGGCATTGGATCCTTTGTCAGCTGAAGAGTTGTATTATGTAATGGTGATGGGGGAAAATGACATTTACACTTCCAGCTACAAACACAGTTTTTCCCGCTTACTACAACGAATGGGCAGCAAGCCCAGAGGTGATTCTCTGCTACTGAGCGTAAACATGGATTACTTTAAGAAATTCATAAAAATGGCAGCCAACTTTAACCAGTTGGATACATTTTTGAAAACAATGCCTGCCAATAATGCTACCACGCTGATGAAAGCATTTGTTGCCAACCTGGACCAGGCCAATAACCTGGAAGATGCAGTAGATGTGGCAGACAGCTATAGCAGCATCAAAAATCCTGAATTACTTCAAAGGATTTTACAAAATGTTACACTGAATGAGCAGAAGAGTACCAATCAAAATAATAGCAAGGGCAAAATAATTTATGGCTTGTTAAAAACGATTTTTTTATCCGCAAATGATAACACGATCGATCTCACCAGTGAAATTGGCATACCATCTATTTATTCTGTTGATTATAAATACCTGGCCGATGAAAATGACCGGGTAGTTCAGCAGGTGTTTTTTTATGGTGATGAAGATGGGAAAACGCATTTTCCACAATTTCTGAATTCTTTTTCAAAAAAGGAATGGAGCATCTCAACGCAAAAAGAATGGGTTGAAATAAAGTCATTGACAGGTAAAAAGGTATCCATCTTTGCTAACCTTCCATTAGACAATGATAGAAATCTGGATGACACAGCTCAATTGCATTTAAGAAGATATCTATCAAAAAATGGGTTACAACCTTCTGTGGTAGTACATCGTGGCCATAGCTACTGGCTACCCAGAACTATTGAACGAATGGCGAAAGATGCAAAAATCATCGTATTGGGTTCATGTGGTGGTTATCAAAATCTAAGTCAGATCATCAATTCCTGTCCGGATGCACATATTATTTCAACCAAAGAAATTGGCAAAGGTGATATCAATCGACCTATCCTTAATTACCTTAACCAAACCATTGCCTCGGGAAAAACGCTGGTGTGGAAAGATATGTGGGCATCTCTAACTAAACTATTTCACAGCGATGCCAATAAAGGAATGGCCGAAAGTTGGGATGATTATGTGCCACCTTATAAAAACCTGGGAGCCATTTTTATAAAGGCTTATAATAAAAAAATGGAAGGAGAGTTGTAGGTTCTTTTCGTAATAAAAAAGCCTGCCAACAATTTCATGAACCAATCGCTCCTATCGTAAAGCAGTGGCTGTCAATTTCTAAATATCTTTACTCCATGAGTGAATCGGCTAAAATAAAAAAGGTTTTCAATTTTTCAATTTTGCGAAGAGTGTTCAACTTTGCCTCACCTTATAAAACCAAATTTTTCTGGTCACTTTTCCTTGCCATTTTTTTAGCAGTTATTTCCCCGATAAGGCCTTGGCTTATCCAGCTTACAATCAATAAAGGGATGCAGCCCGGAGCTGAGGTTTGGTTTTTAAAGGGAGCAGCCGAGGTTATCATTGGCATTACGATTATTCAATTGGCACTCTTACTAATAGAAACTGTTTGCCGGTTTGTATTTACTTTTTTCACTGCATCACTTGGCCAAAATGTGGTAAAAGATATGCGGGTGGCTACTTATAAAAAAGTGATTAATTTAAACCTCTCACAATACGACAAAACGCCAATCGGTACGCTAACCACCCGAACGATTAATGATATAGAGTCAATCAATGATATTTTTAGTGATGGTCTAATTCCCATTATTGCTGATTTATTGTCCATCATTGCGGTACTGAGTTATATGTTTTATGTAGACTGGCAATTAACGCTGGTTTGTATGGCACCGTTTCCGGCCCTGATCGTTGCAACTTATTTCTTCAAGGAAAGTGTAAACAGATCTTTTATCAGGGTACGCAATGCCGTTTCCCAGTTAAATGCTTTTGTGCAGGAGCATATTACTGGAATGGCAATCGTACAGGCATTCGCTGCTGAAAAAAGAGAATTCAATAAGTTCAACGAGATCAATAAGGAACATCGTAATGCCAACGTCCGATCCATTTTTGCCTATTCTGTTTTTTTTCCGGTGGTGGAGCTGGTATTGGCTAGTTCACTTGGGTTATTGGTTTGGTGGGCAGGGGGCGCACAAACCCATGAAGCTGCGGGAAATATTACGGCTTTTATTTTATGTCTCAATTTATTGTTTCGTCCGCTTAGGGTTATCGCAGATAAATTCAACGTGCTGCAAATGGGTATGATCGCCAGTGAACGGGTTTTCAAAGTGATGGATAATAAAGATTTCACTATTTCAACTGCTTCTGTTTCTAAAACCGGCGAACTTAATAAAGCTGCCATTAAAAAAGGAAGCGTTGCATTTCATAAAGTCTGGTTTGCTTACATTGATCAACAATATGTATTGAAGGACATCTCATTTATAATAAATCCGGGAGAAACACTCGCCATTGTAGGCAACACGGGTAGTGGTAAAACTTCAATCATTAATTTGTTAAACCGTTTATATCATATTCAAAAAGGGAATATAAAAATTGATGATACTGACATAACAGACTACGATTTATTTTACCTGCGTAGTAAAATTGCAGTCGTGCTACAGGATGTTTTTTTATTCAGTGGATCGGTGTATGATAATGTTACTTTAAGAAATAATGATATCCAAAAAGTACAAGTAGTGCAGGCCGCTAAAATGATAGGTATTCACGATTTTATCATGCAATTGCCTGGTGGATATGATTACAATGTAATGGAAAGGGGTGCTACGCTTTCACTGGGGCAGCGGCAATTATTGTCTTTTGTAAGAGCATTGTTATATGATCCGGCTATACTTGTTTTGGATGAAGCAACCTCTTCGGTTGATACAGAAAGTGAGCAACTTATACAGCATGCCATTGATCAGTTAATTGTGGGCAGAACCTCCATCGTAATTGCACATAGACTTAGCACCATCCAAAAAGCAAACAAAATAATGGTGTTGGATAAGGGGGAAATAAAAGAAATCGGGTCTCACGACGATTTAATGAAAAGGAGAGGTTTTTATTACCAATTGCATAAAATGCAGTTTGAAGGTCAGGAAAAAATCATAGTGTAAATAAAAAAGAAGGCCAAGTGTTTTAGTAAATGGCAATATGGATAAAACAATTACCGATGCAAATTTTCCAGATAATTTCTTAAATGAAACTTCAGCCAATTACGAGAAAGCGGAAATGGATTTATTAAGAGAATCACTCAACCGTTCCCATACAGAGCGTTTTTTATTTGCTACACGCTTGTACTAAATCCAACAAACCTTTACCAAGGCAAAAATTACACATAAGTCATTTCCTTCAGTTAAATAAAATAGCCTGTTGATATGGATATTTTTGATACAGAACTTATTAGATTTTATAGAGCCCTGCAAAACAGTGGTGTAAAATATATTATGGTAGGTGGATATGCAACCAATATTCATGGTTATCAGTGGTATACAGGCGATATGGATATTTGGATTGAAGAAAAGAAAGAGAATAGGTTAAAGTTACGCAAGGCTTTCAGCCATAGGAATTGGAGATTATTTTATGATGAAGCGTATTTATTTTATACCCGGATGAACAGATTTCAGATTGAATAATGGCTTACGACTTGTCATTTTAATTGAAATGAAAGGACTTGAAGGTTACACATTTGACGAGTGTTCTAAAATGGCAACAATTGCTGAAATTGAAGATGTGCCAGTTCCCTTCCTGCATATCAACCAATTAATCGCCAATAAAAAGGCAGTCAACCGCCCCAAAGACCAAATTGATGTGATAGAACTGGAAAAAATAGTAAAACTCCGCAAAGAAATGGGCCTGGACTACACTAGCCCCCGTAAAATAGCCCTTAAATTATCTGCTTTTCATTTCCCAAATAATCTTTATTCTCCTATCTTTGCGCCAAATTTCAGGAAAGATATGGCATCTAATAGCATCAAATCATTACTGGTAGCGGTTTTTAGTACAATTTTGATGGTTTCATCATACAGTGTTAAGGCACAGCATGATGAGCCAAAAGCTGCCGAAGAACACGTTTCAGAAAAGAAGGAAGGCTTCAATGCCAAAGAAGTAATATTTGAGCATATCATGGATGCCCACGAGTTTCATTTTGTAAATTATAAAGGAAGTGATGGCGAGTTGCATCCTGTTTCTATTCCTCTTCCTGTCTTATTATATTCTCCTCAGAATGGTTTTTCCTGCTTTATGTCTTCTGCTTTTGAGCACGGCCATAAAGAAATTAATGGATATAAATTAGAAGAAGGGAAAATTATCCCTACTGATGCCAGCGTAAAAGTGTACGATCTTTCACCAACCCGAAATGTTGTGCAAATGCTACTGGCATTGGCTTTCCTGGTAGGGTTGATGATTAGCGTGGCCAAAACTTATGCAAACGGACAAGGTGTTACATCCGCTCCAAAAGGCAAGCAAAATTTGGTAGAGGTGCTGGTGGCATTCGTTAGAGATGAAGTTGCAAGACCAAACCTGCGCCACAAGGCCAACAAGTATTTACCTTATTTACTAACTGTTTTCTTCTTCATCCTGATCAATAATATTATCGGGTTGATACCGGGAACAGCAAATGTTACCGGAAATATTGCCTTCACTGTGGTATTAGGTTTAATATCATTTGTAGTTATTCTGGCAAGTTCCAACTCTCATTATTGGGGACATATTTTCAATCCACCGGGAGTACCTGGTTTTGTAAAACCAATCCTTGTGTTGGTAGAGTTTTTAAGTGTTTTCATCAAGCCATTCGCTTTAATCATCAGGTTGTTCGCCAATATGGTAGCTGGTCACATCATTATCATTTGTTTGATTTCACTGATTTTTATATTTGCTCAAATAAAACCTGCTTTAGGTTTTGCTGCCTCACCTGTTTCAATTGCATTTACTGTTTTTATCTATTTCATTGAGGTATTGGTTGCATTTTTACAGGCATTCATTTTTACAGTACTTACAGCCGTTTTCATCGGCCAGGCGTTTGAAGGAGAACATCATCATGTAGATGAACACCATGCGCTGCCGGATGATGCAGTAATCGTTTAATTAGTTTATTTTTTAACCAGTATAAATTCACAATTATGGACTTTATTTTATTAGATGCGTTAGCAAATGCAGGTGGTGCAGTAGGTGCAGGTCTTGCTGCAGTAGGCGCAGGTATCGGTATCGGACAGATTGGTAAAGGCGCTGTTGAAGCGATTGCCCGTCAGCCGGAAGCCTCTAATGATATCCGTGCAAACATGATCTTAGCTGCGGCTTTGGTTGAAGGTGCTGCACTGTTTGCTATCATTATCGGGTTTCTTGCAATGGTATTGTAATTACCGTTACAAAAATCATTACTGCATCCAAAGTACAGGACGGAGGATGCGGTATTTTTAATTTTTGGCAAGATTCACTACTACTATCAAATGCAATTTGCGTTCTCCCGAATGTTTCGGGAGGCCTTATACTAATCATTACAGAATTTATTTACTTACATTTTTAATTGTATAAAAATGCAACTGTTAACACCGGATTTAGG
>Ga0209512_1004191_pt1 | contig 12811 bp, 12 predicted proteins | sample frozenSSSSmetaG_FD_184142 | JGI IMG/M metagenome (GOLD analysis project Ga0209512, IMG submission 184142) | Glacier valley bacterial and archeal communities from Borup Fiord, Nunavut, Canada, to study Microbial Dark Matter (Phase II) -... | ecosystem: Environmental > Aquatic > Freshwater > Ice >... | reverse complement strand
TCGAGCTGATGACAGACCTCCGTGACGCGGAGCTGATCGGCGTGGAGAGGGGATGTCTCCTGAGTGCACCACTTCTTGATGCGTCGCAGGTCGATTTCAGGAACTGGCACGAGAGGCTTCCCGAGCGCGGCGGTAGAACGTGGACCGGGTCAGCCCCAGATCCCTGAGGACCTGCGCCGTCGACTCGCCCTCCTCGATCAGGTGCAGCGCGTTACGGATCTGCCTGTCGGACACTTTCTTGGGCCGGCCGCCGAGATCCCCACCCGCTGTGCGCCGTTTGGCCACCGAGTCGGTGATGCGCTCCCTCTTGATGTCGAGCTCCATCTGCGCCAGAGCCGACATCACCGTGAACACCATCGCCCCCATCGGGGTCGACGTGTCCACGTCTCCCCCACCCAGGTTCAACACCCGAAGGCCCGCCGACCGCGACCTCAGCCCCTCCGCGAAGGCGAGCATGTTCTGCGTCGAGCGACCAAGACGGTCGAGCGTCGTTACGACCAGAGTGTCCCCGTCCTGAATCGCGTCCAGAGCGCGATCGAACTCAGGCCGCGACGCCCGAGCACCTGACACCCCGTGGTCGACGTAGAGATCGTCTCGGCGCACCCCGGCCGCCAGAAGGTCGACCTCCTGCCGGTCAGTGGCCTGCTGTTTGGTCGAGACGCGCGCGTATCCGATCAACTTGCCCAACAATGCCTCCAGGTGTCCGAAAACCGTTAATGACTACCTCGATTCAACCAGAAACTTTTGGTACACAGTTATGGGAATCGGGGTGTGCCGGAAAGCCGGGCAAATATTCTCGCCAATTCAGGCGTCGGTGGGATATCCCATATCCCTAGGGTTTCGAGACCGGCGCTTCAGGCTATCTCGATTCGCAGAAGCAAAAGCCAGGAGCCCAAAGGAAAGCGATTCCGAAGTGAGGCAATGCTCGCGTCGCGTTGTAAGAACCTAGCCGCGGAATCCGTATCGCTGAGGCGCCCTCGCCTTGGCCCTGGACACAAAGTAGGTTGAGCATGGCATTAGGTGGACGTTACGGCGCGCGCGTCGGTTGTCAGGGTGAAAACCGCTCGCCGTGACTTTTGAAACTGTCTTCGGGCATCGTAACTCCGCCTCAAGGACCGTGCGGGCGTTAGTGGATGCGAACCAGGCACCAGCTCAATATGTAATGGGGGAGAAATGGACATTAGAGAAATTAAAGTATCCGCGGACTATTGCTTCGGGATATCTCCTTTAGTGCTGGCGAACCTTGCCAAGGTCAACTTCATTCACGCACCCAACGGCTCAGGCAAGACGACCATCTCGAACGCCCTCTCTCATCAGCCACTCGATCCAGACTCACGTTTGACCTGGCAGGTTGCGGCGACTGATACCTCCATCCGGGTGTTCAACGAGGCTTATCGGTCGAAGGTCCTCAACGAGCACGTCGACGGTATCTTCACAATCGGTTCTGAGTCGAGCGACGTCAACGCCAGGATCACACTCTTGGATCGAGAGCGTAGCGAACGTCGTACTAATCGAGAATCGTGGATAAAAGATATTGGCTCTGACGAGGACAAGGGTGAGGCGAGTGGGCTACTGGGCGAGATTAGAGCTGAGCGTCTCTCTGCCACCGACGCTCTCTTTGAGAGTCACAAAAATGTCCCCGAGGCAGTCCGCGACACCATCTTTAGGGGTTTTAGGGGAAGCCGAGATAAGTTCTTCAAGGAGGCCAACTCTCGGTTCAACTCCGGGTTGGTCGTCGCGGAAGATGTGACTTGGGACGCACTTGAAGCGCGCAACGCTTCACTTACCGGCGACCAGCAGCGGCGCCCTCCGCTAACCTCCATCTCTGTCCTTCTGCTCCTCTCCGAGAAACAGATTGCTCAACTCCAAGGGGACGATGTCACGGTCAGAACCGGGGATCTTGCAGCTCTTATCTCGCATCTCGCGAACGGGGACTGGGTGAGTCAAGGTCGGCACCACCTTGATTACACAGACGGGAGGTGCCCGTTCTGCCAGCAAGACCTTCCAGACGATTTCGGACCTAGGCTTAGCGCCTACTTCGCGGCAGGCTACGACAGGGCACTGGAACTCGTCGGTAGCATCACAAGTTTGGTGAAGTCGCGCTCGGAGACACTGAATTTGGAGCTGATTGCACTCGAAGCCGCCATCGAGGCTGACGCCGCAGTTGATAGTGCGCACCTTGGTGATGTGATCGACTCAGTTCGAACCGCGACCGAGCTGATCTCGTCCAGATTGGGTGACAAATGTCGCCACCCGACAACTCGAATCGACGTTGATGATATCGCGCCCCTAGTGAGTCAACTGAATAAATTGATCGGGGAAATAAACGCGGACATCATCCGTCACAACACACTTATCGACCACTCGACTGTAGAGCTTGAAAAATTGGTCACCGACGGCTGGGTATTTTTCCTCACAGGTGCAGAGACGTCGAATCGCTTGAAGCGCTACCAAGGAATTAAGGCCAGTAAACGGGCAAAAATTGAAGAATTTACTACCCAGATCGCTGCGAGCCGGCAAACGGATACAGATAGCGAGGAGGAAATCGAGGCGCTTCGCAACTCCATCTCGAACACCGCTGCGGTTGCGAACAACATCAACAAGCTGCTTGGGGCGCTCGGGTTTCACCGGTTTCACCTGGCCGTCGCAGACGAAGTGGTGGGTGGTTACAGGATCGAACGCGACGACGGTTCACCTGCTTTTGATTCTCTATCTGAAGGAGAAAAGTCATTCGTCTCCTTCGCCTACTTCGTAGAGTCTCTGACAGGAAGCGCCGTGTCGGGTGGCTCCGCCAATCCCGTAATTGCAGTCATCGACGATCCAATCTCCAGCCTAGACAGCGACACTCTCTTCATCGTGGCGGCATATATCCGCGACATCGCCAAACAAGTCATCGACGGACAGACGAACATCGATCAACTCATCGTGCTGACGCACAATACGCAGTTTCATCACGAAGCGGCGTATGTGTCGGAGATGCCGAAGTCATCTGACCGCCGGCACTACCGACTGCAAAAGGGCCTCAACAACTTCACAACATTGCGAGATGACGGCCCTCGTAGCAAGATCCGTGGCAGTTATGAACTCCTCTGGCAGTCAGTTGTTGACATTGCAGGAGGCGATGAGGACTCCCCGATCGCACAAGTAGGCGTGTTCAATATCGTCAGACGAATCATCGAGGGCTACTTCAAGACGGTCGGTTCGACTCAGCCCCACGAACGGCAACAGCCACTTTCGGTCGCAGACGAGCGTCTGATGTCGATGTTCTTAACCTGGGCGAACTCGGGATCTCACACGATCATCGATGACTTTGCTCAGTCTCACCACATTGGGCGTGCTAGAGAGTTTGTTCAGCTTCTCCAGTTGTTCTTCGAGCAGCAGGGGCACGGCGCCCACTTCGACATGATGATCCGGGCCTGCGGTGGCAATTCATTACTGGAGTCAGGCTCCGTTTTTAGTGGTCACAAGGAATGACGGAAAGAAGCTGAAACCCGCCACAGTGCACAAATCGCGATCAGCCCGCGGGCTTCCTGGGATCACACAATGGTTCCTGGCTTGGTGCTCCTTGAGCCGTCCGCGTGTGGAGTTGATCGCTAGATGGCGGCCTTGTGTGACCATTTTGTGGCGGATCGTCCCCGGCTGGGGTGCTCGACAGCGCGACTTATGTATTACGCAGAATTGTCTCTGCGCGCTGCGGAGGAGTGCCGTTTCTCCGGCGGAGTGATGTGTCTAGCAGTATCCAAACTGAGTGCAGCCAGATAGTTACTGGCCGAGGAGGTCCATTAGCGCTGCGCGGATTGGCGCGAGCTCGATATCCGTCGGGATGGTCTCCTCGTCGGGGGCCTCGTCGCGTAGTTCTTCTAGTCCGAAGAGTGCTCGTGGGAGCCATGGATGGGTGGCGCTGAATAACGCGCGATTAGCGAGGTGCGATACGGTCTCGCCGGTGAGCTCGAAGCGCTCGTCCAGAAAGGCCGATAGGCGCTGTTGTGCGGCGCCGAAGAACGCCTCGTACAGGCGAGAGGATGCTTCGGGTAAACGTTCTGCTTCGGAAATACCCAGCCGGCAGGTACGCAGGATCGGCGCCCAAGTGAGCATCTGCGCGAACCGTCCGCAGAAAAGAACGGCAGCATCAACGGGGTCGTTGGCGTAGTGCTCTGGGGTCTTGATCCGGCCGACAAATAAGTCCTGAATGCGCTCAATCACCGCGAGGAAAAGCACGTCCTTAGTCTCGAAGTGCGCATATAGGGAGCGCTTGGAGGTCTGGGCACGCTGGGCGACGAGATCCATCGAGGTGCGTTCGAAACCGGCTTCAAGGAAGACATTCTTGGCCTCCGCGAGGATGTGCTCGCGAAGTTGAGTGCCGCGCCGTGCCATGTGTTGCCTTTCGAATAAGTAAACGGTACAGTAGAGTTTACTAATTGAGCAAGGAGTCTCAACCATGATCGTCGTTACCGCCCCTACCGGTCTCATCGGAGGCCAACTTCTCGCCCGTCTAGTCGAGGGGGAGGAGCCCATCCGCGTCATCGTCCGCGACGCCGCCCGTCTGCCGTCAGAGGTGCGCGACCGCGTCGAGGTCGTCGAGGGTTCGCACAGTGATGCGGCCGTCGTTGACGAGGCTTTTGAGAGCGCCGACTCGGTGTTCTGGCTCGTGCCTGCGGACGAGCGAGCTTCGAGTGTCTATGACGCCTACGTCGGCTTCAGCATTCCTGCTGTCGATGCGATCGTGCGCCACGGTGTTCAGCGGGTCGTCACTATCTCGGCGCTCGGTCGCGGTACGCAGATCTATGGTGGATACGCTTCCGCCTCGAACGCGATGGAGGATCTGATCGCGAGCACCGGTGTGCATTTCCGCGCGCTCGTCATGCCTTCCTTCGTGGACAACCTGATCTGGCAGGTCGGCGCGATGAAGAACGCCGGCGCGTTCTTCTCTCCCATCTCCGGAGACCGGAAGCTGCCCGCCGTCGCCACCCACGACATCGCCGCAGAGGCCGCACGCCTGCTGCTCGACCCGACATGGACTGGCCGTGAAGACGTTCCCGTGCTCGGCCCAGAGGACCTCTCCTTCAACGACATGGCTGCGATCATCAGCGAGGTGCTCGGTACCCCGATCCAGTTCCAGCAAGTACCGGCGCAGCAGCAGAAGGACGGCTTCGTCAGTCGTGGCTACACCGAGGCCATGGCCGACGGAATGGTCGCTATGGCCGTCGCGAAGGACAAGGGTCTTGACAACGCGATCGTACGCACCGCGGAGAACGCCACCCCGACAACGTTTCGCCAGTGGGCCGAGGACACGCTCAAGCCCGCATTCGCTGCCTGACACCCCCCATCCCCTTCATCTTGTCGGGCGCCCGTTCTAAGACAGGTGCGCGGCCCGTTCCGCGCGCCTGGAGTTCTTGTGCCTAAAAAGCTTTCTACCGGATGGGTTCTCGCCCTCACTGCCGCCGCCCAGTTCGTGCTGCAACTCGACTTCGCCATCGTCAATGTCGCCCTGCCGACAGTGCAGCGCGAGCTTGGCTTCAGCTCCGCCGGTCTGCAATGGGTCGTCACCGGGTACGCACTAACCTTCGGTGCGCTGCTGTTGGTCGGCGGACGCTTCGGCGACCTCATCGGCTACCGCCGCGCACTCATCGGCGGCCTCGTCATCTTCGCGCTCACCTCACTTTCCGGCGGCCTCGGCACCACCGCAGGGGTGCTTGTGGCCTCCCGCATCGTTCAGGGCGCCAGCGCAGCGCTCATCGCCCCCGCGGCGCTCGCCCTGCTCGCCCACGCCCATCCCGAGCCGAAGGCGCGGATCCGGGCGATGGGCATTTTTCAGGGGAGCGTCGCTGCGGGCGCCTCGGCCGGGATCGTACTCGGTGGCATTCTCACCCAGTACGCGGGCTGGCGGTGGGTGCTGCTGGTCAACCCGCCCCTCATCGCAATCCTCATCGCTCTTATCCTCTGGCGGGTCCCAGCCATCGCCGGTCACCACGAAGTGCGACTCGACCTGCCCGGCGCACTCACGGTGACCGCCGCGATCGCCGCGCTCATCTTCGGCGTCAGCCAAGGTCAGCAGAACGGCTTCGCCAGCCCCAGCTCCTGGGCGGCGCTAACCGCTGCCGTCGTGCTGGCGGTAGCCTTCGTTCTTATCGAGCGTCGCAGCGCTGACCCGATGCTGCCGTTCTCGCTGCTGCGCGGGGGAGGGCGCCCCGCCGCGCTGATCGCGATCCTCGTGATCGGAGCCGTCCTGGCCGGCTACGTGTACTTCGTTTCCATGTACTTACAACATGTCCTCGGACTCTCCGCAGTGCAGACGGGGCTCGCGCTCGTTCCCGCGACGATGACAGCGCTGGTAATCTCTACCCAGGTCGCGCGCCGGGTGCTGCCGCGTCTCGGCTACCGACGCCAACTCCTGATCGCTCTGCTTCTAATTGGCGCAGGTCAGCTCTGGCTCTCCCAGATATCCGCAACAGGCAGCTATGCCGGTAACGTGCTCGGCGGCATCCTGCTTACCGCAGCAGGAATGGGACTGGCCCTGCCCGCCGCGTCCCTCGCGCTCACCGCCGACGCACCCCCACACCAACGCGGAATCGCCGGAGCTCTCTTCGCTTCCGGGCAACAAATCGGTTCCGCTATCGGCATCGCCGTCTTCGCCACCGTCGCCGCCGCCAGCACCAACATCACCGGGGACCTCGTCAGCGGCTACCGACTCTCCTTCCTCCTCGCCACAGGCCTTATTGTCCTCGCCGGCATCGCGCTCGCGATCAACCGCACCAAACCAACATCCTGAGAAATCTCCCGCCACCCGCCACGGCCGACGGGTCGAACAGTATTGATAGCTGATGTGCTGCAGTTGTTGATGAAGAGTCGGGCACGATTTCGCCCGACTCCCCCATATAGCTATGCCCGCTGGAGGACGAGCGATGTCCAGGTGAGTGACGTGAGAGCTTCTCCACCGCCGAAGTCGCCCACCGAGGCTCCAGACAGCACTGATGGAGATGGCCGGGACGCTTCCGCATCCACGACCGGATGATGCCCGGGAATGTCGCCGTGCGGATTGTCATTATCAGTCAATGACCTCGTGGGACCCTACGAAATTTGGTCGCTGAATCCAGGCGCGTATTCGATAGGCGAAAGTGGACAGGTATCGCACACGCCGACTGCCTCGAAAATCTAAAGCTTTCCGAGGCACGCGAAAGCTCGTCCGAGCCTCGGTGGGGAGTGGCGGATTTCCGGGACCCGGTTTGTCTTGGAAACATGTCTTACCGTGAAGTGTCTTTGCTCCGCCGCTTCTAGCACTTTCTAAGGCAGAATAGATCTGTGAGATATCTTGGGTATACACGGGTCAGTACGAGAAGCCAAGACGCGAAGCTTCAGGTCGACGCCTTGGTCAAGTCGGGTGTGCAGGAGCGGGACATTTTCGCCGACGTCACCTCGGGCAGCCGGACCGCGATCTCACGCCCCGGGATGAAAAAGCTCCTCGATTACGCCGAGGCCGGCGACACCGTCGTCGTTTGGCGAGTCGATCGCCTCGGACGATCCTTGATCGATGTGCTCAACACGGTGAAGCTGCTTCGGGAGCGGGACGCGCAGGTGAAGAGCATCTCGGACGGGATCGACCCGTCGACTACCTCGGGCCGGCTGATGCTCAACATGCTCGCCACCTTGGCCGAGTACGAACGCGAGCTGATCACGGAACGAGTGAACGCCGGGATCACCGCCGCCAGACAAGGCGGAACCAGGTTCGGCCGGCCCCTGTCAGATCCCGCCGTCGTCGCCGACAAGCTCAAGCTCGTTACCGAGGCCAGGGCGAAGGGCCGGACCGCGGAGGACGCGGCGAAACTTGTCGGGTGGAGTCGGGCCACCCTTTACCGCCACCAGCAGGCCCTCGCAGCCCGCGAGAGCACCACCGTGTAAGTGCCTTGTGGACGCGGCGGAGCGGTGGCGTGTTCTTCGACTTCATGTCGAAGACCAGATTCCGCTCGCCGTCCTCGCTCGAGAGACCGGGATCTCCACTCGGACGCTGCAGCGGTGGAAACAGCTCTACCAAGGAAGTGGAGTCGCAGCCCTCGGCCCTCATGCGCGCACCGACAGGGGTGTGCGCCGAACCTCAGCGGAGACGGTCGCGTTCATTGAACGGCTCGCACTCACTCGGCCACGCCCGAGTATCGCCACCTTGCACCGGCTTGCTATTGCCGACGCGCAAGCAGGTGAGCTGTCGGCGCCAAGCTATGCGACGGTGCGGCAGATCGTGCAGGCACTCGATCCGGCCCTTGTCACCTTGGCACTTGAAGGGCCGGTCTCTTACCGGGACAAGCACGAGCTCGTCTTTCGGCGTCTCGCCGAACGTCCGAACCAGACGTGGCAGTCCGATCACACGAGCTCGACATCCTCATCGTCGGTGCCGACGGGAAATCTGACCGGCCTTGACTGACCACCGTGATGGATGACTACTCCCGAGCGATCTGCGGGTACATGGTCTTCACCGGTGCGCCGTCGGCCATCAACACTGCACTTGCTCTCCGGCAGGAGATCTGGCGGAAGACGGACCCGGCGTGGGCGATGTGCGGGATCCCGGACATCTTGCACGTGGACCACGGCTCCGACTTCATCAGCCACCACCTCGAGCGGACCGCTATGGCCCTGCACATCAGGATTATTCACTCGACTGTCGGCCGGCCCCAAGGTCGCGGGAAGATCGAGCGGTCCTTCGGCACTATCAACACGGAACTCCTTGCCGTGCTCCCCGGCCACCTCGGACCGGGCAGCCGCACACCAACACCCGTCCTGAACCTCGACGGGCTCGACCGCGCGATCAGCGAATTCATCGGCACCTACAACGACCGGACCCACAGCGACCTGGGGATCTCACCCCGCGACGCGTGGGTCGCCGACGGCTGGCTGCCGCGGATGCCCGACAGCCTTCAAGAACTCGACGGGCTGCTCCTAACTGTTCCGAAGAACCGGGTCGTGCAGCGCGACGGTATTCACTTCCAAGGCCAGCGGTATCTCGCCCCGACCCTGGCCCCGTTCGTCAGGCACACCATCACGATCCGGTATAACCCTCGGGATATCTCTGAGATCCGGGTCTATGACCGGGACACCTTCGTCTGCACCGCCATCGACGAAGCCCACCCCAATCTCCGGCTCAGCCTGCGCGACATCGAAACGGCCCGCCGAGCCCGCCGCAAGCAATTGCGCCGAGCCATCAACGATCGCATCCCGACCGTTGCCACACGCGAGGAACCTCGCACCCCGGAACCGACAAAGCGGCGGCCGCGGCTGCGCACCTACTAAGAGGACGAGTGATGAACCAGGCATTCATCGTCACCAAGGAACACCGGCGCTTCAACGAGTTCGCCAACGTCGTGCGGAAAGAGAAGACCATCGGCATTTGCCACGGCGACGCCGGAGTTGGGAAAACCAACTCTGCCCGTCGCTACGCCAACTGGGACGCCCTCGAGCCCTACATCAACCAATGGGGGCCACGCGGCAACCATGACGCCAAGCACTATGCCCTCGCGAACCGCTCCCGCACCGTCTTTTACATACCCGAAGTTCTCTGCCGGCCGAAGACCTTGATGGACGAGATCAACCACTGGCAGATGAAGGTCGGCATCTGCGCTGACGAGCACCTACGTACGCTCGAGGCAGAGCCACTCAGACCGGGCAGAGCTGCGCACTTGGTGGAACTACTCATCATCGACGAAGCCGAACGGCTCACACCCACTGCCCTCGAGCTGCTCCGCGACCGACACGACCGCACCCACGTCGCCACGATCCTTTTCGGCCTGCCCGGAATCGACCAACGCTTCCGTCACTACCCCCAGCTCTACAGCCGCCTCGGATTCTCACACCACTACCGCACCCTCGGCCGGGACGAACTCCTCTTCGTACTCGACCGCCACCGGAAACTCCTCGGCAAAACCCTCGACCCCGACGACTTCACCGACGCCCAAGCCATCGCCGCCATCGAACGCATCACCCGCGGCAACTTCCGGCTCCTCGAACGACTCTTCCCCCAGATCACTCGCGTGCTCAACATCAACCAGCTCGAAGCCATCACCGATGACGTCATCGAGGCCGCCGCGAGTATCCTCGTCATCGGCAACTAGCGACACGGAGCGATCACAGAACACCGCCAAAGAGCGCCGAAGTCCACACGTCCGCGTGTCTCGAAACCTACAAGTCTCGCAACACATGGATTGAATGACGGCCAGAGTCTCAAATGGTTGTCGCGTAAGACTTCGGGATGCGAGACGCCTTCTTGTCAAGAGTGGACGCGAATTTTAGTTGTCTGAATCACACTGAGATTTCGGTCGTTGATTTGGACAGCGCTCGCATTTCCTGGGGCTGGCTTTTCGCAGAACCCGGTTGGTCCGTCGACCAGAAGTGGGACTACGGGACCTCCTGGCGATGCGGGGACGTCTGCCTCGTGACCTCACGACCGCCAGCACTCTCCGGTGGGGCACACGACCGAAGGCTTCCTGAAATCAGCCACCTTGCGCTTCATGGAGGGTCGCAGGCCGACCTTGACCGCATCCTTAGTGCAGCAGTGGATCCCGGCCGGAATCCGCTGTACGCGGATCGCTACCCCACGCTGGAGGCCCCGACCGCTACGCCGCGTGTCTTGAAAATCAAGCCGGCTCCAAGGTCGAAATTGTGGGCGAAACCTGAGCGTCAACGCATTCCCACTCAGCATTCAGCCTGCAGACATTCCCTGCTCAATAGGTGTAAGTCCGTGTGCCCGGTCTTCCTTTGGATGTTTGAGCTAGGAATCAATAAATGAGCGGTTTGTGAAATGCAGGGCCGAGCAAGATGTAGTCGAAGATGGCCAGCTTGCCGAGCATGTACATGTGCGCGCTATCGCGGTCGTCCTGCGAGATGTCAGCGTCATCTGTGGAATCGTCCTTGAGTGTTTCAATGACTTTTTCTGCAGATACGTACAAGGCCAAGAACGCCCATTCGAGACTCTCCTTATCGGACTCTGCGACTTTGGCGAAGACTGTGGATGTGCCCACGCCAAGAGAAACCATGCGCGCTTGCCATGCGGGGCCAAGCGGATAGATAAAAACCAGAATTTGGTTCGGTACGAGATCGATGACGATTGCATCGCCTGTCTTGGTTGGCACAAACTTGCCTACGCGCTCGAGATGTATCGACTCACCTGGCGCGAGTGCTCGCATGTCATAGCAGAGTTTCTTCATCCGCCTCATGTCGCCGATTGCCATGGCTCGAATGTAGCGGCTCGAGCAGCGTCCTCGCTCCCTGAATTTAGGCAATTCCTGTTTTCAGGACACCCCAACGCGGTGAGATCTCCCTCTCCAGCTTCGTTTACGCGTGCCGCAACAACTGTTTCTGGAAGGACCACGAAGCGTGGCCTATCCCGCAGTCGAATTGGTCGCGGCATAGGCGGGGCACACCTTTTACTCCTGCGGTTCGGTTATCGCGGGCACGGCGCTGTCGATCCCAGCCTGCCAGCGGTTCTGCGCAGTCTGCTAGCCACGGAACAGGGTGAGCGCTCGAGTCGTCTGGAGTCCCCGAGTACAGGGCCGACGAGGTTGTCCGGGCCGGGCCGGGGTAAGGCACTGAAACAGGTCGGCGCGGGTCGGATGCTCGGCGCGGGCACGGTGGACCTCTCTGGTCTGCCGGCAGCGCGGGTGCGGGAGAGGTAGAAATCTCGCCGCAGGACATCGCGGCGGCACGCTGTTCGTTACAGTTAGCTCTCGCTCGGAGGGTCGCCTGCGTCGAGTTCGCGCTGAAGTATCTCGGAGGCGTCGGCGTCGAGCAGCAGGTATTGATCGCCGCTGGTTCGCGACCCGTCCAAGAACTCCACGACTACTGCAAGCGTCTCGTCGTCGAGCAAAGACGCGGGGCGCTCGAGCGCGGCACGGAGGGCGGCTTTCAGCTCAGGCGAGAGCGCGTCGTCCGCAACGTTCACGTTCGCGAGGCGGCGCTTCTCCTCGGCGGCATATCGCTCCGCGGCAAGGGCCGCGAGGAACCGCGCTCGGTACTCCTCACCGGTGATTGGTGGGATGGCTTGCTCGAGGTCTGCCCCGGGCAGGACCTCGTCGTAGACGATCTCGGCCTCCACGACTTTGGCGGTCTTATCGACCTCAGCGAGTTCGGCGGGAGACTTGCGCTCGGCAACCTTGCGCTTCGCCCAACCGACCAGCCGCATCACCCCGTCGACGCCGCTATCGACCCCGTACTCGACGGCTCTCTTGACGTAAGGGGTGAGCGCGGTGATCGCAGCGTCGATGACCGCTTCGGCCGCCTGCTGGCGAAAATCCGCTCGCCCTGTGGCTCGGCCGTGCGAGCGCAGCGCCTCGTCCATGTCCGCGGGACGTGATTCGGTCGGCCCGAGCAGGTTGCCGGAACGGTCGCGCAGCAGATCGCGCTCGTAACCAGGCGTCCCCGTCGAGCGAGACCGCCGCGCTCCGTCAGGCACTCTCTCCCAGCGCAGCTCCTCGTGGAACCCGCCGCTCGCGGTCCCTCCGCGCTCAGTCATGGTCAAAGTCTATGAGCGAGCGCCGACCTCCTGTCTGAGCATCCAGCACTGGCACGGTGCCCGGAAGGGGTTGGCGGACTCAGTCGGTCGTTCTTTGGCGGCAAAGTGTCTCGTAACCAAAACGTCTCGAAACCGATGACTTCCGAGACGGTCTACAGCGTCGAACTGGTGTCGCGTATGACGTACCTGAGCGCAAATTCCTTACGGGGCACCTATACGGGCACCCTGCGCCGAAACGTGCCGTCGATCTCAGTAACGACGCGGGAGTGTCCGTTCAGCGTCCGGCTACCGGGCACGAGTGGCCTTATTCGCCTGTGGTGG
>Ga0209512_1004190_pt1 | contig 12812 bp, 5 predicted proteins | sample frozenSSSSmetaG_FD_184142 | JGI IMG/M metagenome (GOLD analysis project Ga0209512, IMG submission 184142) | Glacier valley bacterial and archeal communities from Borup Fiord, Nunavut, Canada, to study Microbial Dark Matter (Phase II) -... | ecosystem: Environmental > Aquatic > Freshwater > Ice >... | reverse complement strand
AGCAGTAAAACCAGCGCCACCACCACCGCCAATAAAACCAAACCCGCCGAGCCCACGTCAGAAGATGACAAACGTTTGGAAGTGCTGGAGTTTTTGGTGGAGACCGTAGAAGCTCTCATCACCGAACGCGGATCGGACGAAAAAATTTGGGGCTCGAATGTAAAGCAGACCATGAAGCGACGCAAGCCCGGATTCAACGAAGCATCGTACGGGTATCGCTCATTCAAGGAATTGGTTGAAGACGCCGAAAAGCGCAAGCTGCTGATGATTACCCGCGACGATAAATCGGGGCAATATACGATTCGCTTACCCGCTGCGAATTAGACTTTAATAGCGGTACTGATATGAACAGGAAATAGAAGACACCACAATCAATTATTAAACACTAGCACTGGTGCGCCTTTTGACGGCATTTTGCCCTGTGAAGTCCGCCCCAGCTAGGGTTTTAAAGTCTGAAATGGCATCGCATCAAGTGACATCCTGACCTGATCCTTCGGTTGTGTTGTTAGCGTCCTATTTTTTAATGCTCAGATTATTAGTCACACCATTTACGCCCTCGACAGCACGCGCAATAGTTGTGGCATGTTCGATTTGGGTTTGGGTGGTGACATAACCGCTAAGCGAACCTTTGAAAGTTTCTACTTTGATATCACTTGCGTTTGCGTTTGCGTTTGCGTTTGCGTTTGCGTTTGCGTTTGCGTCTTTGGCTTCATTGTTTTTAAGCTTTTTATCGTTAAGCTCATTATCGTTAAACTTTTTATCCTCAAGCAATGCAGTTTTCACTTTAATCTTCACAACGGCGTCATCAATTTCTGCATTCCATACTCTTGGTGCTGGGATTGCAGTCTTTGCTGGAACTGCATCCAGACGATCGCACCCGCTGACGAAGAGGCTGATACCCATTGTTAGCACCGTCGCGAAGAATATCGGATGTAAGCGGATATTCATAAAAATTTCCCCCTGAAAAATCAAACAGACTTCAGCACACCCTCTAAGGTGCGCGTCGCCTAACCTGCTGCGGCGGAAACCCGCAAAGACTAGCGAGCATTTGACACAAACATTACTCCGAATTTGCACAATGTGCATCACTCCCGGCAAGCTGTCTGTTCGTTTCCGCACATACGGTAAACCGGGTTGGGATTAACCTCAAATTGCTTTTGTATCCAGCAGTTTTTTTGTTTTGATAGCCTTTTTTCGGCCCTGCGGATTGCCGGATTTTCGCCAAAAATAAGGACATCCCAAAATTGAAAATAAGTCTCCCGCGAATTCGTGCTGCCTTACTGGCGTTGCCTGATCGATGGCGATTGGCCAATCGACGAAACAACAGTGTTCTGGACGAAAAGTACGCCGCTGCGGAGCCGCCACTGCGTTCCGAATTATTTAGTGCCGATCAGATGGAACGTCACGGCAAAACACTGGCTGGCATCCATCGGCTGGGGTTAGGACGCGGCCCGGATCAGTTGCTGACACGCTTAAGTGAAAACGAAGACATCTTATTGAATGCCTGCAATTTACTCAAGGTGGCGGTCAACGCAAACCGCAGGATTACACCAGCCGGCGAATGGCTACTTGATAATTTTTATCTCATCGAAGAACAGATTCGTACTGCTCGCAGGCATTTTCCAAAGGGCTACAGCCGCGAGCTGCCATTGCTCGATGGTGGTATTTCCGCCGGACTTCCGCGTGTGTATGACATTGCGCTTGAAGCGATTTCTCATGGCGACGGCAGAGTTGATCCGGAGAGTTTGAATCGTTTCGTCGCTGCCTATCAGAAAGTGACTGACCTCAAGCTGGGAGAGTTGTGGGCGATTCCTATTATGTTGCGCCTGGCGCTGATTGAAAATTTACGGCGGGTTGGAGCGCGCATCGCCGAAGGCATGATTGACCGGAATGAAGCTAGCCATTGGGCCGACCAGATGATAGGCATTGCGGAGAACGATCCGAAAAGTCTAATTCTGGTCACCGCTGATATGGCGCGTTCAAATCCGCCGCTGGTGAACTCGTTCGTTGCAGAGCTGGCGCGGCGTTTGCAAGGCCATAGTTCTGCTTTGGCGCTGCCATTAACCTGGATTGAGCAGCGTTTGGCCGAGTCCGGTCTGACCATTGAGCAATTAGTGCAATCAGAAACGCAGAGTCAGGCGGCCAATCAGGTATCCATCAGCAACAGCATCGGCAGTTTGCGTTTTCTGAGCGCAATGGATTGGCGTGAGTTTGTCGAGACGATGAGCGCGGTCGAGCTAAAACTGCGCGAAGATCCTGATGGTATCTATGGCAGGATGGATTTTGCAACCCGCGATCATTATCGGCATGTTATCGAGAACATCGCCAAGCATAGCCGTCTGTCTGAAACGGATATAGCGCGTAAAGCCATTCAGCTTGCGCATCATGGCAAGTTATCCGGTAACCCGGACAGCAAAAATTCACTGGCGACCCAGGATGGGAGGGCGGCGCATGTCGGCTTTTATCTGATTGGTAAAGGACTACCGCAGCTCGAACAAGCGGCAGAGGTAAATTTTTCCGCCGGTGAGGCGTTGCGCAGATTTGATCGCCTAGGCGCCCGCTTCCCGTTGCTGCTATATCTAGGGGCTGTTGCAATATTGACTACCCTTTTTACGTGCTGCCTCATGGCGTTGGCCACTATCGACCAGCAGCCGGTTTGGATGTCCGTACTGATCGGCGTGGCGGCACTACTGGGCGCAAGTCAGCTAGCCCTGGCCATTACCAACTGGTTAGCAACCTTGCTAGTGATGCCGCATCCATTGCCACGAATGGATTTTTCTTTGGGTATACCGCCGCAATCACGCACCTTAGTCGTGGTGCCGACGATGCTCACCAGTCTGCAAAGTGTGGAAACGCTTGCCGAAGCGCTGGAGATCCGCTTTCTGGCTAACCGGGAAGCGAACCTGCATTTTGGCTTACTCACCGATTTTCGCGATGCGCATGAAGAGAGCCTCGTGGAGGATGCGCCGTTACTGGCGCTTGCCCGACAGCGCATCGAAGCATTGAACCTGAAATATAAGCATGAAAAAAAGACAACGCCTGACGCCGGTGATCCTGGTGACAGCCACGATGCATTTTTTCTGTTTCATCGGTCACGTCGCTGGAACGCTGAAGAGCGCATCTGGATGGGGTATGAGCGAAAGCGCGGAAAGCTGGGCGATCTGAATAGCTTAATACGCTTCGGTTCGAAAGAGCCGTTTTCACTTATTGTTGGTGAGACCACGATCTTGCGTGAAGTGAAATATGTCATCACGCTCGACACCGACACCCTATTACCGCGCGATTCAGCAAGAGCATTTGCGGGCACCATGGCGCACCCCCTGAACCATGCCCTTTATGATGAAGCCAGCCAACGTGTCATCGATGGTTATGGAATTTTGCAGCCGCTAATGGCCGTAAGCCTTCCCAGCACCAACCGCTCGCGCTATGCGCAACTGTGCGGCAACGAGTCCGGCATTGACCCCTACACCCGCACCGTATCAGATGTGTATCAGGATGTATTTCAAGAAGGCTCTTTTATTGGCAAAGGCATTTACGATGTCGAGGCGTTTGAGCGCTCCCTAAACAACCGCTTCCCTGAAAACCGGATACTGAGCCACGATCTGCTGGAAGGTTGCTATGCACGCGCTGGACTTTTGAGCGATGTGCAATTGTATGAAGAATATCCATCGCGATATAGCGCAGATGTCAGCCGTCGCCATCGCTGGATACGCGGCGATTGGCAGATAGCAGCATGGCTGCTGCTGCGCGTGCCGGGCCCGCAAAAAAAGCGTTTCAATAATCCGCTGTCGAAACTATCGCAATGGAAAATATTCGATAACCTGCGACGCAGCCTCGTACCTGCCGCATTGGCGACGCTGTTTATATTGGGCTGGGTGGTCGTGCCGCCGATGCTCTATTGGACGTTGTCGGTCATCGGCATCATGCTTTTGCCTGTCGTATTCGGCTCTTGTCTCGAACTATTGAACAAACCAAAAGATGTGCTGGTCAGCCAGCATTTATCCAGCGTATTGCACTCGTCAGCACGCCAGTTCATGCAAGTTGCACTTACGCTGGCCTGCCTGCCCTATGAAGCTATGTTTACCCTTGATGCTATTTTTCGCACCTCGGCGCGGATGCTGTTTACCAGGAATCGGTTACTCGAATGGAATCCGTCGAGCGAACATGAGTCGACACTTAAATCAGGCAGCAAGACAAATGGCAAGCACGCTGCCAGTCATCATGCTGCGATGAAGACAGGCACGGCTGAACTGGCGAGCTCATGGCGAGCGATGTGGATTGCACCGGTTATGGCTGCGTCCGTCGGCATTTACCTATTGGCCATGCGCCCTGTCGCGTTTTTAGTTGCCGCACCCATACTGGCGCTCTGGTTTGCTGCGCCCACCATTACCTGGTGGATCAGCCGCCCGCTGATTGTAGCGCCTGTCAAACTAGGTCCCGAGCAAATTATTTTTCTGCAAAAACTGGCACGCAAGACCTGGCGCTTTTTTGAAAAATTTATAACCGCTGAAGATCATTGGCTTCCACCAGACAATTATCAGGAACATCCTGTTGCGGCGCTGGCACATCGAACTTCTCCAACCAATATGGGCTTGGCGCTGCTGGCGAATTTATCGGCATATGACTTCGGCTACATTTCAGTCGGCAAGCTAGTGCAGCGTACGGACAATGCGCTACAGACCATGCAAAGCATGGCCCGATATCAAGGTCATTTTTATAACTGGTATGACACGCTGTCTTTACAGCCTTTATCACCACACTATATTTCCTCGGTAGACAGCGGCAATCTGTCAGGACATTTATTGACATTGAGACCAGGACTTCTCGCTATCGCGGATCAGGAAATTATCGGCCCGCGAGTTTTTGAGGGGCTCTGCGATGCCATGGGCAATCTCCTGGATGCAGCCGAGAGCATGGCGACTGCCGCAACCGCGACGTTATCAACCAGCCGGTCAATGTCGCCCCATCAACTTAGCGAACATATCACTCGGCTACGCCGCGACATCGAATCCGCATGCGATGCCAAACCCGCCACTTTAGCCGCTGCTCAACTCTGGCTTGGGCAACTATGCGATGCAGCAAAGCTGTTAAAAAACGAACTGGACACCACTGCATCCGATACCGAATTAGGCGATTGGACCGATGCGCTGGTCATGCAATGTCAGGACGCGATGGATGAATTAACCTTGTTGGCACCTTGGGTCAGGCTGTCGGCTGCCTCAACTACCGGCAGCGCCATCAACAGCAGCATCAACAGCAACTCATCCCTGTTTATGGATCTGCCTGGCTTTAATGCGATTCACACTATTCCCACACTGCGCGAGCTATCCAGGATGCATGAAACCCTATCGCATCAATTTGATCCTGCATTAAATAGTCTGGCGACGTCGGCAGATCAGGCGCGGCTTACCGAGCTGCGGCCACTCATCATGCAAGCCAGCCGTGCGGCCAGCGAGCGCATCGAAATCCTTGAAAGCCTCGCTCAACAGGCGGGCAAACTTGCCGAAGTCGATTATGATTTTCTGTATGATCCTGTCCGGCATCTCATCACGGTAGGCTATAACGTCGAGCAGCATCGCCTTGACACGGGGCATTACGATCTTCTGGCTTCCGAGGCGCGGTTAGCCAGTTTTGTCGCGATTGCGCAGGGGAAAATAGCCCAGGAGAGTTGGTTCGCGTTGGGCCGCGTACTCACGGTTGCGGGTGGCGATGCCATTCTGCTTTCATGGAGCGGCTCAATGTTTGAGTACTTGATGCCGCTACTGGTGATGCCGACCTACGCAAACACGTTACTTGATCAGACCTGCTACGCCGCGGTTAAACGGCAGATAGCGTATGGTAATCAGCGCGACGTGCCGTGGGGCATTTCGGAATCAGGCTACAACACGGTAGACGCCGCACTCAATTATCAGTACCGTGCATTCGGTGTGCCTGGGCTGGGGCTTAAACGAGGACTGGCCGAAGACCTGGTGATCGCACCTTATGCTTCCGCATTGGCGTTAATGGTCATGCCTGAGGCCGCGTGTCAAAACCTGCAGCGCCTCACGGCTGCTGGGCTGCAGGGCAAATACGGCATGTATGAAGCGGTCGACTATACGACGTCGCGACTGCCGCGCGGACAATCAAGCGCGGTGATTCGATCCTACATGGCCCACCACCAAGGCATGAGCCTGCTTTCGCTGGCTTATCTGCTGCTCGATCGACCGATGCAAAAGCGGTTTGAAGCCGACCCACAATTTCAGGCAACCATGCTGCTGCTGCAGGAGCGCATACCCAACGCTACCGCGCCCCATTACCAGGCCGCTGAATTTGCTGAAATTCGTGCCGCCTCAATCGGGCCGGAAATTCCGATGCGCGTGCTGCGTAACCCTGCCACCTCGATGCCCGAAGTACAGCTGCTGTCGAATGGTCGATACCATGTGATGGTGACCCACGCGGGTGGTGGCTACAGCCGCTGGAAAGATTTTGCCGTCACCCGCTGGCGCGAAGATACCACTCGCGATAATTGGGGCGCATTCTGCTTCATACGCGATATTGCGACCAGCGAATTCTGGTCTGTCGCGCATCAGCCGACGCTCAAGCGAGCCGATCATTACGAAGCTATTTTTTCTGAAGGTCGTGCAGAGTTTCGCCGCCGCGATCATGATTATGAAACTCATACCGAAATCGTCGTGTCGCCGGAAGATGATATCGAACTGCGCCGCACCCGCATTACCAACCGCTCACGCACGCGCCGCGTCATTGAAATAACGAGCTATGCCGAGGTGGTGCTGGCCTCACCTGCCGCCGATGCATTGCATCCGGCCTTCAGCAATTTATTTGTACAGACCGAAATCATTGCCGACCGGCAAGCCATCGTCTGCACCCGGCGACCACGTGCCGTTGGCGAGCAGGTGCCTTGGATGTTTCATTTGATGGCGGTACATGGCGCATCGGTTATAGCTGTTTCGTATGAAACAGATCGCATGCGTTTTATTGGCCGCACCCGCAGCATCGATTCGCCTGAAGCCATGATGGATGCCGGTGATGAGGATAACAGCGGTGGCAACAACAGCGGCCTTCTGTCGGGCAGTCAGGGATCAGTACTTGATCCAATCGTTGCGATCCGCTATCGCATTACCCTCGATGCCGATCAAACTGTCACCATAGACATGGTTTCGGGCATTGGTGAAACCCGCGACGCGGTATTGAATCTCATCGGCAAATACCGGGACCGGAATCTCGCCGACCGGGTGTTCGATCTGGCCTGGACGCATAGCTGGGTTAACCTGCGCCAAATCAATGCGACTGAATCCGATGCGCAAATTTATAGCCGTCTGGCGAGCTCGGTCATTTATGCCAATCCTTTGATGCGCGCAGAGCCAAACGTTCTGGCACGTAATCGGCGCGGCCAATCAGCGTTGTGGGGCTATGCTATTTCGGGTGATTTACCGATCGTGCTGTTGCAAATCAGTGACCTCGCCAATATTGAGCTGGTACGTCAATTGGTACAAGCGCATGCGTACTGGCGTCTAAAAGGTCTGGCGGTTGATTTGGTGATCTGGAATGAAGATCATGCAGGTTATCGTCAGTTGCTGCAGGAACAGATTATGGGGTTGATTACGGCGGGCATGGAAGCCAACCAGACAGATCGACCGGGCGGAATTTTTGTACGGGCTGCCGAACAGATTTCGAGCGAGGATCGAATTCTTTTTCAAACCGTTGCACGCGTCATCATCAGCGACAGTCGAGGCACACTCAATGAACAGATCAGCCGTCGCAGCGCAAAAGAGAACAAGAACAATAAGGACAAACGTGAAGCGCCGCTACTGCGCATGGTCCCCGGCCGCTCGGCATCCGCCCAAAGGGGCCGCACCGAGGCAGTTTCCGACAGATGGGCATCGTCGCGTAATTTACTGTTTTTTAATGGTCTTGGTGGCTTCTCACCGGATGGGCGCGAATACGTTATCACCAGCGCAACAGGACAATCGACGCCAGCACCGTGGGTGAATGTCATTGCCAATGCCCAATTTGGAACCGTGATTTCAGAAAGTGGTGCAGCTTATACCTGGAGCGAAAATGCTCACGAGTTCCGCTTCACACCGTGGGGAGATGATCCCGTTACCGATTCAAGCGGCGAAGCGATTTATATTCGCGATGAAGACAGCGGCTATTTCTACTCGCCTACATCACTGCCCTGCCCCGGCAGCACGCCCTACCTCACCCGACATGGTTTTGGCTATAGCGTATTCGAGCATGATGAAGAGGGTATTCATACTGAACTCACGATCTTTGTCGACACGGAAGCGGCGGTCAAATTCTCTGTGCTAAAAATCCGCAATCAGTCAGGGCGGTCACGACGCCTTTCAGCCACCGGTTATGTCGAATGGGTGCTCGGTGATCTTCGAGCAAAATCTGCCATGCATATCGTGACTGAAATTGATGCGGCCAGCGGCGCACTGTGCGCACGCAATCCTTACAGTATGGAATTCGCTGACCGGGTGGTTTTCTTTGATGTCGACGATGCCACCAATACTGCCAATGTCACCGTCAGCGGTGACCGTGAGGAATTCCTTGGTCGCAATGGCACGCTCGGCAACCCCGCCGCGATGAATCGCGCAAAACTTTCCAACAAGGTTGGCGCGGGGATGGATCCCTGTGGAGCCATTCAGGTGATGGTGGAATTGGCTGATAGTGAGGAGCGCCAGATTATCTTCCGGCTTGGCGCGGCCGGTCGACGCGGTATTGACGATTCAAGTGAGATCATACAGCGCTTGCGCGGTCCAGAAGCGGTGCGAAAATCGCTCGACACAGTTCATCAATACTGGGCCGACACACTGGGTACGGTACAGGTTGAAACTCCAGACTCGTCGCTCAATCTGCTCGCCAATGGCTGGCTGCTTTATCAGACTCTCGCCTGTCGTGTGTGGGCGCGAAGTGGTTATTACCAATCCGGCGGTGCCTTCGGTTTTCGCGATCAATTGCAGGACACGATGGCATTAGTGCATGCTGACTCGCGTCTGTTGCGTGATCATTTACTGCGCTGCGCCACGCGTCAATTCCCTGAAGGCGATGTTCAGCACTGGTGGCATCCCCCAGTGGGCCGTGGCGTCCGCACCCATTGTTCAGATGATTTTTTATGGTTGCCGCAAGCGACCTGTCGTTATGTCCTGAGTACGGGTGACACGTTGGTGTTGAATGAATCCATTAATTTCATCGATGGCCGACCGGTCAATCCCGAGGATGATTCCTACTACGATCTGCCCACCCGCTCCGAGATTAGAGCCACGCTTTATCAGCATTGCGTTCAAGCGATTCTCCGAGGCCTCCGTTTTGGCGAGCATGGTTTACCGCTGATGGGTTCAGGCGACTGGAATGACGGCATGAATTTAGTCGGCATGCAAGGCAAAGGCGAAAGCGTATGGCTGGGATTCTTTTTGTACGACACACTTATTCGCTTCAAGGCACTTGCGCTCCTGCACGGCGACGCGGTGTTCGCCGATCGTTGCGAAGCAGAAGCGGTACAACTGCGTCGCAATCTTGAGCAACACGGCTGGGATGGGGAATGGTATCGCCGCGCCTATTTTGATGATGGCTCTCCGCTAGGATCGGCGCTCAATTCGGAGTGTCAGATCGATTCCATTTCGCAAAGCTGGGCGGTACTATCCGGGGCGGGTGAAACCGCACGCGCGCAAACGGCCATGAATGCCATGGATAAGCGCCTGGTGAAGCGTGATCATGCGCTGGTTCAGTTGCTCGATCCCCCGTTTGATAAGTCCCCCATGAATCCGGGCTACATCAAGGGTTACGTACCGGGTGTCAGAGAAAATGGCGGGCAATATACGCATGCAGCCATCTGGGCCGCGATGGCATTTGCTGCGATGGATGATAAGCCGAGGGCGTGGGAAATATTTAATATGATTAATCCTGTTAACCATGGAAAATCTCCCGACACTATTGCCACCTATAAAGTGGAACCCTATGTAGTGGCTGCTGACGTATATGCCGTTTCGCCACATGTAGGTCGTGGTGGATGGACCTGGTACACAGGATCGGCAGGCTGGATGTACCGATTGATTCTTGAGTCGCTCTTGGGCTTGCGCATCGAAGCTGATAAATTGTGGTTAGCACCATGTCTACCGTCGGACTGGCAAGGATTCACTTTGCGTTACCGTTATCGCGAAACGCTTTATATGATTAAAGTGTTGCAACTAAGCGGCACTGACAAAGACATCAATATTAGCGTGGATGGCATAGCGCAAAGTGTTGCAATTATTACGCTGGTCGATGACCATCGGGAACATGCGGTTGAAATTAGAATACAAACTGCGCAAAAATGATATTTCAACTTTTGCTTTTGCTTTTGTTTTTGTTTTTGTTTTAACTTCGCCGGTTATAAAGCTGTCAGAGTTTGCGAAGCTGATGCTACGCCAACACTGCAAACCCTGACAGATCCATATTATTCTAGGCGCTAGAGTCGTCCCGTGACCAGCATGATCAGCAGCACAACAACCAGTAAACCCACCACTCCACTAGGCGCATAGCCCCAGCTACGGCTGTGAGGCCATGACGGAAACGCGCCGATCAACACTAAAACAAGAACGATTAAAACAATGGTGCCGACACTCATGAAATACTCCTTTGATGATTGTTATTTTTTCACGCTGACAAATGCCAGCAAAGATTGTTCACTTAGTTGGTACGTTCCCAAAATAAGGCCATCAACATTTCCGGTCTGTACGCTAACGCACAGTTCAACGGGTAGAACTTGTTCGCAATGGCGAAACAGTCTTTTTCAGCGTTTAACGCTCTTTCCGGCCGTGAGTGTGTTGCTAAGTCACCACCTCAACTTGAGCGTCAAAAATGCGCATGATGACACTGGGCTTCTCCGGGGAAGGTAGTCGTTAATTTTTATTACGACGCAAATTTCCGGACTGAGAAGTCACCAAGCCCATAAAATTCGAACAGCTTCGTCGTTTCACGCCTGCACGGATGCCCAACCTTTCAGCGCATTCGCCGCCTCCAACATGAGCATCAGATGCACGCGCTGATCAGTGTCCGGTGGTGTCTGCGCTGCGGGTCGATTCAAACAGAAACCAGGTGCGGCGTTCGGTTTCATCGATCCATACCTCTGTCAGACTGGCTGTGGCGATGTCGCGGTGCTCATCACACACATCGTGCGCTTCACGCAAACGTGCGGCGAGTGTTTTGTTATCGTCGCGCAGCTCGGCAAGCATATCTGAGGGCTCCACATACTCGGCATCATTGTCGAGCACGCGTTGAGTACGTGCGATATGGCCGATCGACCTGAGTGTGGATCCACCTACCTTACGAATACGCTCAGCAATGGGATCTGTCATTGCAAAAAGCTGATCCGCCTGTTCATCAAGCATCAGGTGATAATCGCGAAAATGCGGACCACTCATATGCCAGTGAAAATTTTTGGTCTTCAGGTAGAGCGCAAATACATCCGCCAAAATCGCATTCATGGCACCGGCAATATCTTTGGTCGCCGCCGCTTTGAGGTCTGTGGGCGTAGCCAACGGGGCTTTGCGTTTTTGCAACAGATTCTGTTTTTTGCTGATATCTGATTTGTTCATGATCTTGTCCGGTTAATGAGCAGTTAAAAGTAATTGGAAGAGCTAAATTAAAAACGAATAGTTGAACTTATTTTTTTAGCTGTTTGGTCCATTGAGCAAGATTTTCCAATAATTGACGGATGAGTTTTTCACTGGTTCCATCTATCAGTCTTCCCTCACCGTCAAACGCGTCATCGGCATGACCGATCATGACTTCTGGTTGATTAACCGGAAACATATTCAAAAAAACAAACATCTGCCTAAGATGATATTGCGCTCGCACCGTGCCGAATGCGCCAACAGAAGCGCCCATTATGGCGACCGGTTTGCCAGCCCACGCGCTATCACCATAAGGCCTTGATGCGCAGTCGATGGCATTCTTTAAGACACCGGGAACCGAATAGTTATATTCCGGAGTGGAAAACAAAATTGCATCAGCGCCGCGAATTTTATTTTTAAACGCAGTAACCGCTGGCAAAGGTTCGGCCTCACGATCTTCGTTAAACAAAGGCAACCCCTCGAGACTTATAATTTCCAGACTCACGCCTTCGGGTAGCAGGCTTTGAGCTGCGAACAGCGCAGCGCGATTATAGGAAGCACTGCGCAGACTGCCTGGAATACCCAGAATTTTAAGTGGTTCGTTCAACGAATTACTCCTTTTAGTACGTACAGTTCAGTGGCCAAGGGCTGGTTGGCTAAGTGCAATAGATGTCCTCATCAAGCATGACCAGAGAAAGAAAACCCATGTTGCGCAATTAAAACCTTCACGTATGTACGACACCGTACAAAGATGCTATTTTTTCTGATGGCTATGTGTGGGATCGTACAGACTGGCCACATCGAAAAGTTGATCGTAAGCGTGGCATTCAAGAAAATTTCTGCTAGTAGATTTTTTATATGGACTAGTTAAAAGAATAATCATTTAACACCGGAGGCATCAATGAACCTGCAACTAAAATCAGCATTGGCAGCAGTGACTCTCGCAATATGCACTCAGGCAGGCGCGCAAATTACCTTCTATGAACATGAAGGATTCCGTGGACGCGTATTTACAGCGGATACAGAAGTGAGCAATTTTCAGCGCTATGGTTTCAATGACCGCGCCGCATCTGTCATTGTTGACAGCGGCCGCTGGGAAGCATGTGAGGACGCCAACTTTGCAGGCCGTTGCGTTTTATTGCGCACCGGCAGTTATGATTCATTAAGCGGCATGGGCATGAAAGATCGCATCTCGTCGGTGCGCCCAGCCGATAA
>Ga0209512_1004189_pt1 | contig 12815 bp, 12 predicted proteins | sample frozenSSSSmetaG_FD_184142 | JGI IMG/M metagenome (GOLD analysis project Ga0209512, IMG submission 184142) | Glacier valley bacterial and archeal communities from Borup Fiord, Nunavut, Canada, to study Microbial Dark Matter (Phase II) -... | ecosystem: Environmental > Aquatic > Freshwater > Ice >... | reverse complement strand
GAAAGTGAGAGTGCAAATTAGGAACTAGATTTTAATTATATTTAGTACCTTTCATAGTAAATTAAGTGTAGAGTGACATATTTTCATTATACTACATATAAAGTTCATGTTCTATATTTTCATGAGGTGTCGCAAATCGCTTCCGCCGTCCCAAATCGCTTCCTCCGACCCTGAGCGGAGCTCAGTTTTGGGTCCGACGATTAGTGTCTAAAAGCTTAATGAAATACTCCTCCGGAACATGCTCCCATGCCTCCTTAACCGCATTCCGTAGCTGATCATAGCCCATCTTATCTGGAAAGTGAGCTCCTATATAGTCCTTCATTTTATTCCATATGTTCTCAATTGGATTAAGATCCGGTGAGAAAGCAGGCTAAAATATAGGGGTAATCCCACGTTCTTTGAATTCTTCCTACGTCTCTTTGCACGCATGAGCAGAAGCATTATCCTGCATGAATTTCTGGCCTAGATTCTGCGTCATCTAGCCATGAATGAGTGGAACTGTACGCGCACAGTAGCTCTCACTTGTAATAGTGCCCCATTCCTTCTCCCAAAATAATATAGGCCCTTTCCCATATTTTCCTGAAAAACAGCCCTAGAACATCCATCCACCCTTCCGTTGTACGCGTTCAACAACGTAAGTAGGATCAAGGGCCTCGTCTTGCCGTCGTGTAACATAGGTTTTCCGATGCCTGCCAGCTGTAACCCAAGTTTCATCTGACCATAGTATAGAATACCACTCTTCCTTTGTCCAATTTATATGTGCGCGTGAGAATTGAAGGCGTTTTATACGGTTGTTTTCTATAATAGGAGGTTTTCGAAGGGCTGCATATCGACGGTATCCGGAGCGTCGTAAAGCAGTACGGACTGCTTTCACACTTACACCCTGCCACTCGAGGCAAGCTGGAAGGCGCTAATATGGGATCTGTCTATTAATTTTAGAGGCGCTTATATATTTAATAAGCTCTTCGATTTGAGCTGTCGTAAGGACAGGTGGTCGGCCAGAACGTTTCTGTGGAGTAACGTGCTCTTGCGTAGCTGCGTATTCAACTTGTCGTACTGTTAGGTGTAGGTGTTTTGCGATTTCTGTATATTTCATGCCTATACTTCGAAGGGTCTGAACTTAGAGCCGTTGATCTCGAGTCGTAAAAGAAGTAGAAGAGTGGGATTCTGGCTCTATAGGCCCTATAAAGTCATAAATCTCCATTTTGTTTTGATATTCTATATACATAACGCGTTACGCGTTCTATTCGTATATTTTAAAGTGCTAATGCGCCAAGAGAGCTCCGCATTCTGACCCACATACATTACTTAGGGCCTCAACCTTCGTAGCCTTCTTCATGGAGCACCTTCAATGCTTCAAGTATGCGTCTTGAGACATACTTCAGTTCTCTTCGGTTCAGAGTCTTCTTGATCGATGCGTTTAGGAGATGATCCTCTAGATACTTCAAGACAATGGTTGGAGGATCAGATGGCTCTTCAATCTCATCGATCAATGGCCGTAGGTAAGGAGTCCGATCCTGAAAGTGTCTGAGGACATTTCGTTCGTTCTCCACTCGAGGATGCCCTCGGACGCCCTTAATGACCACAGTTTCCCCAGCCTGGTTTCTATGTCGAGTGAGTTCGACATCTCATTCGAACGACCTTATTTAATCCCATAAACTTACTTTGCGAACCAGACAGTGTCTTGGACTTCTCTCGTGATGACGTACTTTCCCAATCTCCCTCGCAGAACTTGTCCAAGTCGAAAAAGTGATGATGACATGGGGAAGGCGCCAAGTGCGCAGTAAATCAGAAGCGTCTAGCTAGCAGGGTTTTAGGGGGAACAAAATCTTAAGATAGGTTTATGTGATTCGGGTTGTGCGCCCGCCAGATCGCAAGAATTCATTTGGAAGCTGTTCAAGAACATCTGCGCCTTGCGCGATAGGAAGTTAGCTATTGCCGCCAGCCCCAACCGCCAGCATCGCCTCAAGCCCTTGGCATCCATGGATTCTCATTCTTCGCCCAAAGAAAATTGCGCAATTTAGACTCCATCGCAAAACTAACGTGTCTCGTTCGATGCATTCACGAAACATTTCAATTTTTAAGTTTTTGGGGTTTGAAAATGTTGTTGGTTCTCGATTTATTGGCCCAAAGGCCTTTATCCTGATCAATTACCCACGCGCCAAGGGGAGGCTCTGTTAGAAGATACGCCTCAAACTCAAATGATCGCCGCAAGTTGCCATCGAGCTGCCTCTCTTGATGTCTCTTGGATATTGTGTGCTGATTTGCACGGTAACAATATCAAATATGGCAGCAATAAGCACGAGGTAGTAAAATTCATTGTTGAATATTCCCAGGGGACATGACGAGAAGGTGTATAAAAGCCTACCATTTGTCTACTATAATTCATAAGAATCCCACATTTGCTAAGATCCTAGCTATTCTTTCAACTAAGTCTACGAGTCCCTTTACCATCTGCACAAGTCGTTCAATCAAATCCTCGCGAAAAAGCTCATCGGCACCGCCATGAAGGATGGAGCTACCGTCATGCTCTCTGTTGCGATGGAGACAACACATTGGACCCATCCCAATTTCACTGTGGACATATATATATATATATAAATGGTACTGTCTTAACCAAATCACTCTCCAATTGGAAGGAGCCACTCCCTAATGATACCCAAGAGGTCTGTTCTAGGTGAGCATTATGTTTGAAGTTGCAGGAATTTGCGGTAGAAAGCTAATTCAGGGGCACAGGGAGGCTGACCATACGAGCGATGCGGACGCTGGAGGAAGTAGACGTGGCCATAGATAGGTCAAGGGACAGCAGATAGGTGCTGAATATATTGTTCACCATCTAGACACTGAAGAAATCGTGGGCTTGTTATGTGCCGCACGACTGTTTTTATATCGATCTCTCCTCCGTTGCTTAGAAACACTGTTTCAACCACAGCGTCTCTGCATTCTTGAGTTACCACCGTATCATACCTGCTTTACAACGTCGACGTATTTTTTTTTTAAACTCGTTCCAAATCCATGCAAGCTTTGCTGCAACATAAAGCCTCACGCAACAACTAAGTAATGTTTTTGGATTAAATCATCTTGACATCACACATATTTTCTCCGCGTAATTGGGCGGATAAAGCTTCTCTGCCTAGGAATAAAGAGTATGCAATATTACAAGATGTATGTCTGCGCGTACTGTGGTTCTTCGGAAAGTGGACAGCCCCCTTTGTATTCATCGGCAATAGGAATATCGACGCAATAGCGAGTGTTATCGGAAACGGGATATTGGCAGATTAGCGAATGCCGAAGCATCATAGATAGGATGGAATGGAATTTCAACGATTTAGTTAATATACACCTGACCCGTGCATGTCTTTCGTGTCTTGAAGTAGATTTCAAGGAGCAGCGGAAAGTGGGCGGTGCCGTTATTTGACAACATAACGACGGTGGGGGCTGGCGATTCCAGATGGTCTGATTGCTGCCCGTTCGTGGGGCCCCGCAATCATACGCTCTATGTGCGCGGGGTAGTGCAGGGATCTCCGGCCCCTCTTCCTCTGAATCCATCTTTCCACAGACCCGATGTCAGCCTCGTCCGTCTCTCAAACACTTTGATGATAAGCTGTGTATGTCTCTTTCTGTCTTCTTGTTCGGATAGATCGAGGAATCAAACAGATTTCGATTAATACGAACGACTCACGTTCACAAAATACTGGCAATGGCAGGTTCAGCTGATAGTGTTATAGATGATAGGCGCCCTTTGAAGATCTTCATCGCCGGGGCGGGCATCGGAGGACTCTCTGTAGCCATTGCACTGCGTCAAGCTGGGCACGTTGTCAAAGTAAACACCACAATCTTACATTGTCTTTTAATTCTAATCAGATTTCTAGATTTTTGAATCCTCCCGGTTCGCCAGAGAAACGGGCGCAGCAATTCATATCCCACCAAACGTTAACTGTCTCCTTCGCAGATTTGGGTTAATTCCAGAAAAATACGGAGGGAATGACTGCGAATGGATCTCAGAATACAGACCTGATGGAACCCAGGTCTTCCTTCGAGACTTGCGACCAGTGGCTGCATTATTTCCCGCGCCATGGCAGTTGATCCACCGCGTTGATCTGCACAATGCGCTGAAAGACTTGGCTGTTTCGACGACAACGAAGGGAACTCCAGTGGTTATTTCCTTGAAATCCCGAGTGATCTCCGTCGATATCGATGCGCCATCTCTCACGCTGGAAGATGGCACGACTCACGTGGCAGACCTGATCATTGGAGCCGATGGAGTTCATTCAGCTTTGCGCAAGTTCGTCATCAAAGACGCCACTAAACCGGTGCCTTCAGGGACGAGCGCCTTCCGCTTCTTGATTCCGTCCACAGTCGCCGCGGCAGACCCAGTTACAAAGCATTTTACGGAGCGCAAAGGGGAGATGCGGCTATTGTATGGAGAAGATAGACGGCTCGTGATATATCCGTGCAGAGACAACACGTTGCTCAACTTTGTTGCTTTGCATCCGGAAGAGGAGACGGAAGCAGCCAGTGACTCATGGGACCAAACAGCCTCGCTCGAGAGCGTGCTGGAATGCTTCAAAAGCTATCCCGAAGATGTTAAAGCCCTGCTTGCGAAGACAGACCCGCAAACCATTAATCTCTGGAAGCTTCTTGACCACCACGAGTTTGGAAAGGGCAAATGGACGGCTGGGAATGTGGCGCTTCTAGGCGATGCTGCGCATCCCTTCCTTCCCCATCAAGGCCAGGGTGGCGCCCAGGCGATCGAGGATGCGTGCGCTCTGGGCGCCTTGCTTCCTCTCGGCACTCGCGTCGCAGATATCGAACACAGATTGGAACTTTACACCGAAGCCCGCTACGACCGAGCGACTATGGTACAGGATTTCACGCGTGATGCCGCGTTCAAAACTTCAAGAGGGAAGCATGGCGGAAAGGTGCTCGACCCGATGCAGTTCACCAACATCAATTTTACGCATGACGCGTATGATCATGCATCCGCAATTCTAAAGCGCGATCTGGTGAAGAATGCATTGTTTAAGAGGATGCCGCTGGGCTTTGGACCCAGTCCGGGGCCGAGACAGGGCTTTGACGGAAGAACGAGGAAGCCATCCAGCGCGTCTTACAAGACGAGCTGGATGAAGTTCAAGACGCCAAAGAGCTTTCTCCAGACTCTGTTACCAAGCGACGACTTCGCCATTGATACAGTAGGCGGCTGGGCCACTGCGTCTTTCACGTCCACAAAACTGGAAAACCTGGAATGGCTGGGTGGACGTGGGTATACCTTCTTCGGCCTGCACATTCACGACGTCGTATACGCCAATTGCTCAGAGATCTCAGAGAAAACGCAGTTGAGGGGAGACTTCATGCCAGTCCTCTTCGAGAACCTGGCCGATCCTATCATCACCGGCCGCGAAGAACTCGGCTTCTCCAAGGTTTACGCGACTCTGGCCGAGAATTCAACAGACTCAAAGTTCGAGCTGAGCGCCGGATGGGAGGGCACCGAGTTCTGCAAATTGGAGATTTCCGGGTTGGATGCGAGCCAGACGTCTGCGACGGATGAAGTGCCGACGCTGCACTACAAGGTCATCGCGTCAAGTCAGCACGGCGGCGCGGTGGATGCCGAGTATGCGACGGCTGCGCAGCTGCCGCTAACGAGCAAAGATGAGAAGAGATGGAAGGGGAAAGAGGCGGGGGTTCAATTTACGGAGTTGGAGGGCGAGGAGTTGGAACGCGCGTTCCCTACTCTGGCGCATATTGTGAGGGGACTGAGGGATATTAAGGTGGCGGAGGTCCTAGATTGCGGTGTCAAGTCTAGTTGAGCGAGTTTGTTCGAATAGACGGTTATTTGTAGAAACGCATATATATATTTGGTGGGCTCTATTGATATTTAAAGCTTGAAACAAAGGTTTAAAAAGCCTCCTTTTGCCAATTCGTGAATATTTCCATGTATCCACCACATAATCATATTTCATGGAAATCTCTTATTAACACCAGGGCCTACTTGAGTTTAGTAGCCACTATATGTGACAAAGATGACTCGGGACCTTTGGACTGCGAAGCGAGGAAATGATTTGTTTCTGCGAGCCTTGAGCGCTTCAGCGATATGATGGTTGGATCCCATCTAGCTTTGCCAGTTGAAACTCAAATCTTCCAAACACAACCTAACCTACTCCAAACCATCCAGCATAGTCCAACATTTCCTTTCACAATTAGCCAAGTGGCACAATGGCGTATTTAGAGGGTTAATATCTAAGCAAATAATTGTCGCAACCTATCTACCTAAAGTCGGCGGTTCGAGCTCCAGCAGCTGGTCATAATTCTCGCTATATTCTCACATTCCCGACACACATATTATATATATTACTATGCTACTACATCTGTTGATCACAGCATCGATGAACACTGTGGGGACGGAAGATAAAATGTGAGAAAGCATGTATAATAGAGTCTAGCTATCTATGAATCTAACTACTATTTATATGCCCCGAATAGGCAGTGCCTGAATAGGCACTAGTCGGCTATTGGACTGGAAGGTAGGTGAATACTCTGCTCTAGTGAATGCATGACATGATGTTGCGCGGGGATATTCAGTTCTCACTTCATGCATGTCTCACATGCAGAGAACATAGAGAGGAATATTCACCTACCTTCAGTCCAATAGCCCACTAATGCCTATTTAGGCGAGATCACATAAATAGTAGATAGATCCATAGATAGCTAGACTCTATTCTACATGCTTTCATCACATTCTGCTTCCGTGCACACAGTTCATCAATACTGTGTTCAACACATGAGACATGCAGATGTGAGACCTGAAGGCGGATGAACATTCTATGAAGGATGTGAGGCCTGACTTCCTTCAACAACATCTCCAACGCATTATGCATACTACTACATTTACAACACATAATACCCGAATATATACACCAAAAAGGAAGACCACTACAGGGATTTCTCCTTAGGAATACTTTGAGTTTCTTGTGCTGTTTCCCCCATTCAGAAGCTTCGGGATAGCACGTGTGAGATTTTAGACTTAATATAGATTTAGTGAATTGCGAGTGTTTCGATACAGAGAGAAGTTGATTTGATGTTTTTATGCCGCCTGGTTGTCCAGTTTTTTATTATCTCTTCGAGCATTTCCAGGTTCCCTAGGCTCTTCGTTTCAAGCAGATTTCTTTGCTCCTTTCCTGACGAACAATGGGTCACACATTCTTGTCTACTTTAGATCTGTTGAACACAACATGATAATTGTGGGCAGCGGGAAGAAGAGTTGAGAAAGCATGATTCAATTGAAACTATCTAGACTATGGATCTCTATTTGTATCCAGTATTCCGTTTGCATGAGGGTTTGAGAGCCCTCATGCATTGAGCCTTTTCGTCCTACCCGTTGATTCTCTCAGGTTCTTTAAACAGAGAGAATCACCTGATGAAAACGCAGCTATTGGAAGTCAATATCTCCAACAAGATCTCACCACTGATACTCAACTGCTTTATACTTCATCAGTTAATATTATCCAATCTCTCTTACGGTATTACTATTGCTTCGCTCTTTCGCTTCAATACGAACTACACAATCCAGAAAGTCTTGTTCCTCAACCACGAACCCCAAATGAATAACGGAATAGCAAACAGCAAGACAGCCCACTGCACCGCTGCCATCTCCCAAACCATCTTCGCCAACCCGACATTGGTGATCCAAATCGTGGTGCTCACAGTGATCCCAAATGCAATTAGATTCTTGCCAGCATTGATCAAGACCATCGCCTCGCTGCCCTCCTTCGGATACGCGTCGACGACAACCGACAATACGACGGACGGCACCAGGACCATTGCTGCAACTTGCATTGCCTGCCCGACGGCGGATGTAATGTAGCTGCCATTCTCCGCGAAGATGTAGCCCCAGAGAATTATACCGGGAGGGCAGATGAGGAAGGCGACAATCAGGGCCGGCAGGCGGTTTTCGGGGTAGTGGACGCCGTTGCGGAAGCGAGTGATGGCGCGGGAGAGGATGTCGGTCAATGGCCCGGCGATGGGGTAAGCGATCACGATACCGGCGAAGGAGGACACTAAGTAGACGCCCAGATCGGCAGAATTGAAGTGGTATGGCGGAAGAAGGAGGAAGGATGGGGCCATTGACGATGTTAAGACGGTTCTGTTGATGTCGTTAGAAGGGGTTTCTTTCTTTACCCAGACTGTATTCGCTTACCCGCCGAGGAATACACCATAAGAAGCCATGGCGAAGAATACGTGAGGGATCAGAATGAAACGGAACGGCAGGGAAAACTGTTTAAGCCAAGCGCCCATGCCATCTTGAAGACCTCTGTTGCGGAAGTGTACCAGATCCTTCCAGTAGGTGCCAGCATAGCTCTCATTCTGCTCACGAATCCGTGTCGGAACCCTCTCAATTGCTGCTTCCTCGACGCCTTTCTCGCCACTGTGCTCAAGATGCTCCGCGATCTCACAGGCCTGTTTGTCAGCTTCTGCTGCCGTCTCGCCGTCGAAAAGGTCGCGCTTATAGTTTGTCTCCGGAAGAAAGAAAATCATCAGCACGAGATTGAAGGCGATGATGATGGAGCAGACGATGAAAAACCACCGCCACCCCTTAGCTTCAATAACATAGCCGGCAATCAGTGGACCGAACTGCGAGCCACCTGCTAGAAAGAAGGCAAAGATGGCCATGGAGGTGGAGAAGTAACGTTCCATGAATAGATCAGCCACGATGGCTGGGCCGATGGACTCGATGCTCCCGGCAGCTGCCATTTCAGTCAGTTACTGATATAATGCCATGAACTAGGAATAGTCACCAAAGCAGGCGATCACTCTCGAAGCAACCAGGCTATCAAAAGTCGTCGCTTTAATAGACCAGATACAGCAGCCAAGAAACATGGCTGTGGAGAAAATGATCGTCGGCCGTTTTCCGTAGCAGACGGCAGTAGGGGTCCAGAAAAGATTGCCAACTCCGAGTGCTAAGACGGGATAGGAGATGGTGTCGACGAGGACGTCAAAACCGACGTGAAAGTCGTGAGCTAGATCTCCGAAGCCGGTTGCGATGCCCGCGGAGTACATGTTGCCGAGAAAGACAAAGAGAGAGATATCGAAGAGGATCACATAGCGGAGCCATGCTGGCCAGAACTGAGTCCGTCAGCGACTGGGATAGGAGAGATACGATCGCTAGAATTATCAGACCTTTGGGTCACCTGCCGTGCAGGTGGCGAAGGGTTGAGACGCCATTGAATATTCTGCTTGTGCACAAGAATTAAAGTGTAGCCAAGGAGATGCAACGAATTGAAACTGGGTGATAAATCACATCACAAGGTCGGACAGTTGGAATATATACATATGAAGAGTCCGTCGACATCTCAAATTTCCCCAGGTTCTCCAGCCCCCGCATCTAGACCACATCCCGGTGGGTGCACGACCGCCGGATCATCCCCACGATTTTGGAAGTGGATCAGTCCACTTTCCGGCCTGCCAAAAGAAGATGCCAATGCCTCAATTGTGGCAGCGAAACTGAAGATGCGTGCAAAGTTCAGATCTGATTAATACAGAATGAAAGGAAAAAGGGCAATAAAATTCGCTATAAACAGCCAAAGTATACAAAGCGAGAAATTTACAAATTTCTGAATTATTACAATATTTAGGATTCCGATATTCTTCTACATCTCTAGCTACAATTTGTAACTTGAAATTGTAAAGTGTGATTCGTCATATTGCGTGGTGCCGATGTGAGCTCGCCGTCGACGGCTTTTGTTGGAACAGCATCTGCAGGTCAGATTCTCGCTCCCACTTCAATAATGGAAGTTTGCATGTTTGGAATATTAGATTCGTTTGATTCTGTGTACAACATGTCCCCCTGAGTATCTTCATCTTGACCATTACCCTCCCCCCCCTCTCCCCCTCTCCTAAAAGCAACCCCTTCTCACCATTCCCCTCCTATAGCATATCGAAACAGTCGTGTGAACACCTTCCCTCCGGTGCTTCCCCAAATTTTTGCAACGCTCTGAAATCATCAGTGTACTATCCTCTCTCTACAATCAGTTATACTCACCGCATTCAAGGAAACACCAGTAAACATAAGATTTAAGAATACGAACTCGAAAGGATTGCTGCCCAGAGTCCTTTCGTTCCAATCCAACTCCCTGTTAACAGGCCGATAATCAGGGATCCTTCGATGATTGCTAATCCAGGTTTGAGGGCTATCAATCCGCGTCGGTTGCACTTCACTCGCATTTGCTGGTGTAATAGATGATGCGCTTGGGCTCTCCGCGCCGGTAAGATGGATCTCGTAGTCGGTGAGGAGACGCTGCATTTCGGCCGTCGTCGGCGCCATTAATGTTATTGTCGACATGTTGAATATTTTATGATACTGAAGAAACTATCAAAGCAACAAGAGGTCGCCGAGTTGATGTCTTCCAGTATTATTGTAGTATCGATGGTTCGGTCCAGCTGATCGGTTCGACATCAGGCTACCTGCCGGGTCTTCGTCCCCCACATTCCGATGCCACTTCCAACAAGAATTTGGCAACCAGCTGCAGTGGCCCGATATACTCTTCAAATAAACAAGCTATGCTTTCTGTTCTGTGAAGAGCTGTTTAGATCATATAATTTTTTCTTCATCATGAGCAACGATCGTATTCAGCGTCTCCAGGAGTCCGTCATTGACGGCCGCACCGAAAATGTTCGGTACCGCCAGAACCAGCTTCAGGCCCTGCACCTGGCACTGCGGAACAATGCAGATCGGATATGCAATGCAATTGCAAAAGATGCACAAGTTCAGAGCTCAAACGCCGAGGTAGAGGTGGAATACTATCTCTCCACGAATGCTGTGAAGCATTTTTACGAGAGCCTCAAATTTGAAGCGTCGATCAAGGAGGAGTATGCAGTTGCGAATGGAGTTGATAATGCGCGGAGGAGAGTGGGGTATGGGCTCGTCATTATCCGACCAACCACACACACAAGATTATACTCGGCCATATGTCCATTAGCAGCTGCTTTGGCTGCTGGGAATAGTGTTATTGTTGAGGTTTGAGCCCCCTCTAATGTTTCAAAAAATTGTGTCTGATTTCTGTAGCTTCCAGAAAGCCTTCGCAATGTGGACGCTATTCTCAAAGATGTTCTGGCAGCAGAACTGGATCCAGACACCTTCTTCATATCCGCAGACCCCATCCAGGACGCGTCCATCGTCTCTTCCGCTCTCCTCGTCGACCAAACTTCCGCAGCCGCCGTCATCCCCGCGCTCTCATCTATGAACCAGCGTCGGACGATCGCAATCGTAGATCGCACCGCGGATATCGACGCTGCGGCAAAAGCAATTGTAACAGCGCGATTCAAGTTTCACGGCGCTTCTCCTTATAGCCCGGATTTGGTGATTGTCAACGAGTTTGTCAAGGACGAATTCTTTGCCTCAAGCACGAAATATGCCAGTCACATATTTGCGTCTAGTGGGGCAGTTAAGAGGGCAAGAAGCAACGAAGAAGCTGAGACGAAAAAGGCTTTCGAAGCAGCCGAGGCCAAAAAGGAGCTGTCGAAATTCGGATCCCCAAATTTTGTCCTGGCAGATATCATAGATGCGTCAGTTACTCTAGCTTCTTACGCTTCTCCATCTCTTAGGTGTTTGAGTCTAACACAAAGCAGGACCTCACCCGTCACCCAAAGAAAAGTCCACGGCTGCTATCTTGCAGTTACCACCAGCACCAGCATGATGGACAGCATCATCAAAGAGATGGGGTACAGTTCCTTCCTTCTCCAATGTTTCACATCCTTGCTAAAAATAAACAGCTCAACCCTCCTCGCCGCGTATCTCTTCGCGGAGCCCTCTGCCGCGAAATTCCTCGCCCAGCACCTCAACGCCCAGCTCACCATCGTCAACCAGATCCCCGTGCATCTCCTCGTCGGGCCCGCTGCACCCAGCAACGCTGAAGTTGACTACAAATACCGCTATAGCACAAACATGTTCTCTCTTCCACGCCCGCAGTATATCTCTAGGGTTCCCGCTGAGCTGTCTCTCATCGAGCAACACATTAGTGCTGGTAAGTCTTCGAATGTGAGCAAGGTAGCCCAATTGCGCAAGTTGGCGACGAAGGCGTTGCCGAGCACGGGACAGCGGCCGGGTTATGCGCTGGGCTTCTTTGAGCAGGGGATTCTGTTGGGCGTAGGCTTGTTTTTGAGTGTTGTGTTGCCGACGACCGGGTGGGGACTGTGGGTGTTGGGGAAGAAGGTTAGGAGTCTGATGTGATTGCTACGTTGTCAATATCTGTATATCCATATTTTGATCCCTTTTTAGAACAACTATGATTTGCCGTTGCAAAACTTTGAATAGCAGTACCTCTGTGACTTGAGTGGTTTGCAAAGAATTGGCCAAAGCTTAATGGTAGGAAGCTGAATGAATCTGTATTCTCAAGATGTTCAGACGTGACTCGGGTTAGGTTTTATTAACAATTATAAACACTTGTATTGCAATTATATAGAATAGATTGGCAGTACTAACATACGTAAAAGAATTTTATGCAAGTTACCACTTCTTATCATTTCAAGGAATTTTTGAACAAGATCAACAGGATTTAAGACAAGAAGTAAATACAGATGGATTCTCACTATGAAGTTAGAATCATCTTGAATATTCTAAAAAAAAGCGACCATGAGGCAGAAAATGAATTCTGCATGTAGCTTGTAATGTTTCAGGCATTAAGGAGGGGATTTGTTGTTGAATGTGTGATCACGAGCGGAAGAGTCAAAGTGATAAGTGTGAAATAGCATGTAGAATAGAGTCTAGCTAAACTATGAAATCTATCTACTTATATATGCCTCTAGCCTCAATAGGCAACAGT